>ULUU01011175.1_pt1 | contig 9915 bp, 6 predicted proteins | sample 1958871 | NCBI WGS metagenome assembly ULUU01 (sample SAMEA4835770, study PRJEB28245) | human gut metagenome | biome: gut microbiome; material: fecal sample | place: Denmark | collected 2008 | reverse complement strand
GCAAGGATACGAATTTCACGAATTTCAAGATCTATGTCAGCAATGGCTATGCCGATCGTATTGTGGTGAACAAAACTGACGGTACAGCTACGATGGAGGTGAAGAATGAGTATGTCAAGAAAATCTTCAAACAAGGCGTGAGTCAGACTGGCGTTTCGCCAACCGTGGTGACCAAATATCCTACGGTAGATAAGATTGAGGAATTCTTGGATGCAGAAACGCGAAACGGGCATTTCAAAGGTACCGTAACGTATGAAGAAACCAATAACTTTTTCCTGAATCTGTTGGGAGGCCTGTTGCCTATTATAGTACTTGTGGCCATCTATCTTTTCTTCTTCCGTCGGATGAGCGGAGGCGGCTCAGGTGGAGGCGGCGTTTTCAGTGTCGGCAAAAGCAAGGCCAAATTGTTTGAAAAAGGTTCGGGTCTGCATGTTACTTTTAAGGATGTGGCCGGACAGGAAGGAGCCAAACAGGAAGTACAGGAAATTGTAGAGTTCCTGAAGAATCCGCGCAAATATACCGAATTAGGAGGAAAAATACCTAAAGGTGCTTTGCTGGTAGGCCCTCCGGGAACGGGTAAAACCTTGTTGGCCAAGGCTGTAGCCGGTGAAGCCGACGTTCCGTTCTTCTCGATGTCGGGTTCTGATTTTGTGGAGATGTTTGTGGGCGTAGGAGCCAGTCGTGTGCGCGACCTGTTTGCACAGGCTAAGGCGAAAGCACCATGTATCATTTTCATAGACGAAATTGATGCCGTAGGTCGTGCCCGTGGTAAGAATCCTGCTTTCGGCGGTAATGATGAACGCGAGAACACCCTGAACCAGTTGCTGACTGAAATGGATGGCTTCGGAACCAATTCCGGCGTCATTATTCTGGCTGCTACCAACCGTGTTGATATTTTGGACAAGGCTTTGCTGCGAGCCGGTCGCTTTGACCGACAGATTCATGTAGATCTGCCCGACCTTCCTGAGCGTGTGGCTATTTTTGGCGTGCATATGCGTCCTTTGAAATTGGACGATACGGTTGACGTGGATTTGCTGGCACGCCAGACCCCGGGATTTTCGGGTGCTGATATAGCCAATGTTTGCAACGAAGCTGCCCTGATTGCTGCGCGGCATGACAAGGCGGCTGTCGGCAAACAGGATTTCCTGAGTGCAATAGACCGTATTATCGGCGGATTGGAGAAGAAAACCAAAATCATGACTTCAGAAGAAAAACGTACAATAGCATTGCACGAAGCCGGTCATGCTACGGTGTCATGGTTCCTGAAATATGCCAATCCTTTGGTTAAGGTCACTATTGTTCCGCGTGGCCAGGCGCTGGGTGCCGCATGGTATTTGCCCGAAGAGCGTACCATCGTTACCAAGGAACAGATGCTTGATGAAATCTGTGCTACTTTGGGCGGACGTGCAGCTGAGGAACTTTTTACCGGACACATATCTTCTGGAGCACTGAATGATTTGGAAACCGTAACGAAGCGTTCATACGGTATGGTGGCTTACATGGGTATGAGCGACAAACTTTCCAATCTTTGCTATTATAATAATCAGGAATATCAGTTTGACAAACCCTATTCGGATAAAACGGCCGAGCTGATTGACGAAGAGGTTAAAAAACAGATTGCCGAACAGTATGAGCGGGCAAAATCCTTGCTGACAGAACATGCGGAAGGACATGCTCAGCTGGCCCAGCGCCTGATTGAGAAAGAAGTGATTTTTGCAGAAGATGTTGAGGAGATTTTCGGTAAGCGTCCGTGGATGAGCCGAGCTGACGAGTTGCTGGCCGACGAGCAGAACCGTAAGGCTATTGAAGCTGTCAGTTTAGGTACAGATAAGGAGGCTGGTAAGAATGAACCGACCGCAGAAACGGATGAGGCTGCAACAGCATCCGCTGATTCCGAAAAAGCAGAGAATAACAGACCGTCATCTGCAGATGAATCAACATCCGAGATGGAGAATAACGGCATGACACCGTCTGAAAAATAGCACGCAACATGAAAAATTTGATAATGCGCAGCATCACCGGCGTTCTGTTTGTTGCAGTTCTGGTCGGTGCCATTGTTGGAGGGCCCATGACGTTTGCCGTTTTGTTTGCCTTGATTACCGGATTGTCATTGTGGGAATTTTCCAATTTGATGAATCGGCATTACGGCGCGGGAATGAATCGTATGATTGTAACGGTGGCCGGAGTCTATTTGTTTTTCGCCATTTTTGGCTATTGCAGCGAGCTGACCCGGTCTGACGTGTTTATTCCTTATTTACTGTCCGTCATTTATCTGATAGTGTCAGAATTGTATCTCAAGGCCAACGACCCGTTGAAAAACTGGTCGCTTTCGCTGGCTTCGCAATTGTATGTGGCGTTGCCTTTTGCTTTGCTGAGTGTGTTGGCTTTTCATGCCGACCCTACTTCAAGCAGCGGTATTTATTATGAGTGGATTTATCCGCTTTCCATCTTTATCTTTTTATGGACTTCTGACACGGGCGCTTATTGCGTAGGCAGTTTGCTTCACCGCTACGTGCCCTATAAGTTGTTTCCACGAATTTCGCCTAACAAATCCTGGATTGGCAGTATTGGCGGTGGCGTACTTTGTGTGGTTGTGGCTGTGGTGCTGTGGCACTTCTTCCCGCTGATGAACGTATGGCAGTGGATTGGGCTGGGCCTCGTGGTCTGCATATTCGGTACTTGGGGCGATTTGGCCGAGAGTCTGATTAAACGTCAGTTGGGCGTGAAGGACAGCGGACAGATTCTTCCCGGTCATGGAGGCATGCTCGACCGGTTTGATTCGGCCTTAATTGCCATACCGGCAGCCGTGCTCTATTTTTATATTGTATCCAACTACCTGCGTTAAGCAGGCTTGAGCCATAGACCTTTTAAGGGGGATGATGGCCGGGTTTCGTAGCTGAAACCTGGCCATCATTTTTTTGCGTCCGGTTGCCGGCGCTTGAGGAAGGGTTTTTCAATACAGTGCCACGACAGGTAGGCCAGGCCCACGGTGGTCAGCAGGCAAAGCACAAAGGCCAGCCACGGGTGCTGTTGCGGCAGGCCAAGCTGGGTTGCTGCCTGAATGATAGGGGCATGAAACAGGTAGATGCCGTAGGAAAGGTTGGGCAGGTGGCGCACGATGTTCAGTTTGGGCAACTGGTAGGCCGTCAGAATGAGCAGCAGCGCAAATACGAAGGGCGAAAAATAGTCGTAACCCGGCAGACGGTTGTTGAGCAGATAAATGGCCCATACGGTCAGCAGTAGCGGCTTGGCGTAGCGCATGAGGTGCTCAAAGTAGAGTAGCACGGCCGTGCCGGCATAAAAGTAGATGAGTTGGCTGCCCACTTGGCGCTCAAGGATGGCGTAGAAGGCATTGCCGCTTTGCTGGTAGAGGCAGGCAAAAATCTCTTTGTAGGTGATGGAGAAGGCAAAGATGCCCAGTAGTACAACAGGCTTGGCGTACCTTTTCAGCAGTGCAAAGGCTATGGGGACGGTGGCATACAGCATGATTTCAATTTTCAGGGTCCACAGCGAGCCGTTGACGGCCGTTTCCGGGTTCTGCTCGAAAACGCCGGGCAGCGTCGGCCCTAAAAAGTTAAGGAAAGTCAGGTTCGACACCAAGTAGCGCCACCACTGCCCGTGGGTGAAGTATCCGGCAGCCGTGTAGTGGGTGAGGCATACGCCGCCAAAGGCGCAGACAGCACGATAAACCAATAGGGCGGCAGGATGCGGCGGAGGCGTTTGCTGACGTACGTGCGGAGATCGGGCGTCTTGAGATAACTGAGGCACACGAGAAAACCGCTCAGGCAGAAAAATCCCGATACGGCCTCGCCACTGCTGGTAATCCAGTCGAAGGTAAAGGCTTGCGTGAGTACGCTGAAGTGGGTGCAGAATACCACGAGTGCCAGATAGTAGCGCAGTATGTCGAAGCAGTTGTCCTGACGGGTGAGCGCCAAGCTGTTGGCTGATAATATGGAGTGTGGAACAGGCTGATTCATCGTGTTGCAAAGATACGTAAAGGCGAGAGCAGATACAAGCGGATGACCTGGTTTTCTAATGCTTGGTTCAGCCGAGCCGCCTTTTGTCTTATGAAAAATTGGCACAAGGCTTATGTGAAAAATCCGGTGGAGGTGATGACCGCCGGAGAGGTTGGGGAGGCTGCCCAACTGTTGTGTAGAAGAGAGAAAAACGACGGGCGCATGAAACAGATCGGACGTAATTATTTTTTCCTCCCATGTGTTTTTTTCTTTCCGCCGCCTTGTGGGTGAAAAGTCGGACGGTGTCAGGAGCAAACATTTCTTTGTCAAAAACTTGTGTGCAAACTTTGTGAATAAGGGCCGTGTAATCTATTTTTTCCGTATTTTTGTGCTTAAAATTTGGTCAGACAATGGATTTTAGACTGACAACGGATGTTTCGGATTTTTCATTGTCGCTCGCTGTGGGCGACAATATGGGAGCCATTGGTTCGTGTTTTGCCCAGCACATCGGGCTGCGGATGCATGAGTCGGGTTGGCCCGTGTTGATTAATCCGTTTGGCGTATTGTATAATCCAAGCAGTATAGCTTGTGCATTGCAATTGTTGGTTGATGTTTCGTCCGGACTGGATGCCGGGAAAGCGCTTGCACCTTATCTTTTTGAGGGACGCGACGGCTTGTGGCACAGTTGGCTGCACGCCTCTGAGTTTTCGGCACCAACGCGCAGCCAGTGCCTGCACAATGTAGTGGAGCGTGCGCTTCAGGCGGCACGCAGTCTGACCTCCTGGCGCGTATTGCTCGTCACGTTCGGTACGAGTCGGGTTTATCGCTTGTTGCCCGACCGTTTTGTGGTGGGGAATTGCCATCGTGAGCCTGCCGCCCGTTTTGTTGAAGAAGACCTGTCGGTTGATGACATCCTGAGTCAGTGGCAGCCGCTGTTGCATAATTTGTTTCAACGGAACCCTTCGTTGCAGGTTGTGTTTACGGTAAGCCCGTATCGCTATGTAAAGTATGGTCTTCATGGCAGCCAGTTGTCCAAGGCCCGTTTGTTGCTGGCCGTTGACGCCCTGTGTCATAGGTTTGCGGCGTGTCGTTATTTTCCGGCCTATGAGATTGTCGTAGATGAGTTGCGTGACTATCGTTTTTTCGACCGCGATATGGCTCATCCTTCGTCGCAGGCTGTTGATTACGTGTGGGAGTGCTTTTGTCGGAGTGCCATGCAGCCGGAGGCTTCGGCTTACATGCAGCAGTATGCGGCGTTGAGGCGTGATTTTTCCCACCGTCCGCTTCATCCCGAATCCGAATCCTATATTGCGTTTCGGGAGCGTGCGCTGCAAAAGTGGGAGATGCTTAGGGCACGTTACCGTTTAAGCGGGGACGTGCCGTTGCCTTATGGAGAAAATGAAAACATAAATAGAAAATAATTTATAGATTATGTCTTACTCTTTAGAAAAGATTGCCTCTCTTATCGGAGCGCATTGTTTTGGTGAAGGCGAAGCCCAGATTGACTGGATTCTGAACGACAGCCGTTCGTTGGCCTTTCCGGAGTCGACCTTGTTTTTTGCGTTGCGCTCACAGCGTAACGATGGCCATAAGTATATTCCCGATTTGTATCGCCGTGGCGTACGGAATTTTGTGGTGGCCAATTTGCCTGAAAATTATGAGCAGAAATATTCCGATGCCCATTTCTTGAGGGTTGTAAGCCCGCTTAAGGCGTTGCAGCGTCTGGCTGAGCGTCATCGTGAGGAATATGACCTTCCCGTAGTGGGCGTGACGGGCAGTAATGGAAAAACTGTGGTTAAGGAGTGGCTTTATCAGTTGCTTTCGGGGTCGCGTAATGTGACCCGTTCTCCACGTTCCTACAATTCGCAGGTTGGTGTGCCCCTGTCTGTATGGTTGCTTAATTCGCGGAGTGAAGTCGGCGTTTTTGAGGCCGGAATCTCGCAGCCGGGTGAAATGTCGGCTTTGCGGGCCATAATTCAGCCTACTATTGGCGTGATGACCAACCTGGGCCCGGCACATCAGGAAAATTTTTCTTCATTGCAGGAAAAATGTCTGGAAAAGTTGTCTCTGTTCAAAGATTGCCAAGTTGTGGTTTATGAAGCCGATGACCCTGTTGTTTCCGAGTGCGTGGACCAGGCCATGCTGAAAGGGGATCATCTGGCCTGGTCACGCCGTGACCCCAACAGTCCGCTTTTTATCCGTGACGTGCGTAAGGAAGAAACTTTTACTACGGTCAATTACACCTATCTGGGTACTGACGGTAGTTACACCCTGCCTTTTGTGGACGAAGCTTCTATTCAGAACAGTATCCACTGCTTGGCCGTGTGCCTTTACCTTCGTCTGCCGGCCGCTGATATTGCCGCCCGTATGTCACGCCTCGAGCCGGTGGCCATGCGCCTGGAGGTGAAGCAGGGCGTTCGTGGATGTACGCTGATTAACGACAGCTATAATTCTGATATCAATTCGCTCGATATCGCTCTTGATTTCATGAACCGTCGGCCTGAAAGCCGCCGGCGCACGCTGATTTTGAGCGATATTCTGCAGAGCGGCATGCCGGTTGAGGAACTTTATGCCAAGGTGGCCGAAATGGTCAACCGCCGTAAGGTCGACCGCATTATCGGTGTGGGGCCTGACATTATGGCGCAGTCACAACGCTTCCATATGGACAAGATGTTCTTTGTAAGCAGTGAGGCTTTGCTGCAGAGCGGAATGCTTGATAAACTCAGCAATGAAGTTATCCTGCTGAAAGGCTCACGCAAATTTAATTTTGAAGCCATTAGCGAACACCTTTCGCTGAAGGTTCATGAAACCACGCTCGAGGTTAATTTGGAAGCCATCGTGCGTAATCTCAATTATTATCGCAGTTTCATGAAACCTGAAACCAAGATGGTCTGCATGGTCAAGGCTTCGGCCTACGGTGCAGGGTCGGTTGAAATAGCCAAAACACTTCAGGACCACCGGGTTGATTATCTGGCCGTGGCTGTGGCTGACGAGGGAGCCGATTTGCGTAAGGCCGGCATTACGGGCAATATTATTATTATGAATCCGGAGATGAGCACGTTCAACATGCTCTTCCAGTACGATTTGGAGCCCGAGGTTTATAGCTTTGCTTTGCTTGAAGCGCTTATCAAGGCTGCCGAAAAAGAGGGTATTACCAATTTCCCGGTTCATTTGAAGTTGGATACGGGTATGCACCGCCTGGGCTTTGATCCCGAGCACGACCTGCCTGCTCTCATTGACCGCCTGCAGCATCAGACGGCCTTGTTGCCGCGTTCGGTGTTCTCACACTTTGTGGGTTCTGATTCTCCCGATTTTGATGCCTTCTCGGCACATCAGTTTGAGTTGTTCGACAAGGCCAGCCGGCAGTTGCAGGAAGCTTTCCCCTACAAAATCCTGCGACACATTTGCAACAGTGCCGGCATTGAGCGTTTCCCGGAGCGCCATCTTGACATGGTACGTCTTGGCTTGGGGCTTTATGGTATTGACCCGATTGACAACCGTGTGTTGAATAACGTAACTACGTTAAAAACCACTATACTTCAGATTCACGAAGTAAGTCCGGAAGATACGGTGGGCTACAGTCGTCGTGGTCATCTGACGCGCAAAAGCCGTATTGCAGCCATTCCTATTGGCTATGCTGACGGGCTCGACCGTCATCTGGGCTGCGGCCATTGCTATTGTTTGGTTAACGGGCAGAAAGCTCCTTACGTCGGTAATATTTGTATGGATGTGTGTATGATAGACGTGACCGACATTGATTGCAAAGAGGGTGATACGGTAGAGATTTTCGGCGACCACCTGCCCGTAACGGTGTTGAGTGATGTGCTCGGAACCATTCCCTACGAAGTGCTTACTTCTGTGAGTGAGCGAGTAAAGCGCGTTTATTTCCAAGAATAACGGACTGTTATTGTATAAATACAACAAGCGGACATGCAGCTTCCCATTTGGGTGGGGCGGCATGTCCGCTTGTTGCATTTGTTGAATGATGTCTAATGGCGTGGCTTGCGCACGTAGTCTGTGAAGGTGTATGGCTGTGCGTTTTTTTCGTCAGCCTCGTGTTTTTCTTCGTGTGTAATGCTCCATTCTTCCCGGCTGAATTCAGGAAAATATACGTCGGCTTGGGGAGCTTCGGCGTCTACGTGGGTCAGGCAAAGACGGTCGGCCAGAGGGAGGGCTTCGGCATATACTGAGGCACCGCCGATAATGAAGATGTCGTCCTGTTGGGCACACGCATCCAGAGCCTCGGACAGCGAGGCAAATGTTTCCGTATTCGGCCAGGTCATATTGGGAGTGCGGGAGAGCACGATGTTCCGTCGGTTGGGCAGGGCGCCTTTGGGCAGCGATTCAAACGTACGGCGCCCCATAATGACGGTGTGTCCCGTGGTCAGCGCTTTAAAACGGCGCAGGTCGGCCGACAGGTGAAACAACAGCTGGTTCCGGTAGCCAATGGCACGTCGGCGGTCGAGAGCGGCTATAATGGTAATCATGTCAGATTCAATTCGTGGTTATTGTTTTGAATACTTGTTTCTTCTTTTATTATACCGACACTTTGCCGGCTATGTGTGGCCAGGGATTGTAGTTCTCCAACTGGAAGTCGTCGTAGGTAAAGTCAAACAGGCTTTTTACGTCGGGATTCAGGCGCATGGTTGGCAGTGGGCGCGGGGTGCGTTGCAGCTGCAGCTTTACCTGCTCCAGGTGGTTCAGGTAGATGTGAGTGTCGCCTGTTGTGTGGATAAATTCGCCGGGTTTCAGGCCGGTTACCTGAGCCGTCATCATCAGCAGCAGGGCGTAGCTGGCAATGTTGAACGGTACGCCCAGAAACGTGTCGGCCGAGCGCTGGTAGAGTTGCAGTGAGAGTTTGCCGTCAGCTACGTAAAACTGGAACAACAGGTGGCAGGGAGGCAGGTTCATGCGTCCCAGGTCGGCTACGTTCCACGAACTGACAATGATGCGGCGTGAGTCCGGATTGTGTTTGATGGCTTCCACAGCTTCGCTGATCTGGTCAATAAAGCCCCCGTCGTAGTCAGGCCATGAGCGCCACTGATAACCGTAAATGTGTCCCAGGTCGCCCGTTTCGGGGTCGGCCCACTCGTTCCATATTCTTACGCCGTTTTCCTGCAGGTATTTCACGTTGGTGTCCCCCTTCAGGAACCACAGCAGCTCGTAGATGATGGATTTCAGATGCAGTTTCTTCGTGGTCAGCAGCGGGAATCCGTTTTCCAGGTTAAAGCGCATCTGGTGACCGAACACGCTTTTGGTACCCGTTCCGGTACGGTCGTGCTTGGTGGCGCCGTCATTCAGTATGTGTTGTAAGAGGTCTAAATACTGTTGCATGTCATGATTTGTAAAAATTACAGACACAAAGGTAATATTTTAATCTCTTTTAGCCACTGCGATGAGGGGGAGAATCAGAATTTGTCGTTATATTTGTAAAGCTGTGCAGGCGCGTAGGGCATGCCGATGTGCCGGTCACAGATATTGATTACAGAAAACCTAATCACTACAAAAAATAATACTATGGCTGATTTCGCAAAACTGGCGGGCCGCCGCAAGAGCGGCCACCCTCATTTGTTTCCGCATGGTGATGATTCGGCACACATTAACCGCATCATCCGTTTTGTCATCGTTCTGGCAGTATCGTTGTTTCTTTGGTGTGTACCACCCTCTACGTTGGGGTTACCCGACCTTACGCTGGTGCAGCAGCGTATGATTGCCATCTTTGTGTTTGCTGCGCTGATGTGGATGTTTGAAATCATCTCTTCGTGGTCCACTTCGATGATTGTGGTGGTGGTCATGTTGCTTACCATATCCGACAGCAGCGTCTGGTTTATGGACAAGGCGCTGGGCAGCCAGCCCATGGGGACGCAGGTGTCCTACGTTTCCATCATGGCCAGTTTTGCCGACCCCGTCATCATGCTTTTTATCGGAGGTTTCATCTTGGCCATCGCCGCCACCAAGA
>ULUU01035759.1_pt1 | contig 9917 bp, 11 predicted proteins | sample 1958871 | NCBI WGS metagenome assembly ULUU01 (sample SAMEA4835770, study PRJEB28245) | human gut metagenome | biome: gut microbiome; material: fecal sample | place: Denmark | collected 2008 | reverse complement strand
GTGCCTGTTCATCTCCTTAAGCACCCTTGAGCTACCTGACTGAAGCGGCAGATGCATATGCTTGCACACCTTGTCGCACTCCTTTATCGCCATAATCAGGTCATCTGATAAATCCTTTGGATGAGATGTCATAAAACGAATCCTCTTAAGTCCCTCAATCTTATTGACCTCGCGAAGAAGCTCTGCAAAGGTTATAGGATTGTCAAGAGTTTTACCGTATGAGTTGACATTCTGTCCGAGAAGCATTATCTCGCACACTCCGTCTGCAACAAGCTTTTCTATCTCTCTTATGATATCCTTAGGCTCCCTGCTTCTCTCACGGCCTCTTACGTATGGCACGATACAGTAGCTGCAGAAATTGTTGCAGCCAAACATGATATTTACACCTGATTTGAAAGAGAACTTTCTCTTCACCGGCAGATCTTCGACAATCTGATTGGTATCCTTCCATATGTCAATCACCTGTGAGCCAGACTCGATATTGTTGCACAAAATCTCTGCAAACTTGAATATATTGTGGGTTCCGAATACAATATCTACAAACTTATAGTGCTTTTTGATATTTTCAACAACCTCCGGCTCCTGCATCATGCAGCCGCAGAGAGCAATCTTCATCAGAGGATTCTTTTTCTTGTAGTTCTGCAGATACCCAAGTCTGCCGTACACCTTGTTGTTAGCATTCTCACGTACGGTACAGGTGTTGTATACAATAAAATCCGAGTGCTCATCAGTTCCTTCCACGTAGCCTATCTGCTCGAGTATTCCGACAAGCTTTTCTGAGTCGCGGGCATTCATCTGACAGCCGAAAGTCTTTAAAAACAAGGTTAGTGGTCTTCCCAGTTCTTCGGACTTTTTCTTGACATACTGCCTAGCCTTTGCCATGTAGTAGTACTGTCTCTCAGGCTCGTGGGTTGGCGGTGTCTGGGTGATATCTATGTCATCTAAGTTAATCATGTGTTTTTCCTCTCTTAATTAATCTCATGTGAGTATAGCACATTCATTCGATGTTTTGCAACAAATCATTGTCAATCAGACAATTAATGTATTCATTCACGCTCATGCCTCTCTTGGAGGCAGCGCTTTTGATTTTTTCTTTTTTTCCCGCTTTCATTGTCAGGTTGATTCTATCATATTTTTCTTTGATATATTTATTAATGTACTGGTTTTGATTAAACTCACTCATATTATTTGTTCCTCTTTTCGTTTACGATGTATATTATAACTAAGATGTCGAATATTATCTGACTAACTAAAAATAATGTTTCCATTTTACTACCTCCATTGACTTTTTCGTATTTTCGTAGTAAGTTGAGAGTGTGGGGAGCTTTCCGCTCCCCTTTTACTCAACTGTTTGTTGGTTACTTGTTGAGTATTAAGTTTAGCAATTGTAAAACGCTTATTATCAGATTTATAATTGCTGTGGCAAGAATGATGTTTTGAAGGGCTTCATTCTTGCCTTTTTTCTTTTGTCGTTTCTTTTTCTTACTCACTTGTCTTACCTCCTTACATGATTATAATATCACATTATGCGCATAATGTCAATAGTATTTTGCGCATAATGTTATTTTAAAATAAAAAAATAGGACATCCATCAATCTGACAGATGCCCTATGTTATAATAATTATTTAATTTGTTGAGTCGGTCGGCAGCTCATTGGTATACTTTGATAGTGCCTTTTTAACTGTGCGCCACACCTTTTTGACTGGTAAACCGCACAATGACATATTCTTCAATATGCTTACAATCTCATACGCTATATATAGTAATGCGAAAAACTCCAGCGTTCCGACTGTCTGTCCCGGAAGATATGTTCTTGCACCGGCCGGGATGAATCCGATGAGGTTCAATCTTATGATTGAGTCGACCAGAGCCAGGAGCACAAGAGAAATCAACATACCGACCTTTCTGATTGCTCCATTGATTCCAAAGTTTGAATTGAACTTTTTTTCCTTGATTGCTCGTAATACTCCGAAGATAGTGTCCATCACTATGCATATTACTACTATCTCCATAATTTTGTTGCTTGCTGTTGCCGTAAAAAATCTTATAATATCATTCATCATTTTTTTCTTATCCTTTCAAGAGTCTGTATGTTGTGAGTAATCCGACATATGCATCCTGTGTCAGTCCTCTGTTCTTTTGGAATACCTTCACGCATTTAGAGAGATAGCTCGTCCACTTGCCGTAATCCGTGTCTAACTTTGTGAAGCTGTATACATCGTGCAGCGTTCTTCTTAACCACTTGATTGCAGTCGGGCAATGGTGTTTCTGTCCACTCCACAGATTGTGGTTTTTTGCGAATGCCTGTGAGTCAGCTCCGAATTTGCCGTCCTCTTTCAGTGCATCATCTCCTTTAAGGTCAAAGCCTACGTTCATGGCGTGCTGCCATTTTCTGACTTCTTCACTTTCCAAGTAATAGTCAACATTACCCTTCCAGCTCTCATCGCTCGGCTTGGCCGGTGCGGGTGCAGGCTGGCTTGTTGCTGTTGTATCTTTTGCTCCAAGCTCCACATATAAGAGGTTGGCATCTGTGCTGTTATTGAGTCCGGAGCAAGTGAATGCACTGGTGTACTGCCATCCATACAGGCTGTGTACAATGGCAGGCTTCTTGGCATCGTTCGGATCGTCCCCGATTGTCATTCCCTTAGTTGATGGATAACGCGCGATCCAGAATGGACAGTTAATCTGATTAGCATATGGCAGAATATAGGTATTGTAGAAGCTTAGCCCGGTGTACACTCCAAAATCAAGCCCTGCCGCCTTGATTTCTGACTGATATGTGTTGATGATGTCGATTAAGGTCTGTCCAAGTCCCTGCTGGCATCTGTCCTCTACATCAAGCCATACGAATGTCTTTCTTCCGGCAAGTACCTCAATCACTCTCTGTGCATCCGTCTTTGCCTTTCCTAATGTAGTTGCGTACGAATAATTATATACACCCTGAATCGGCATTCCGGCTTCTGTGCAGCCCTTCCAGTTCTGCTCGAAGGTCTTGTCTGGGTTTAGATCCTTTCTGATGATTTTTATAATGGCATACTGTACACCAGCCCATTTTACTTTGTTCCAGTCTATTGTTCCCTGGTATGATGATACGTCAATTCCTTTCATGATGTCTCTCCTTTCGTTCTGTGCATTTGTATTAATGTTGTTCATAAGCTTGCGCCCCTTTCTTTATATTATAAGAGCCGGCACCTCATTTGGTGTCGGCTCCTAGGCTCTATTTGTTAGTTACATATTAAATTTTATATTTTCTATCTCGCTCCCTAACCAGAGTTTAGGTAATCTAAAAACAGATCTTAATAAATTAAATAGTTTAGGGAATATTTCCATCATGAAAATGAGTACCAAAATACTCGAAATTTTACCGGGAAATAACTCATGTTTACTATTGTCAAAAAATGATGTTATTTCTGCACTAGGATTATCTTCATCAACATTCAATTTCGATAATCTTTGTGTATCAATTACAAACGGTGATGGTGCAGCATTTTCAGGGCATCTTGAATCGCCAACGATCACAACAACTGGTATCTATGTCGTATGGAAAGATAAAGTAACCGCTAGTTGTAATATTAGAGTAAATTATATACTATTTTATCATGACTAATAATTATTTTGCAATATATGCAATGAATCCCATGTAAGTAAGAGGTTCTGTATGTCCATGTGATGATACCCATGATAATGTACCATCAGCCTTTAATTGTAATGCGGCTATTGCGGCAGTAGGGGTACTCCAATCACCAGTCACCATAAACATTGGAGATGTTAAACTCGGGAAATCAGGCTTCATTAATGGCAATGGTAATCCGAGATTAGTTACATTTTCTAGGAAATATTCCTTATTTTTTACAACACCACCAGCAGTATGTTTGTAATATATAAAACATATCTTACCAATCATTGTTCCCATAATATCATTTTTAATAGTTATTTTGCCATTTGCTAAATTGCCTAAACTCTGGTTTAATGCACTTATAGCTCCAGTACACGTTCCATCCCCTATCTTGGATATGTCCGTTTTTCCTATCCTCTTTGTGATAAAATACTTTAATCCTGTAAGATCCAAATATTTTGCCATTTTTTCTCCTTCTTTCTATGCAAATGCCGCATCTATTTCACTATTGGTTATTGCAACCATATCCGACTGCTTTATATAGCTGCTTAGGTCAATTTCTCTTGTACCTAATTTTTCATACTTATTGTTAATCCATAAATATTCATCATACACATTCTGTCCTCTTCCAGAATTGGCAATTAAATAAAACGTTCCCTTAACGCCTGTTGATGGCAATGTCTGCACTACTTGAAAATCCAATTTAGTAATACCGGCCATCGCTGTTGAAATGGCCGATGTTACAAATGCTGTTGATGCGGCCTGAGTATTATTTGTACCAGCTGATGCTGTTGGCACTTTAGGTGTACCAGTAAAAGACGGACTCGCTATAGGTGCTTTCTTAGTTAGCTCAGCCTGTACTGCCTTGTTTTGTACCGGGTTTGTTGAAGTGCTACTCAGTTCACTATCTACTGTTGTCTTATTTGCACCTTCCGCTATTCCATCAAGCTTTTTCTTATCACTTACTGACATAAGACCATGTGCAGTCTGTGTTGCATCAGAATAAGTTGTATTTGTCGGTGCTCCATATGTACCATCCCCTCGTAAATACTTTCCATAATCGCCAGCTGCCGGTGCAGGTACCAATCCTGACGTTCCAGCTGCTGAAGCTGTTGCACCTTTCATAACAGCATACGTTGTATTTTCTTTCGGTGGTGTATATCCAAGTGCTTTTATTACATTATCACTTGTAAGCTCTCCTCTGATAGTTTGTGATGATTTGTTTTCAACATTGCCTAATCCGATTTCTTCCTTTGAATGTGTGTGTCCTTTATCACTTTTATCTTCCAATAGAGTTTTAATTTTACTAATGATGTATACCGCACCTGTAAGATTTAAATATTTATTTTCCATAGTTCTCCTTTCTGTTATCTAAAGTCCATTAAATATAGCCTCTATTTCTTCAATGGTAATAGCATTATCATTATTAACTGCATTCACCTCCTCCGGGGTGTATGATGGTTTGTTTTGTGCTTTAGCCCATTCTGGTATGGTTGGATCTGTCTCATACATATCTCCTGATATTTCTTTTCCATTCAAGCGGGGTTTGTTTTTTAGCTGTTCATAATCATCCATTATGTATATTTGCTCACATTCAATTCTTAATTCAGTATCATTTTCCATTTCAAGTTCAATTTCTGTCATATCATCCCCTCTTTCAATATATCTTCAACTGGTACTGACTTGATATTGCTTGCAATTACATTTTCATCTTTTGTCTTTGCCCTGACCATCAATACATTCTTCATAGCATCAAGCTGCAGTGTTTCATCTTGAGATAATTTAATAAATAATGTTTCATCCGAAGTATTCAATTGATCCATGGACTTCTCAAACTCATATTTTCCCTGTTTAAAGGTTACATATATTTTTTCCAAATTATTTATATCACAACCTTTTAATTTTATTTTGATTGTTGGAGTTGTTCCTCTTCTCATACTTCACCTCTTGTCTCAAAACTTATATTGCATCAATTTCCTTGGTACTTATAGTTTCTATTTTATCTACTTTTTGATTGACACTTTCAATTTGTTTTCTAACAGCCTCCCCCGCTGTATCGTATAACTCTCCTGCAAATCCTTTTCTCACATCCTTAAGCTCTGCTTCGTAGTTGCCAAATCTTTTTAACAATTGTTCCACAAGTGTAGTCTGCTTTTCCTCTTCCTCATCACCAAATCTCATTTTTCCAGTACATTTAACAATTATGTTGAACGATATCAGCTTACTGTCACCATCTATCACTCTGATCTGCATAACATTCTGCCCTGCATGAAAAAATGACTCAGAAGGAATAATCGTAATCGTATTTCCATCCACTTCTGCCAAGGCTTTATTAGGCTCAGCCATAGTTCTTGTACACATACTGTACACAACTGCTGCCGCTGTACCCGGAATAGTGTAATCCTTTATATCAAACTCTAATGCGATTGAATTTGTGCCCTCAGTTACCTCTATTGGAGCCTGAAGCACATTCTTTGTAACATATATGTCTCTTTTGATAGTCTGCATTCAAATATCTCCTTTCCTATGCAGGAATAAATCTAACTATATATCTTCCAGCCGGTTCTACACCTGACTCAAGGAAATCATACCAGGATCTCGCATATTGTCTTCGTGCTTCTTCCTCTTCCACACCGGCTCTCTCAAAGTTCTTGAGGTAAGCTGAAGCAAGATACTCCGGTGTCTCTGTACTTGTTTTAAATTGAGACCATGTCAGATTATACGCAGATGTTTTAATCCATTCACCTGTAGATTCTGATAACTGATCAATCCAATATAACTGTACTGTTCCATCTCCTATATCGTATCCGTTAGCCTTTGCCCAATTTGTATATTTGGTTGCCGGAGTCCACTGCACCAGTCCATAGCCACCGGAATAGTTGCCCTCTTTAAGGCTTTGCCACAATCCAGGATTAATGGTTGATTCTCTCTGCATATTTCCAAGCAGGCCTGAGATTGCATTGATTGTCCAGCCTTTATCACTTAGATATGTATAAATTTCTTTGGCATTGCTCTCCATCTCTCCCTGCGTCAAATATTTATTATTACTAATCATGGATAAGCACCCTCTTTCGATTTTCCTCCTATAAGCAGGCCTCCAACATAATTCTCATAAGTTCCATCCGAATACTCTACTGTTCCGGTAAATCCGTTATATCCGTTTACACCGAATGACTGGCAATCAACATATACCTCGCCAGTCTTAAACATTCTAAATAATGCATTTTCAGTACCGATTTTAAAAGTTTCATTACTTACTGCAAAAATTCTCCCGACAGTATTACCACTTTTGTCCATGATCTTCATCTCCCCCTCTGAGATCTCTACTCTTCGGCCAAATTCATCACTTCCACAAGTGTATTTACCATTTGTCAGTATTCCATCTTTATCCATGATAGTTAGGATAGCTCCATTACCATCTAATACTTTTATAATGCCTGCTATGTTGTCTATTCCGCCAATGGTCAATGTTCCTCCATATATCCTGTCTGCCAGCATGGTTCCGGCTATAATATAGTCGGCAAAAAAGCCTTTCCCGGTTCCGAATGTACTCCATATCCAGTCTTTTCCATCAGCGGTCCTTTTGGATGCAATCTCAAATCCCATTGATCCAAGGCACATAGCTCCGAACGTAGGTGAATCAGGGTTTAAATCCTCAAAAAGCATGGCTCGTACATCCTGCTTTTGAGCTACATCACGTAGTGCATGAAACTGTGTTTTCACTGCATCCAGTATTCCCTGCACCTGAGAGCCGATCACAGATCCATCTTCTCTGATTGCGCTCTCAATTCGGTTATTAATACTGACCTGATTTGATATGTAATCAAATTGATAATCGCCCAGCGATACAGATAATATGCGGTCATTCACACAATCCCACTCTAATTCCGTAACTCTTGCATCTGTAACTATATCAAGATTATTGTTTCTACAATGTACGGTATCACCAAGAGACACTTCTACAAGCCCCTTGACATCGGCATACAGCTCTGTATCCTCAATCATTACCATATCCACAGATATAGTTACTTGAGGCTTGTCTGCCCCCGCTTCCCACTGTTCCTGACAGCGTTTTCTAAGTGCAGCCTCCAGTTGTGCCGGTGTATCGCATATGATCACACCTTTCGATTCATCATCTTCCTGTGCATCAGCTCTCATTTTTACATCTTCAAATTTCATTGTTGAATATTTGACTGTTGGATATTTGTCTATAAGAGGGGAATCAACCCAAGGAGCATCCCCATCTATCTGATATCCGTTATATGCCTGTGGAATGATCCGGGTAACCACATTTCTTAGGTCAACCTCCTCTTTCATTCCGTTCTCAGCAATGTTTTTTCCGTAAAGGATCTCAACACCTCTGTCGCTGCCAGCATGACGATTTATTATCGCTTTGTAATTATCATATACGATTTCACCGCCCCATCTCTTAACAAAAGAATTCTCATCGTCACCATTGATGGCTTCGATGAGATTTTTATTTTGGTAATATGCAGTTCCAGTCGATGTAATATCTGTTTCGGCTGTATACTTTTTATTCGGTGCAGTCATGATATCAAGAGCCTGCTGCCCTGTTTTGTCAGTTGGACGGACATCCAAAAGGAAACAATCATCTGCCGCATCCATAAATATAGGCTGCAGATCAGCAGATATTCCGGAATCACTTTTTTCCTTATGAGTTATTCTGAAAAGCTGCTCTCCATTAAAGGAAGGCATCTTAACAACTGCTCCCTCTTTAATATACTTCCAGCGGTCTTCTGAATCCTTTGGATGTTCAAGCGTTACCTCCCATGTTCCATTCAATACGGCATGAACGGATGCACTTGAAGGAAATAATGACATATCTCCGTTCTGATCAAAGTTTGTATTTTCAATGTTATATATCTGGATCATAAGCATCTCCAATTAGGTATCACTTTCAGATTTCCTCCGTAAAATTCAATCTTGTTGTTTCCCGGCTGTAGATACATATCTTCATAATTTCCTGACACTTTGGTATTATTCAAAGTACCATCCTCGCGATACGCGATCATCCGATCTGTATCTATGGTCAGATTTTGACCAACATTAGCAGTCATCGTTTTTCCATTGATCTTAAGCGTACACATACCTTCTGCTGCGATCTTATATGTCGGATGACACTCTATATAAGGATTCCAGCAAACATCTTCTATGTCATATTCCATTGCACCATCTACGGAATATTGAAGCCCATCCAGTGTGTGAAATATCGCTGTAAAATTGCCTATCCGCTCAGATGTCCTCTCATTATCATCTAATTCAACATAGGTTATTTTATAAAAAAAGCCTGCATCATCAGATATAATAAGTTTTGCATTTCTTTCTGACAGCCACTGTTTTGCCATTCTCCAGCGATCATTCCACCTGTCTACTGCTCCGATATAATTAAATGGTATCTTTATTGGTGTTGCTGCATATGTGCCATTAAACTTGTATATGGTTCCATCCCGCCCTGATAGTTTTACCTCTTCCATATTCGGCTGAGCGGCAGGAATAGATATCAACTCCCGGGCAAATATCTGAAGCGAAGAGCCTCTTATGTCATTGTATTGTATGTCCTGCATTATTTTCCTTTCGCCCCCTGTGTTGCTAATGTCTTATTTGCCATCTGCTTAAGAACGAGATTTGTAAGTAATGTGATCGACTTCTTATCTCCAATATAAATGTTATTCTCCGCAGTCATTGATATTGATTTGAATGCTTCAACGATCATTGCGGCCAATGTTGCGTTATTTGACTCATTTTCTTCTCTCATATAAGATTTCAATAACTCAATTGGTAAAACAGCCTCTTTGCCTGCTTCTCCTCCACCCATAAATGAGTTACCGTTCTGGCCGAAAATTGTCGGTCTGTTCAGGATTCCTCCGTTCGCATACCAATCTACAGAAATTTTAGGTACCTTAAGTGGGGAAAGTGACCACTCTCCACTCGCTTTAAAATGAGGCAACTTTATTTTTGGTAATTTCCAATCGAAATCGAAGAATCCTTTAATCTTATCAATAGCTCCCTTGATAAAATCGGCTACAGCTCCGAATATGGCATTTACACCATCCCTGAACCATTCGCACTTATTATAAAGTGTCACAAAAATAGCTATAAGTGCTGCAACTGCCGCAATAATTATACGTATTGGATTAGCGGCCATGACTGCATTTACTGCTGCAAAACCAGTTTTTATAGGTCCCAATACAGGTGCAATTTTAGATATAATGCCAATTAGCGACGAAACCCCTCCTGATACCTTGCTTATGATAGAAATCACAGGGCCAACTGCTGCTG
>ULUU01007441.1_pt1 | contig 9967 bp, 9 predicted proteins | sample 1958871 | NCBI WGS metagenome assembly ULUU01 (sample SAMEA4835770, study PRJEB28245) | human gut metagenome | biome: gut microbiome; material: fecal sample | place: Denmark | collected 2008 | reverse complement strand
AGCGCAACGGCATTCTTGACAATATCGCGAAGGGCGCGGGCATTGTTTCCCGTTCCTTCCAGCAGAACAACGGCGACGACAACGCCGCGCCCGATGATCCCTTCGGTACGCCCGAATATCGTTCCGCGTGGCTGAAAAACATTCGCCGCCTTCCGCTGAACGACGCAGAGAAGCGCGCATTCAGCAACGCCAGCGGCGCGGGTGCGGAGGTTATCCCGACGCAGACCGCGAACGAGATTATCAGCAAGGTAAAGACGCTTGCGCCTATGCTGAATGAAGTTACCCTTCTGCACGTCAAGGGCGCTGTAAAGTTCGCGATCGAAGGCACGAACAACGCCGCCGCGATCCACACCGAGAACGCAAGCATTACCGCCGCCGCTGACACGCTGACCACCGTTTCCCTTTCCGGTTATGAGATCGTCAAGCTGGTTCAGATTTCCGATACTGTAATGACTATGAGCATTACCGCGTTTGAAAGCTGGATCGTCAATATGCTGGCGGAAGCTATCGCCCGCAAAGTCGAAGATTTGCTTATCAACGGCACGGGTTCTTCCCAGCCGAAGGGCATTGAAAACGCGAACACTTGGGGCGCGTCCAACAGCGTTACCGTTGCAAAGACGGGCGCGCTTACCGCCGCAAACGTGCAGACGTTGATCGGGCTTCTGCCTTCCGGCTATGACCGTAACGGCAAGTTCGTTATGAACAAGAAAACCTTGTTCACAGACTTTATGCCGTTGCAGGACAACAGCAAGAACCACATTGTAACCGTTCAGAACAACGCGTACTTCGTGTACGGCTATCCCGTTCTTCTGTCCGATTACGTCGCGGATCACGAAGCCTTCTTGGGCGACTTCAAGAAGGTTTGCGCGAACCTTGCCGAAAATATCGGCGTGAAGAGCGCCTACGACATCGACACGAACAGCTACAAATATAGCGGTATCGCGATCTTCGATTGCGCGCCCGCTATCGGCGAAGCCATCGTGAAGCTGGTCAAGGCGACCGCCTAAAGCGGGAGGGCTGACAAATGCTTGACAAGGTAAAGCTGGCGTTGCGGTTGAGCGGGACGGCGCTTGACGGCGAAGTTTCCGATCTCATAAACGCGGCGATCGCTGATCTTCGCCTTGTCGGTATCAACATTCCGGCGGAAGCGGGATCGTCCAGTAAAACGCTGGGCGATCCCCTTCTTGATCGGGCGGTTGTGCTCTATGCAAAGGCGGAATTCGGCTTCAATGACGACGCGGAGCGTTACCGCAACGCATACGATTATTTGAAGTGCGCCTTGTCGCTGACCGCTGATTACACCGAAGAAAGCGAGGGCAAATAAATGAGATGGGGCGAACAAATAACATTGGTTGCCTTGTCTGAACCTTCGCCGCGCACGAACGAACACGGCTTCCCCGTCGCCAGCACAGAAACCGCGACAACGGTTTTCGCTGACAAGAAATCCGTGGGCTTTTCGGAGTTCTACAAGGCGCAACAGGCGGGCTATACGACGGAATTAAAATTCGACGTGCATTCCTTCGAGTATGAGGAACAGCAGATCGTGGAATATCCCGTTTCGAGCGGGAAACGGTATCGCGTCCTTCGGACGTACACGCACGGGAACGGAGAATTTACAGAGTTGACGCTGGTTAATCTTCCGGAAGCGGAAGGGGGCGGCAACAATGGCGAAGTTTAACGTTGTCGGGCTGGACGACGTACAAGAAGCAATGCTTCGGCAAGACGCGATCGTTGAAGAAGCCGTGCCGGAAATGCTCAAAGCGGGTGGCGCAGTAATGCAGAAGGCACAGCAAGAAGAGATCAAGACAAGGTTCAACAGCAGACGAAGCACGGGGGCGCTTCTTGCGTCCATCAAAGTATCCGCCGTGAAAGAGATTGACGGCGGAAAACGAGTTGAAATCTATCCGAACGGAAAGGACAAGCACGGAGTACGCAACGCGGAAAAAGGCTTCGTCCTTAATTACGGGCGTTCAAATATGCCCGCGCGCCCGTGGTTCACGGCGGCGAATGAAAAGGCGGCGGACGACGTTGTTTCGGAAATGCGCCGCGTATGGGAGGAAAAGCAAAATGAAGAACGTTGACAGCTTGTTAAAAGCGGAGCTTGAAAAGCTGGGCGTTCCCGTCGAACGCCTTAAATACGGAGGGAAGGCGGCTTGCTTTATCGTCTATCAGCTTGTCGTGGGGCGCGACACGTTCTTTTCAGACGATGAAGAGGGCGCGCAGGAATTCACGTATCAAGTACACGTCTATTCAAAAACGGATTACATCGACATTCTTCAACGCTTGAAAACAGCATTGAAGGCGGCGGGGTTCTACGCGATCACGATAGACGCGGAAACATACGAACAGGACACGGGATATTACCACGTTCCCGTTGAAATCAAGTATATGGAGGTATGACACATGGCAACAATCGGTTTGCGCGATCTTTACCGCGCACCCATCACGATCGGCACGTCCGGCGCGGAGGAATACGGAACGCCCGTGCGTATGGCGAAAGCTATTTCGGCGGAGCTTTCCGTTGAAGTCGCCGAAGCGATCCTTTACGCCGACGACGGCGCGGACGAAGTTGTAAAAGAATTCGTATCCGGAGAAATCACGCTGAACGTGAACGATCTTCTTCCGGCTGATCTTGCCGCCCTGCTTGGACAGAAGCAGGACACGGACAAGGTTGTTTACGGTTCTGACAGCGACGAAGCGCCCTATACCGCAATCGGCTTCCGCGCGAAGAAGGCGGGCGGAACGTACAAGTACATTTGGCTTTACAAGGTCAAATTCGCGATCCCCGATGAAAACTACACCACGAAGGGCGACAGTATCGAATTTACTACGCCGGAGATCGTCGGACAGTTTATCAAGCGTTCCGACGGATTGTGGAAGGCTGAACACGTCGCAGAGCCTACGAACAGCGTGGCGACGGCTTGGTTCACTTCCGTTCGTGAGCCTAACAACGCGGGCAGTTAATCGAATATCGAAAGGAGGAACGGCGGGAAGTCTGAAAAGGCTTCCCGCCTTATTCTGCTATGAGCGCAATTAAAGACGGACGTTTCCCGATCATGCTGGACAAGGAAAGACACCTTCTTTTCAGTCTGAACGCGATCGACGAAATGCAAGACAAATTCGGCGGCTTCGATCGCCTTGATACCGTGCTTTCCGGCAAGGACAGAATTAAAAATCTTCGCTGGCTTCTGACCGTGCTTTTGAATGAGGGCGCGGCGGACGACGAAGAACCGCTTACCGAAAAACAGGTGGGCAAGCTCATTCATATGGGCAATTTCGCCGACGTGAAAGCGGCGATCTTCAAATCCTTTTCTATGGGCAACAACGGAACGCCCGAACCGCCCGAACGGGACGAAGAGGAAGAGGACGACGAAGAGGACATCGAAAAAAACGCAACAGCGGGCAAGGAATAATCGACCTTGCCCGCCTTCTTTATATCGGCGTAACGCTTCTTCGCTGGAGCGAAGCCGAAGTATGGCGCATGACACCGTATAAAATTTTGACGCTTTTCAAAATTCATCGTGAATTCAATCCGGATCGTTTCAAGCCCGTTCCGAAAGAAGTTGATATTGACGACGTGCTGGGAGGGATATAAATGGCGAAAGAAGAGCAGATCAAAACATCAATCGACCTTACAGGCGAAAAAGAGTATCGCGCCGCTTGCACTAACATAAATTCTTCTCTTCGCGAAATCGGATCGGAAATGAAGCTGACGACGGCGGAATTCGCCGACAACGCAGACAGCGTGGAAGCGCTGACCGCAAAACAGAAGCTATTACAAAAGCAGTTCGACGAACAGGCGAAGAAAGCAGAAGCGGCGGAAAAGGCATTGAAGAAAATGCGCGATAACGGTATCGAACCGACAAATCCCGCATATCAGAAAATGCAAACAAATCTGAACAACACCAAAGCCGACATGGTGAAAATTCAAAAGGAAATCGACGACACTTCTAAAAAGCTGAAAAGCTCAAAGGTGGATTGGGAGAGCGTCGGCGAAACCGTCGGCAAAGCAGGAAAGGCGATCGGCGCAGCTTGCGCGGCTATGGGTGCGGCGATTGCGGCGGCGGGTGCGGCATTCTTCGGGCTTGCCGAAGAAACACGCGAAGCCCGCGAAAACATGGGTAAACTTGAAACCAGCTTCACGACGGCGGGACATTCGGCAGAGGACGCGAAAAACACCTATACGGAGTTGTACGGCGTTCTTGGCGACGACGGACAGGCAACGGAAGCCGCCGCGCACCTTGCGAAGCTGACTACGAACGAAAAAGAGCTTTCGGACTGGACAAACATTTGCACGGGCGTTTACGCGACATTCGGCGACAGCTTGCCGATTGAAGGCTTGACCGAAGCCGCGAACGAAACGGCAAAGACGGGATCAATCACGGGCAATCTTGCCGACGCGCTGAATTGGGCGGGCGTTTCCGAAGATGATTTTCAAGCCAGCCTTGACGCTTGCACATCGGAGCAGGAGCGGCAAGCCCTTATAACGTCCACGTTGAACGGGCTTTATTCAGAAGCGGCGGACAAGTATAGAGAGGTAAACGGCGACATTATCGACGCGCAGAAGGCAACAGCAAATCTGAACAGCGCTATGGCGGCGCTGGGCGCGATTGCTGAACCGATCATTACAAAGCTGAAACAGCTTGCGGCGGAGCTTTTGCAGGAAATAACGCCGTTCGTCGAGCTTATCGGAAAAGGCTTGACGGGTGCGCTTTCCGGTGCAGAGAGCGCGGCGGAGGACTTCACAGACGGCTTGCTGGGTATGGTTACGTTCGCGATCGAAAAGCTAACGGAAATGTTACCGACCTTCCTTGAATTCGCGGTGAAGATGATCGCGAATATCGCTACGGGCATAGCTCAATCGTTGCCGACGCTTGTTCCTTCGCTGGTTCAGCTTGTAACGGACATCGTGCAAGTTCTGATCGACAATATCCCGTTGCTGATCGACGCGGCTTTACAGCTTGTAACAGGGCTGGCGGAAGGCATTATAAACGCAATCCCCGTTCTTGTTGCGGCGCTTCCGCAGTTGATAACCAGCTTGATCGACGGTTTGCTTTCCGCAATCCCGCAGATCATTCAAGCGGGTATCGACCTTCTGACGGCGTTAATTACCGCCCTTCCGGAGATCATCACAACGATTGTTGAAGCGATCCCGCAGATCATTGAAGGCATTATCACGGCGCTTACGGAGAACATACCGCTTATCATTCAAGCGGGCATTGATCTTCTTGTCGCGCTCATACAGGCATTGCCGCAGATTATAACGACGATCGTTCAAGCGATCCCACAAATCATAAGCGGCATTGTAAACGCGCTGATCGGCAACATCGACCAAATCATTATGGCGGGCGTTCAGCTTTTCGTGGCGCTCATTCAGAATTTGCCGACGATCATAGTTGAAATCGTGAAGGCAGTTCCGCAGATTGTCTCCGGCATTGTGCAAGCGTTCGCGTCGCTGGGCGGCGAAATGATAAACGCGGGCGCAAACCTTCTTCACGGCTTGTGGGAAGGTATCAGCGGGGCGGCTTCGTGGTTGTGGGAAAAGGTATCCGGCTGGGCTTCGTCCCTTGTTTCGGGTATCAAGGACTTCTTCGGCATTCATTCCCCGTCAACGGTATTCGCTGAAATCGGCGGCAACATGGCGGACGGCGTGGGCGTAGGCTTCACCGACAACATGGGCGGCGTTGAAGGCGATATGACCGCCGCAATGGGCGGAGCGGGCGCGCTGACGGCGGCGGAAGCAGTAAACGCCGTGAACAACGGCATTATTGCGAACATTGAAGGCTTGTCCGGAGCGGTGAACGCGATCGTCGAGCGGGTTATTACCGGACTGACGGCGCAAGCTCAACGTTTCAATCAAGCCGGACAGGACTTCGGCAAGAACATAGCTTCCGGCATGGTGGCGGGTATCGTGCAGATCACGCAGAAAGTACCGCAGATCGCGCAAAGCATTATTACCGCATTCACGGCACAACATCAAAAGTTCGTAACCGAAGGAACGAACATCGACAAGAGCATAGCGCAAGGAATGATCGCGGGTATCCCGCAGATCACGGGCAAGGTTGCACAAATTATTCAGCCCGTTATTACCGCGCTTCGCTCTTACGTATCGGAGTTCACGGCGGCGGGCGAAGAGATGGTGCGCGGCATTTGGCAGGGCTTTCAAAATATGTCCGGCTGGCTTGAAAGCCGTGTCCGATCTATGATGAGGGATATTGTGGCGGCGGTTGAAGAGGAAATGGACATCAATTCCCCGTCGAAGGTTTTTGCCCGTATCGGTTCGTACATGGCGCAGGGCTTGGGCGAAGGCTTCGCCCGCGAAATGCGCGACGTTGAAAGTTCGATCCGGCGCGAAACGTCGAACGCCGTTCCGGAATTCCGTTCCGGAGAGGGACGCGACACGCGCGGCGGCGGTACGCCTTCCGTTGAAGTCGTGCAAAACATCTATGCGAACGAAACGAGCTACGCCGAACAGCAAAGACAGGCGGCGCGGCAGTTCCGGCAGATTGCGCGGGAGGTTATGGCATGAGGACACAAGAAAAATTGATCTACACGAACGAGCGCGGGGAAAGCATAGAGTTTTCCCCCGCTTCTTCGTATCACGTAAACTTCAAGGACGTTACCGGACTTTCCGACGTGCGGAACGCTATTTACAGCACCAACAGCATGGGGCAGGACGGCGACACATACTTGGGCTATCGGATCGAAAGCCGCGATATTGACATCGTGGGATACATCAAGGAGCGGGACAAGCAAGCGGCGCAGAACCTACGCCGGAAGCTGAACCGCATATTAAATCCGCAGTACGAAGCAACGTTGACGTATGTTTTCGGCGACTTCCGGCGGGTGATCGGGTGCAAGATCGACGACGCGCCGATCTTCAAGCGAAAGCCGATCTTCGAGCAATTCACGGTTAGCTTGTCTTGCCTTAATCCCTTTTGGAGAGAGGAAACGGAAACGCGCGAGGACATAGCAACGTGGATCGGCGGCTTTGAATTCCCCGTTCCGGACGGGCTGGAGCTTTACGACGGCTGGGAAATCGGCTATCGCCAGCCGTCGCTGATTGTGAACGTCTACAATTCCGGCGACGTGAAAAGCGGTATCCGGATCGAGTTCCGCGCGATCGGCGCGGTTACAAATCCCGTATTGCTGAACGTCGATACACGGGAGTTTATCAAGCTGAATATTTCGCTTGTAGCGGGCGACGTTTTAACCGTTTCCACGGGCTACGGTGAAAAAGCCGTGAAGCTGAACCGTGGCGGCACGATTACAGACGCGTTCCGCTATCTCGACGTTGATAGTTCGTATTTGCAGATCGCCGTGGGCGACAATCTCTTCCGTTATTCAGCGGACGCGAACGCCGAAAATCTCGAAGTTTCGATCTATCACAATAACTTGTATTTGGGGGTGTAGCGCGGTGGAATTATACGTTTATAGCCGCGATATGACACTTCAAGGGATCGTCGAAAAGATTTCGTCCTTAATATGGACGCGGCGTTATTGGAGTTGCGGCGAATTCAAGTTGCTTGTTCCCTTCACGGAGGAACACGCCCGCTTGCTGGTGAAGGAAAATATCATCATCAAGCGCGGCGGCAACGAAGCGGCGGAAATCCGCTATATTCACATCACGAAGAATTCACAGGGCATGGAGGAAATAGAGGTTCAAGGCAAGTTCCTTCTTTCGTGGATCGGCAAGCGCATTTTGACAACGCAGATCATCACGAAGGACACGACACAGAACATTCTATACGCCATTGTGAAGCAGACTTGCACGAACGCAGGAGCGGCGCGCAATATCCCGAATTTCAGCATATCCACGACCGACGCAGACACCGGAAGCGGGCAGATCGACTATACTTCGGAGCAGTACGCGAACGCCCAGCTTGCGGCGGAAACGGCGGCGAAGGCGGCGAAGCTGGGTATTCGGGTTCTGACAAATGCCCGCACGGGCAAGCATACTTTTTCCGTTTACGAAGGGCGCGATCTTACGGCGGGCAATACCGCAGGGAACGCGCCTTGTATCTTTTCGCAGGAGTTCGACAACATCGTGGAACAGGAATACACGAACAGCGTTGAAAACCTTAAAACAACGGCTTACGTCGGCGGAGAGGAAAAAGAAGGCGTAACGCGGAAGGTTGCCGAAGTCGGCGGCAGTTCGACGGGACTTTCCCGCGACGAAGTTTTCATCAATGCAACGGACATCGTGCAGGAATACGAAAATGAGAGCGGGCAGACCGTAACGCTTACCAACGCGCAATATTTAGCGCTTCTTTCCGCGCGCGGCGTTGAAGAGCTGGAGCAATACGCGGAAACGCTTGCTTTCGGATCGAAGATCAACACGAACGCGAATTTGAAGTACGGCACGGACTACGATTTGGGCGATCGGGTAACGTGTATCAATAAGCGCTGGAACGTCCGCATTGACGTTCGCATAACGGAGATCGCGGAAACCTACGAAACCAGCGGCGAAGAAATAGATATTACATTCGGCGAGAGCTTGCCCGCGCTTCTGACACAAATTCGGCAGATTACGAAATAAAGGAGGGCTTCACAGCATGGAAAAATCAAGTTTCTTCAACAGCGTTTCGCACGATCGCACGTACAAGGCGGAGGATTGGGCGGAATACTTCGCTTCGTTCATCGGGAACGGCGTTTTCCCCGTCCCTTCGACGGGGCTTCAAGTCGTTGCAAACGACGGAATGAAGCTGAACGTTAAAACGGGCAAAGCGTGGATCAACGGTTACTTCTACTTCAACACGGGCGATCTTGCCGTCGAGCTTGACACGGCGGACGGACAGTTGAACCGCATTGATCGCGTTGTCGTGCGCTGGGATTTGACAAACCGCGTTATGTCGGTGAAGGTCAAATCTTCTTCGTTCAGCGCGTCCCCTACCGCGCCCGCATTGCAGAGGGACGCGGACGTTTACGAGCTTGCGCTGGCGGACATCTACGTGGGCGCGGGCGTAACAGCTATCACACAAAGCAAGATCACGGATCAACGCTTGAACACGTCGCTTTGCGGCGTTGTTGCCGCCGTCGTTCAGCAGATCGACACGGCGGCTTTTAACGCACAGCTTCAAGCGTGGTTCGCTGAATATCAATCCCTTTCGGCGGCGGAGTACAACACGCTTGTTTCGTATATGAATTCGCTGAAATTGCAGGGTAACACGCAGTACGAAGCGTTCGAGCAACACATGGCGGATTTTGAAACACAGGCGGCGGCGGACTTCAACGCATGGTTTAACAGCTTGCAAAACGTCCTTGACGATAACGCGGCAACAAATCTTCTGAATATCACGAACGCGCTTGACGCGCGCGTGGATATGCTGGAAGCGGTGCTTTTCAATGACATTACGACAAATCCGTTCTTGATCCTCTTCGATGATCTCGACGGCGTAACGTCTACGGGCATTTGGAACGAGAGTTTGCAGAGGATCGAATGCTGACGCGGTACGCTTGCACGGCGGCGGAATTGTCGTGCGTGATCGGAAACATCTTCGCGGAGCTTTCCCCGCCATGCGCGGCTTGCGGCGCGGAGGTATTACAGATCACAGGAACAACGGTTACAGGGAACGCGGCAACGCTGACCGTTACCGAAGCGGGCTTCGATTTCGACGGGTGCGCCGACGATACCGCTATGATCGAGAGAATGCGGAAAGGACGGTGCATATATGCAAAGACCGGAGCGGGAGCGGAAAGAACCGACGGAATTCAACGTGATTGTGAAAGCGAAAGACCTTGTAAAGCACACCTTCACGATCACGAATTCGACGGAGCACTACCCGAAGAAATACCGCTTCACGCTTGTAAACAGGATACAGGATAAAGCGGTGGACATTTACGAATGCGTCCTTGAAGCGAACGAATTAGACCTTCGGGACGCGCAGGAATACAGACAACGGCAGAAGCTACAAGCAAAGGCGCTGACCTATTGCAAGGAGCTTCTATTTTTCATAGAGCTTTCGCA
>ULUU01075756.1_pt1 | contig 9985 bp, 5 predicted proteins | sample 1958871 | NCBI WGS metagenome assembly ULUU01 (sample SAMEA4835770, study PRJEB28245) | human gut metagenome | biome: gut microbiome; material: fecal sample | place: Denmark | collected 2008 | reverse complement strand
TCCGAGGGATCGGCTCCGGACACACTCGATGAAACACTACCTAAGACTGAAGAATCATATACACACCAAATAGATATTTATATAATATAGACATTAGTGTGCAATGCCTGTCAAAAAATATCCTAACATAATGGATATATACAGACAGGCAGTACTTTATGATAAGTGACTATCTGATGAACCATAAATATTCACTATCTCCTTCAAGAGCCTTGCAGATGCCTGTAGAGAGTTCTCCAGCATTAAGTGACCTGTCAAGAAAGCTATCAATATAGGAGGATTTGTTTGCCCCTGTTAAGAGGTTGTACATCTTCCACATAGATAGTTCCTTTTCATCTGCGCCTTGCTTCGTTCTTGCAACTGTATAGGTCTTCCTAATATGGCAATATCTTTCATTTTAACCATTTTGCTTTATTTTAATACACTATTAAAACGATGCAAAAGTATTAAAATAATCTGATATGCCCAACGATTTTCAGACAATTTAGATAAGAATACCCCTAATAGGGGCCGCAGACGCCAGTCTGCGGGGGTTAGGACGATAAAAGGGTGGCCAAAAAACTTTTTGGTCACCCTCCCTCTTAATATAACATCTAGAAAGAGGGGATGCAAGCCGCCCAACAAAGCAGACCGCTATTGTCCCCTCCCTCGTATTTAAGCGTTCTTTTCTGCTTTAATAGCAGCCTGTGCCGCAGCCAGACGTGCAATAGGCACGCGGAACGGTGAGCAAGAAACGTAGTTCAAACCTATCTTGTAGCAGAACTCTACAGAAGCAGGGTCACCGCCGTGCTCACCGCAGATACCGCATTTGAGATCCGGACGGGTCTCACGGCCTTCCTTGACAGCGTAGTCGATGAGCTTGCCGACTGCCTTGGTGTCGAGGGTCTTGAACGGATCGGCGTCAAGAATCTTGTTGCCGAGGTAGTCTCCCATGAATGTTCCGACATCGTCGCGTGAGAAGCCGAAGGTCATCTGAGTGAGGTCGTTGGTACCGAATGAGAAGAACTCTGCCGTGCGGGCCATCCTGTCAGCAGTGAGGGCTGCACGAGGAATTTCAATCATTGAACCGAACTTATAGTCGATTGTCTGGTGAGTCTCGCCTTCAACCTCAAGTTTAATCTTGGCGCAGATTGCCCTCTGGAACTTGAGCTCGCGCTCTGAAATGGTGACCGGAATCATGATTTCAGGCTTCGGATGATAGCCTTCCTTAATGAGTTCGGCAGCGGCCGTGAAAATTGCACGGAACTGGGTCTCAGAAATCATAGGGTAGGTGATGTGCAGACGCACTCCGCGGTGACCCATCATAGGGTTGACCTCGTGGAGGGACTCGCCCCTCTTCTCGATTTCCTGCTCGTTGATTCCAAGCTCCTCAGCAAGCTCCTCCCTCTTCTCGTGTCCCTGCGGAACGAACTCATGGAGAGGCGGGTCGAGGAGACGGAAGGTAACAGGCTTGCCGTCCATGACTTTCATCGTGCCCTTCACAGCTGCCTTGATGTAAGGTTCAAGCTCGGCGAGAGCAGCGCGGCGCTCATCGTCAGTCTTGGAAAGAATCATCTTACGAAGCTTTGCAAGAGGAGTCTCGGAGTTTTTGCCGTAGAACATATGCTCAATACGGAACAGACCGATACCCTCTGCGCCGAATGAAAGGGCGCGTGCCGCATCCTCCGGAGTGTCTGCGTTTGTACGCACGCCGAGTGTTCTGAATTTGTCGACGATTTCCATGAACTTCACGAACCTAGGGTTCTCTGAAGCGTCCATAGTGTCAATCTTCTGCGCATAAACAAGGCCCTTCGCGCCATTGAGGCTGACAGCGTCACCTTCCTTGATAACCGCACCGCTCTTGAAACTTGCGGTCTTTGCGGCAAGATCAATGGTCATTACCTCACATCCCACGATGCAGCACTTGCCCCATCCACGTGCAACGAGTGCAGCATGAGAGGTCATACCGCCCTTCATCGTGAGGATGCCGGCAGCGGCACGCATACCCTCAACATCCTCAGGAGAAGTCTCCTCACGGATGAGGATAGCCTTGATTCCCTTTGCAGCGGCAGCCCTAGCCGCTTCAGATGAGAACACTGCAACACCGACCGCTCCGCCCGGAGATGCCGGAAGACCGTTGGCGATTGCCGTTGCCTTCTTCTCTGAAGCAGGGTCGAGGATTGGGTGGAGAATCTCATCAAGCTGAGCCGGAGCAACACGCATTACTGCTGTTTTCTCGTCAATCATGCCCTCTGCAAGCATGTCCATCGCCATATTGAGTGCAGCGAGACCGGTCCTCTTTCCAATACGGCACTGAAGCATCCAGAGCTTGCCGTCCTGAATAGTGAACTCGATGTCCTGCATGTCGTTGAAGTGCTGCTCAAGGTGGAGACGTATGTCGTCAAGTTCCTTGTAGACCTCAGGCATTGCCTTTTCGAGAGATTCGAGATTTGCGTTGTGAGGAGTTTTGGTAGCCTCATTGAGAGGGTTCGGGGTGCGGATACCCGCAACGACGTCCTCGCCCTGTGCGTTGATGAGCCACTCGCCGTAGAACTTATTGTCACCGTTTGCCGGGTTACGGGAGAATGCCACACCGGTCGCCGATGTGTTGCCCATGTTTCCGAACACCATTGACTGAACGTTAACGGCTGTACCCCAATCGTCAGGAATGCCCTCGATCTTTCTGTATGCGATGGCGCGCTTTCCGTTCCAAGACTTGAACACGCCGCCGATTGAACCCCAGAGCTGAGCCTCTGCTGTGTCTGGGAAGTCAACACCGAGAACTTCCTTCACGCGAACCTTGAACTTGTCGCAAAGGTCCTTAAGTTCCTCAGCAGTAATCTCTGTATCAGACTTGTAGCCCTTTGCCACCTTGAGGTCTTCCATCATCTTGTCAAGCTGCTGACGAATAGCCTTTCCGTCCTCAGGCTCGATACCCTCTGCCTTCTCCATTACGACGTCTGAGTACATCATGATGAGACGACGGTAGGCGTCATAGACGAAACGAGGGTTGTTTGTCTTGGCAATCATGCCAGGAATCGTGTCTGAGCAAAGGCCGATGTTAAGAATCGTATCCATCATGCCAGGCATTGAACTACGGGCACCTGAACGGCAACTTACGAGAAGAGGGTTGGTCTTGTCACCGAACTTCATTCCCATAATCTCCTCTGTGGCCTTCAGCGCGTCGGCAACCTCAGCCTTGAGTTCGTCAGGATAACCGCCGCCGAGAGCATAGTACTCTGCGCAGCACTCGGTCGTGATGGTGAAACCTGCCGGAACAGGAATGTTCAAAAGGCACATCTCAGCGAGGTTGGCACCCTTTCCGCCAAGAAGGTTTCGCATTGTTCCATTGCCTTCCGCGGTTTTGCCGCCAAAGCGATAGACACGTTTTTTTGTGTTTTCCATAAAATTATTTGGTATTTAGATAATTATATATTTTCGTAAATATTATCGACGTCGCCGCAAAATTTCACGGCACGCCATATTCGCGCCGCGAAATTAACAAAATTTATGCGATTCACGAAATATTTGTAACGATTAGTCATTATATTTAGAAATGAAACGCATATAAAGAAAGGGGATGTGCCCCGTCGTTAATCTTCACCTTCCGAGGCTTCGTCAAGGAGGGCAGACAGCACACGGTCTATTCCGTTGTTCTCCGGTGCGACCTCGACGCCGTCAAACGACGGGTCTGGACGACCCACACGATAGTAGGCGACATCCTGCAAGAGGAACTGGGAGTCGATGTAGTCGCTGTCGTCAGCGGCAATCTGCAGCAGGACACCGGGGATTTCAGCAAAGAGGACCTTCACGATGTCGGTTTCCCCGCAGGCTGCGCATATCCCGTTTACATTCAGCCTTATGCCAAGTCCGGAGGCTGCGGCAAGCTTTTCAGCGGCAACTGCAAGACCTCCGTCACAGACGGTCCTTGACGCGAGCACGACGCCGTCGGAAACAAGATCACGGACAACCTCATAGCAATCAATGAAATAGTCCGGGTCGGCGATGTTAAGCGCAGCACCGCCGTTGCAGCCGAGGGCCTTAGCGAAAAGAGAGCCGCCAAGACGCGGGGAACAAGTGTCGAACGGGACATACACCAGGAAAGAGCCATTCGCAGAACTGTCAGAGGTCGCAGATGAGGTCTCCATGTCAAAAGTTCCGGCAGCGTCATACCCTCCGGCAAGCCGCGCAGAGCACTTCCTTTCATCTCCCATCCAGACATCCCTATTCTCATCGATGTTTATGTCCGAACTGCCTCCGACCGTCCACAACTTCTCCTCGCCCGGAGCATCATCCTCTTCCCAATCCTTGTCCGGAACATCCTCTATTTCAGCCACATCCTCGGCTGCATCATCATCTTCGGCGTCTCCGAACGAGGCAAGGGTCGTAAAATACGAGTTCACGCACTCCCCGTCCCCGTCGTCGTACAAGTAGCCCTGGATTTCGACTCCGAGGTCATAGATATAGTCAGTAACAGACCTCACGGATGTGTAGAACGCTGACATATTCCCGACAGCCCCGGAGTTCCAGCACCATTCGGCCCATATCCTCAAATCGTCCAAGCGAAATTCTCCGTCCAGCCAAAGTGTGTCAATCAAAGCCGACGCAACTCTCTGACGGGCAAAGCTCTCCGGATAGAGAAGGTTGAACTCGCGGTCCTGCGATGCCGGTGCCAAATCCTTGACACGCCTTATATATATAGGTATATCCTCCTTTGAATACGCCAGATTCTCCGGCGGCAAATCAACGGCCTCGTCCCATATCTCAGCACATTCGCCGACCGGCTTTTCATCATCGACATCCGACGGCAGCATGCACTCATCAAGCATTTCGGCCGGGGTCACATCCTGCCTCACGCCGTCAATGACATATTTTGAAAACAGAGCGTCCTGATCCCTTTGCATAAAAACGAAGTTTATCCGACAAAATTAGTCATTTTTTCTTATAATGACACGCCTGAGGAAATGGAAGAAGAAGAAATAGGCAAAGACTTTAAAATCTGAAACAAAAGATGTACTTTTGTTGTCGATAACGATTTGCGGATTATGGCGACAATTGATATAGACGGATTTGCGGTTTTCAGCAGCAGCGATGAATATAGGCGATGCTGCCGACGGTGCATAATATTCGCGAAGTCATACACTTATGACACTGCACAGGCGGAGTGCATGGCTGAGGAAGCGATGGTAATCCTATGGAAAAGAATGCAGAAAGGCGAGCGGATTGAAAGACTGATGCCGTTCCTTTTCACGACTGTCCGCAATCTCGCGCTCAACTACCTCAAGCACAAGCAGGCCGACATACGTGCTCGGGAAGGGATGGGTTCGGACCGCGACCGCGAAATTCAACTGCGGCTTTGTTCACTGAACGAATGCAACCCTTCCAAACTCTATCAAGCCGACATACAGGAAATTATAGACGACACTCTGAAACATCTTGGAGAACGCACGGAAACTATCTTTCGCCTCAGCCGCTTCGAAGGCATAACCAACAGGGAAATAGCCGCTGAACTGGGAATTTCCGAGAAAACAGTCGAATATCATATGTCCAAAGCCCTGAAGGAACTCCGCGTGAGCCTCGAGGACTATCTTCCCATGCTGTTGTTTTTCAACCTCTATCATCTTGTAGGTTAAAGTTCTTAGAATTTCATAGGGTAATCATGTTTTGCGTACACTATTATGTTGAAAACGCAAAATTATGACACAAGAAACACTCAGAAAGTATATCAATGGAGACGCTTCTGACGAAGAACGTCTTGAAGTCCTGCATTGGGCGGAGGAAAGCGAAGACAACAGGAAAGAACTGATGACATATCGCAGTCTCTGTAACACTCTGATTTTCAACGGGGAATTAGAGAAAAGAGCCTCTCAAAATGAATTGGGCAAGAAGAGACGCGCCGTCATCTTCAGGCGTGCCGTTAAAGCTGTCGGCGTGGCCGCCGCAATTGCTGTGGGAGTTTTTTTCGGGTTCAGACACCATAAAACAGACACTCCCATCGCCGTTGAAACTCTCAGCGCACCGGCGGGTCTCATCACGGAATCCATACTCTCCGACGGCACAAAGATCTGCCTCAATGCAGGTTCAAAGTTGGAGATAATCAATTACAAGAAAAACGAAAGGCGCGTCCGGCTCTACGGAGAGGCGTATTTCGATGTCACTAGGGACGAAATGCGTCCGTTCATAGTCGAGACCGGAAAAATAGCCGTGCGTGTCCTAGGAACAGAATTCAACGTCAACAGCAAGGGAGACGAGCACTCGGTAGTGCTCGTACGCGGTGCTGTCCAAGTCGATTCACAGACCGATGAGGAAACATTGAGCTACAGGCTAGTACCGGGACAGCGGTTCTCAAGAAACCCGTCAGATGGTTCGGGAAACATCGCCCATGTCACCACAGAGGACTACACCTCGTGGATAAACGGCTACCTAAAATTCGAGAAACTTCCCGTGGGACAGGTCATCCTGAAGATTCAGGACTACTACGGCATCTGCATCCGCCACGATGGACTGCCAGAGGATGCCTATCCAATCACAGGCAAGCTTGACCTGCGGACAAGGGTCGATACGGCGCTCGTAAACCTCGAATTCCTCGCACCGGTGAACTTTGAGAAAATATCCGACAACGAGTACCGTGTCACGATGAAATAGCGAATCGTAGACAGGTGTCTAACTTGTGAAATACAAAAAATCACAGATAAATTATACTAATGACTAAAATCTCACTGACGAAAATTCCTCTCGTAGTAGCTGTATTGACGGTGGTTCTGATTCCGAAAGAGACACGGGCGGCAGCCGTGCCAGAAACTCAGTTGCCACAACGTATCACTCTGACAACAACGGACATCCCGCTTGTGCAAATATTTGAGAAGATAGAGACAGTCTCGGACTACATCTTTGTCTATCAAGAAGATGTCGCTTCCGACAAAACAAAAGTCAGCATTGATGTGAAAGACGCTGACATAAGGGATGTTCTCGGAAAAATTCTTCCGAAAGACATCAATTACAGATTGTCCGGAAGACAGATTCTGCTTCATAAGAACGATGTTACTCCCCCATCTAACAAACCTGAGACGTCCCCACAAAAGCCACAGAAACCATTTACCGTAAAGGGCAAAGTCATTGACAGTGCCGGGGATCCGGTTGTCGGAGCGTACGTGATGTCCAAGGGTGTGCAGAACGGGGTCATCGCCGACATCGACGGAAACTGGAGCATTGACGTAAAGGCTCCGGACGCGGTGCTCGTGTTCTCGGCGCTGAGCTATGCCACTCAAGAAGTTGCGGTAAACGGACGGTCAACGATCAACGTCACGATGCAGACCGAGACAAGCAGGCTTGACGAAGTTGTCGTCATCGGCTACGGCACGCAGACGAAGGCTACCATCACCGGTGCGCTTTCGGTTGTCGACACAAAGAAGCTCGTGGAAGCGCCTGTTTCAAGCATCTCGAATGTGCTCGCCGGTGCAGTGCCCGGAGTCTCGACCGTCCAGACATCAGGACAGCCGGGAAAGGACGCGGCCTCAATCTACATCCGCGGAACAGGCTCGCTTGCAACGGAACTTTCCAAACCCCTCGTGCTAGTCGATGGCGTGGAAAGGGAGTTCTCTCAGATAGATCCGAATGAAATCGAGAACATGTCCGTTCTCAAGGACGCGGCTTCAACAGCGGTCTTCGGAGTGAGGGGCGCAAACGGAGTAATTCTCATCACGACAAGGCGCGGGAAGGAAGGCCGGATGAGCATCAACGTCAGCTCCAACACCGGAGTACAGCAACCGATCAGCCTCATTGAGCAGGTAGGAAGCTATGAATATGCCAACTTTTGGAATCAGAAGATGCGCAACGACGGCGTAACCGACCCGTCAAGACTTTTCTCACGTGAAGCAATCGAGGCATATAGGACAGGTTCCGACCCTATAATGTATCCCAACGTCAACTGGACGAAAATGATGTGCAACGACGTTTTCCTCCAATCCAAGAACAATGTGAACATATCCGGAGGCAACAAGGACGTGAACTATTTCGTGTCGATTGGCTATCTCTACCAAAACGGAATCCTCAAGCAGTTGGCCGAGCTTTCATATAACAACAACTACTCCTACAACCGCTACAACTACCGCGCGAACGTCGATGTGAATCTCACGGGCACGACGAAACTCAAACTCAACATCGGAGGCTACATCGGACAGTCGCAGGAGCCATACTCTGTGGTCGAATCTCTCGGAAACCCGTGGGTCTATGCAACCGTATGGGCGAACCCCCTCAGCGGTCCAGGATTCATCGATGGTGTCCGCACCATAATTCCGAAGGGATTCATACCCACGGACATCGAACTGCGTGACTCATATTCCTGCTTCTTCGGCTACGGCTACCACAAGGACTACAACGCGACGCTCAACGTCGATGCGGAAATTGTCCAGAGCCTTGATATGGTGACAAAGGGCCTTTCATTCTCGATAAAAGGCTCATACGACAACAAGTTCAACCTTGTCAAAAAACGCCAGTCATGGGGTGCGGAGCATCAGGTAGCCTACTACAAGTCCTACCTTGAGGACAAGACCAAGAAGATGACCGACCCGGACTACGACAAGACCATCGTCTATGTTCAAGAGGGCAGCAACTATCCACTCGGCTACAGTGAGGACTATGGACGCGGAAGGAACTGGTACATAGAGGCAAAGCTCAACTGGAAGAGAAACTTCGGTCCGGCGGACGCGCACAAGGTGTCCGCGCTGGTACTCTACAATCAGTCCCGAAACTACTACCCCTCCACCTTCACCTACATTCCCCGAAGCTACATCGGCTATGTCGCACGCGCGACCTACAGTTACGCCGACAGATACTACCTTGACGTGAACCTCGGCTACAACGGCTCCGAGAACTTCGCTCCCGGCAAGACGCGCTATGGACTCTTCCCGTCAGTTTCAGTCGGCTGGGTTGTGACTGGGGAAAAGTTCATGAAGAAAGTGCGCTTTCTCGACTATCTGAAGATTCGCGCCTCATACGGCCGGGTCGGAAACGATATAAGCTCGACACGCTTCCTCTACATGCCGGAAACATGGACCCAAAGCGGTTCATATAGTTTCGGAGTCGATAACGCCAACGGACAGGAGGCTTACGCCCGCAGCACCGCCGGAAACCCTGGAGTTACATGGGAGACGGCTGATAAGCAGAACTACGGCTTTGACTCTGAGTTCTTCGGAACAAGGCTCAGCCTCTCGTTCGATTGGTTTTTCGAGCACAGGACGGGTATACTCATCACTCCGAACACAGTGCCGTCCGTCATCGCCAAGACGCTGCCGGCGATGAACATCGGAATTGTAGACAACCACGGCTACGAGGTTGCCATAGGATGGAAGGATTCGCTCAGAAACGGTTTCCACTACAACCTCAACGGGACGATCTCGTTCGCAAAGAACAAGATCATCTATCAGGACGAGGTGCGCAGCCAATATGACTACCAGAATTTTACGGGAGGCTCGACCGGACGCTACCTTCTCTACCGCTTCGAGCGCATCTATCAGTACAGCGACTTCGTCAGCGATGCGGACGGCAACCTCATCTTGAATCCTGAACTTCCGCAGCCGAACTTCAACATACGACCGGGCGATGCGATGTACGCCGATATCAACGGCGACGGTATCGTGGATTCAAACGACAAGATTGTCACAGGTTACTCCACCCGACCGGAATATGTCTTTGGACTAAACTGCGGTATAGGCTACAAGGGCTTTAACTTCTCGATGCAGTGGACGGGAGCGACGCACGTGAACCGGCTTCTTTCAGCAGCGACCTACCGCATCCCGTTCACGAACGCGGGAGGACGAGGACTACTCAGATACTTCTACGAGGACTGCTGGAGGGAGGATAATCAGAACGGCACACTTCCTCGCGCATCCAAGACTTCAGAGTCGTGGAACTCCGAAGACTCGACGCTTTGGCTCAAGGACGCCTCCTATTTCCGTCTCAAGTCGCTTGCGCTGAGTTACACATTCGCAGACACGAAACCGCTGCG
>ULUU01064904.1_pt1 | contig 10185 bp, 7 predicted proteins | sample 1958871 | NCBI WGS metagenome assembly ULUU01 (sample SAMEA4835770, study PRJEB28245) | human gut metagenome | biome: gut microbiome; material: fecal sample | place: Denmark | collected 2008 | reverse complement strand
CCCCGGCCTGTGGAAAGCCCCCCGCGCCGCCTGTGATGCGGTGCAGCAGCAATTCGTCCTGCCCGCCATCTCGGACGACGAAGCGGCCTACCTTGCCATGCACTTTGGCGCAGTGCTGGAACAGAATGCCATGTTCCGGCTGCGGCTGCGGGTGGTAGTGGCCTGTCCGCTGGGCATGGGTTCCAGCCGCTTTCTGGCTTCCCGGCTGGGAAACGAGTTTCCCTCTTTGCAGGTGGAGGGGTGCTGCTCGGTGCGGGAGCTGAACACTGCCGACCTGCGTCGGAGAAAAATCGACTTCATTATCTCCACCGTGCCGCTGGAACTGGATTACCCGGCAGTGTGCATCAGCCCTTCCCTGCTGGAACCGGATCGTGCCGTGCTGAAGGACGCTATCACGCAGTACAGCCAGAACCGCGCAGAACCGGAACCGGCGGTGCAGCCCGTGCAGGATACAGCCTGTGCAGGCTCTAAGCTGCAGTATTATGCGCGCCTGACCCGGTCCATGACCGGGCTGCTGGAACATCTGACCATCCAGCCCGTCAAGGTTCCCGGCAGCCGCGCTGCCCTCATCCATGCAGCGGCGCAGCTGTTCTGCCCGCAGGAAGCGGACGCCCGGCTGGTGGAGCAGCAGCTTCGCCGCCGTGAAACGCTGGGCGATACCTACATCAAATCCCTGTATGCCCTGCTGCTCCATTGCAGGACAAGTGCGGTAAAGGACTGCCGCTTGGGCTATCTGCAGGCACAGCCGCCGGTCTATGAGCCGGGGCGCATCGTGCTGGGGGCACTGGTGCTGCTGGCCCCGGATGACGGGAACGGCGTCCCGGTGGAGGTCATGCAGAATGTCAGCGGGCAGCTGATCGAAACGCCCCGGCTGATGGAGGCACTGCGCACCGGCCAGCAGCAGGAAGCGGCAGACCTGTTGGAACAGGGCTTTGACCGTGGCTTTTTTGCGGACTGCAAACCGCCGCACACAAAATGAACTGAAAACGCACTCCCGGCTTTTGCCTTTTTGGGCAGAGCCGGGAGTTTTTTTGCTATTATAACAAGATACCTATTAGAGCACTTTTGAATCAAAAATCATGTATCCCAGAAAGTTGGCGAAAAGCACCAAAAACGCGCAGTGCAATTTGTTGAAACAACAGCTTGACACGGGCGAAAACTGTTGGTATTATAATGCTAGAGCTTTCGTTTCAACAGTTTCGAGTTTCATAACAACAATCATGAAGGAGGCTGTTGTTCCCATGATCTACACCGTAACATTGAATCCGGCGCTGGACAAGACCGTTGAGATCCCGAACCTTGCGCTGGACACCGTAAACCGGATCACCAAGATGCGTACCGATCCCGGTGGCAAGGGCATCAACGTCAGCAAGGTGATCGCAAAGCTGGGTGGGACCAGCAAGGCCATCGGCATTCTGGCCGGTAACAGCGGCAGAGCCATTCAGGACGCACTGGACAGTGAAGGGCTTGCCCACAACTTCCGTTTCGTGCCCGGCGAGACCCGCACGAACCTGAAGGTCATCGACCCGGAAAACCACACCAACACCGACATCAACGAGCCGGGTATCGAGGTGGATGCCCCGGAGCTGACCGCCCTGCTGTACGACCTGCTGAAGGAACTGAAGCGGGGGGATATCGTGGTGCTGGCAGGCAGCCTGCCGAAGGGTGCCCCCAAGGACACCTACTACACATGGGTGGAATCCTGCAAAAAGGCAGGGGCAAAGGTCTTTCTGGATGCAGACGGCGAGCTGCTGGCAGAGGGGCTGAAGGCTGCTCCCTATCTGGTCAAACCCAACAACGACGAGCTTTCCCGCATGATGGGCCGGGAGCTGAAAACGCTGGATGAACTGGCCGATGCCGGTCAGGCGCTCATCCGCAGGGGCATCGAACATGTGGTGGTGTCCATGGGCGGTCGGGGTGCGCTGTATCTCCGCAAGGACAGCGTGATCTACGCTCCGGCACTGAAGGTCAAAGTGGGCAGCACGGTGGGTGCCGGCGACAGCGTGGTCGCCGCTCTCGCCTACGCCGAAGCGGAAGGACTTAACGAAGAAAACACCGTTCGCCTGTCCATCGCCACAGGAGCCGCCAATGTGATGTGCAGCGGCACACAGGCCGCAGAGCGCAGCCAGATCGAAGAACTGCTGCCGCTGGTCACCTTCCAGCATCTGTAAAACTTCTTGAAAACACAACGGTAACTGTTATAATAAAAGGAGAGTTTCATTATGAAAGTCAAAGCTGTTCGTCTGCACGCCGCCAACGACCTGCGTCTGGATACTTTTGAACTGCCGGAGATCAAGGACGATGAGATCTTGGTCAAGGTCGTTTCCGATAGCATCTGCATGTCTACTTACAAGTGCGCCATCCTCGGCACTGCTCACAAGCGTGTGCATCCGGATGTAGCCGAGCACCCCGCCATCATGGGTCACGAGTTCGCCGGTGATATCGTCAAGGTGGGCAAGGCGCATCAGGACAAGTTCAAGCCCGGCATGAAGTTCACCCTGCAGCCCGCCCTGAACTACAAGGGCACCATGTGGAGCCCCGGCTACTCCTACGAGTTCTTCGGCGGCGACGCCACCTACTGCATCATCCCTGCCGAGGTCATGGAACTGGGCTGCCTGCTGGAGTACAAGGGCCGTGCTTACTACGAGGCTTCTCTGGCCGAGCCTATGAGCTGCTCCATCGGTGCTTTCAACGCCGCCTACCACACCAAGATGGGTGTGTACCATCACGATATGGGCATCAAGAAGGGTGGCAAGCTGGCGATTCTGGCCGGTGCAGGCCCCATGGGTCTGGGTGCTCTGACCTACGCACTGCACCGTGATGTGCGCCCCGGCATGGTGGTGGTCACCGATATCAACGAGGATCGTCTGGCCCGTGCGGAGTCCCTCTTCCCCCCGAAGGAGGTCAAGGAGAAGGACGGCATCGACCTGTACTTCGTCAATACCGCCAACATGGCAGACCCCGCTGCCGAGCTGCGGAAGCTGACCGGCGGTACCGGCTTTGATGATGTGTTCTGCTACGCCCCCATCGCGCCGGTGGTGGAGCTGTCCAGTGCTGTACTGGGTCGTGACGGCTGCCTGAACTTCTTTGCAGGCCCCACCGACAAGCAGTTCAGCGCCAAGATGAACTTCTACGATGTGCACTACAATTCTACCCATGTTATGGGCACCACCGGCGGTAATACCGCCGACATGATCGAGTCGCTGGAACTGACCGCCGCTAAGCGCATCGATCCGGCTGTGATGGTCACCCACATCGGCGGTCTGAACGCCGCTGCCGAGACCACCCTCAACCTGCCCAAGATCCCCGGCGGCAAAAAGCTGATCTACACCCACCTGACCATGCCCCTCATCGCCCTGACCGATCTGCGTGCCAAGGGCGAACAGGACAACGACCCCCGCTATACCGCACTGGCTGACATCGTGGATGCCCACAACGGCCTGTGGTGCCCGGAAGCAGAGGAATATCTGCTGGCAAACTTCAACCCGGAGGACTAAGCAGAACGTGCCATGGGACAGGACAAACGCAGACAGGAGGAATCCCCCATGGAACAACGCCGCAATCAGATCGTGGAGCTGGTGAACCGCAAAGGCAGCATTAGCTTTGCCCAGCTCAAGGAAGCTTTCCCTTCCGTTTCGGAAATGACCCTGCGCACCGACCTGAAAGCACTGGATGAAGCCCGCCGTGTGGTGCGGGTGCATGGCGGTGTCAAGTCGGTGGAGCAGGTGGTAGGCACAGACGACCTGCTGAGCCGCCGTGCCGCCCGCAATGCCGAAGCAAAGCAGATCATTGCCGAAAAAGCCGCTGCTCTGCTGCGCCCCAACACCACCCTGTTTCTGGATTCCGGCAGCACCGCCACAGCAGTGGCCCGGTGCATCCCGGATCAGCCCATGCTCATCTACACCAGCGGCCTGAGCTGCGCCATGGAGCTGGCAAAGCTGGAAAAGCCCCATGTGTCCCTGCCGGGCGGCAGACTGAACCGGTTCAGCCTGAGCGTCTGCGGTGCACAGAGCATCCAGACGATGGAGGGCATCAACTTTGATCTGCTGCTGCTGGGCGTGACCAGTTACAGCCCGGAAACCGGTTTTACCTGCGGCGTGGAGGATGAAGCACGGCTCAAGCAGACCGTGCTCCGCCGCTGTGACTGTGAGCAGAAAGCCGTGCTGCTGGATTCCTCCAAAATCGGACTGAAAAGTACATTCCACATCTGCGAGCTGTCCGATATTGATATTGTGATCTCGGACGGAAAGCTGCCCGTAGAATTTTTACAGGCCTGCCGGAACGCAGGCGTAACGGTACTATAAAAGGAGTATTATTATGAAGATCATCCGCGCAAAAGATTATCAGGATATGTCCCGCAAAGCGGCCAACATCATCTCCGCACAGGTCATCATGAAGCCGGACTGTGTACTGGGTCTTGCCACCGGCGGCACCCCGGTGGGCACTTATGCCCAACTGGTGGACTGGTATAACAAAGGCGATTTGGATTTCTCCGAGGTCACTACTGTCAATCTGGACGAGTACCGCGGCCTGCCCAAGGAGCATCCCCAGAGCTACTGGTATTTCATGAACGAGAACCTGTTCAGCAAGGTGAATATCGACCCGGCCAAGACCAACCTGCCGGACGGCACCAATCTGGACACCGCCGCCGAGTGTGCCCGTTACAACGGTATCATCCACAAGCTGGGCGGCATCGACCTGCAGCTGCTGGGCATCGGCCCCAATGGTCATATCGGCTTCAATGAGCCGGGCGAAGCCTTTGAGCTGGAGACCCACTGCATCGACCTTGCGCCCACTACCATCGAAGCCAACAAGCGCTTCTTTGACGGCAACGAGAACCTTGTCCCCAAACAGGCATACACCATGGGTATCAAGACCATCATGCAGGCACGCAAGGTGCTGGTGGTAGCCAACGGTAAAGCCAAGGCACAGGCCGTCAAGGACGCCGTGACCGGCCCTGTGACCCCTGCCTGCCCCGGCAGCATCCTGCAGCTGCATCCGGACTGCATCCTTGTGGCAGACGAGGAAGCACTGAGCCTGCTGTAAACTCCCAAAGCCAACTTCTTCATTTACCATAACTTTGCTTAAGATCCAACCAAAGCACAGAAAGGGCCGGACTCGTTGCACGGGTTCGGCCCTTTCTGTCAGAAATAAGATTTATCTTGCAATCTTACGCAAAGAGCAACTCCAAAAGAGCCGTCATGGAGATGGTGGGTTCGCCTGCTGCGGGATTTACGCCGAAAATACGCTGAAAAGAGGTCACCCCGATCGGTGGCCTCTTTTTTGCTGCCGCGAACTGTCTGGCTGCGGCAGCGGATAACAGCAAGGTCCATTGCGCTTTGTTTTGCCCGGATGCGCACCCGCAGAAAGCGCTCCCTCGTCAAACTGCCCAAAATACGCCCTTAAAAGTTTACTTGACGCAATTTTAAAATCAATATATAATTGGGTCAGAAACCAATCATAGAAAAGGATGATTCCCAATGGCGCGCAGATACGACAGCAAAGAAGCAAAACGGCGGATCCTGACCGCCTGTGTCCGGCTTTTTCTGGAAAAAGGCTACACGAACACCAAGGTGGCAGAAATTTTAAAGGAAGCAGATGTTTCCGCCGGGTCGTTCCAGAATATTTTCCGCACAAAGGACGGTGTGCTGACCGAGCTGATCGGCATGATGTTCAGCAGGCAGTTCGGCGCGGTAAGGCCGCTGGCGGCAAATGCCCCCTCGCCGGTGTACCTCTACGCGGTGGAAACGGCTTTGCAGCTGGCGATGACCGAGCTGAGCGAGAATCTGCGGGATATCTATGTGGAAGCGTACACCTTCCCCGCCACGGCGGAGATCATCCACCGCAGCACCACGGCCGAGCTGCAGGCGGCGTTCAGCGCGTATCTGCCCGGGTGCGCCGAGTGCGATTTCTACGAGATGGAGCTGGGCACGGCTGGCATGATGCGCGGCTACATGGCACGGCGGTGCGACCCCTACTTTACGCTGGAGCGCAAAATACGGCGGTTCCTGAGCATGAGCCTGAGTGCGCTGCAGGTCCCCGCGCAGGAGCGCGAGCAGGTCATCGCTTTTGTGGCGGAGATCGATATGCTTGCCCAGGCGCGGAAGGTGGTAGATGCCGTGCTTGCATCGCTGTCCGTGCAGTTTGATCTGAAAGGATAACAAGGTTTGATGACAAGGAGGGAGTAACATGAAAAAATGGCTGATCTGGTGTTTGACGGTGCTGGCAATGGTGTGCCTGATACCGGGGACCGTGTTAAACGTTAAAGCGGCAGAAACAGTCCAGAGGCGCTGCGCCCGCTGTGGGAGTACGGAGACACGTGAGATCCTCGGATACAGAAAATATGATTCGAACAGTCATAGGGTTTATGTAACTGAATGCCAGAACTGCCACAACGATGGCAATGTTTCGTATTTACAGGTACATACCGGCGGTACCGAAACGCCCACCTGCACCAAAGGCAAAACCTGCGAAAAATGCGGCGCGGAATACGGCGAAAAAGACCCAAATAATCATGATTTGGTGCATCACGATGCAAAAGCCCCCAGCTGTACGGAAATCGGCTGGGATGCTTACGATACCTGCTCCCGCTGCAACTATACCACCTATGCGGAACTGCCCGCACTGAAACATTATTTGGTATACTACAAAGCAAAAGACCCCACTTGTACGGAACCCGGCTGTGATGCTTACGAAACCTGCTCTCGTTGTGACCATACCACCTATGTGGAGCGGCCCGCGCTGAAACATGATCTGAGGCAGCGCGTGATAAAAGCCCCCACCTGTACGCAAATGGGCTGGGCTTACGAAACCTGCTCCCGCTGCGACTATTTCGCCACTCCGTTGCTGCCCGTACTGAACCATGATTTGAAGCAGCACGCAGCAAAAGCCCCTACCTGTACGGAAAAGGGCTGGGACACTTACGATACCTGCTCTCGTTGTGACTATACCACCTATGCGGAGCTGCCCGCGCTGAACCATGCTCTGGTGCAGCACGAAGCGCAAGCCCCCACCTGCACGGAAAAGGGCTGGAACGCTTACGAAACCTGCTCCCGCTGCAACTATAACACCTATGCGGAGCAGCCCGCACTGAATCATGCTCTGGTGCAGCACGCAGCAAAAGCCCCCACCTGTACGGAACCCGGCTGGAACGCTTACAGCACCTGCAAAAACTGCGACTATAACACCTATCAGGAGCTGCCCGCACTGAACCATGCTCTGGAGCAGCACGCAGCAAAAGCTCCTACCTGTACGGAACCCGGCTGGGATGCTTACGAAACCTGCTCCCGCTGCGACCATACCACCTATGCGGAGCTGCCCGCGCTGAACCACGATTTGGAGCAGCACGCAGCAAAAGTCCCCACCTGTACGGAAATCGGCTGGAATGCTTACGAAACCTGCTCCCGCTGCGACCATACCACCTATACAGAGCTGCCCGCGCTGAACCATGATTATCAGGCTGTTACCGTAGCCCCCACCTGTGAAACAGACGGCTATACTGTTTTTACCTGCTCCCGCTGCAAAGACAGCTACACCGCAGACCCGACCGGTAAACTGGGACACCAGTTCGGTGCATGGTCCCCGAACGGAACCGGCTCTCAGAGCGCCGATTGTCTGCGAGATGGCTGTGCGCACACTGGCAGCACGGATTGCCGGAAGTTTACTTTCCGCACTGCGGAAGGCGAAGCTCTGACCTTCTGCCCCGTGTGCGGGCAGGCAGAAAACGCCGCGCAGCTGGAAAAGATCGAAGCCGCAACGGCGTGGGCTAACAGCGGCAGTCTTTCTGCGGAGGATGTGACCGCACGGACGAATGGGGAATACCTGAGTGTGGCCTTTGAAACCGCAGGCAGCCTGACGCAGCCCACCGGTCTGGTAAGGATCGCGCTGCCCGCCGGATTGCTGGAAGGCAAAACGCTTGTGCGCATTGCCCCGGACGGCACACAGACGGAGATGCCTTTTGAAACAGAGCGCGGAAAGCTCATCCTTACGCTGGATTTTGCAAACAGCGAGCTGCCCGTAATGCTCTTCCGGCTGGTACCCCAGACCGCCGCCCTCTGAACGCTTTTACAGCGCGCAAACGATAAACCATAAAATGCCCGCCCACCGTGGTTTTCCAAAGGTGGGCGGGCATTCTTTTGTGCCCTTTTGGGCATAAAAATACCCCCGAAGGATGCAGCGTTTTTTACGCTGTCTACTCTGGGGGCAGGATAGCAAGCGCTGCGCGGCAGCTCCCGGAAGCGGACACTGTCTTGCTGAAAAAGCACTTCCTAGCGCTGCTCCTCCGGCGGGCAGCAGCTCTCCCGGGGGATGAGCTTGTGCGGCACGATGATCTTTGTGGCCAGAAGGTTCGGGTTCTCGATGTGGTTGATGGTCTGGCTGGCAGCCTCCATGCCCAGCTGGTAGGGGTTGACGTCCACGGTGGTCAGCTGTGGGCTGCCCTGCCCTTTGTTGCGGAGTGCCCCCTTGGCAAACCCGGCGGGATTGCGCTATAATAGAGCCGTAACAGTTCCACAAGGGTTGTGGTAAGGGAGGTGTGGTCATGATCCGGGTGGCGATCGTAGAGGACGACGCGGAGGTACAGGGGGTATTGCAGGAGTATGTCCGGCGGTATACCCGGCAGTACGGGACAGAGTTTGAAGTGACGGTCTTTGCGGACGGCGTGGATATTCTGGAGGATTACCGCGCGGTCTACGACATTATTTTTCTGGATGTGGAGATGAAGCATCTGGACGGCATGACCACGGCAGAGCGCATCCGGCAGATGGATGCAGACGTCATCCTGATCTTCATCACCAATATGGCGCAGTACGCCATCCGGGGCTACTCGGTGGGAGCGCTGGACTATGTGCTGAAGCCGGTGCCCTACTTTGCCTTTTCGCAGCAGCTGCTCAAGGCGGTTGCCCGGCTGGAAAAGCGGGCAAAGCACTACCTGACTGTGCCGGTGGAGGGCGGGCTGCGCCGTCTGGACACCGCAAGCATCTATTATCTGGAAAGCGAGGGGCACCGGGTGCATTTTTATACCGATGAGGGCGATTTTTCCGCCCCCGGTGCTCTCAAGGCCTTTGAGGAAAAGCTGGCAGACTGCCCCTTTGCCCGCTGCAACAGCGGCTACCTTGTCAATCTGGCACAGGTGCGGGAGCTGCGGCAGAGCACCGTACAGGTGGGCCCCTGCGAGCTGCAGGTCAGCCGCCCCAAGCGTAAGGCTTTTCTTGCCGCACTGACCGACTACATCGGAGGTGAAGGCTCATGACCGCGCTGCCGGATATCCCCCGGCTGTACACCGCCCTTGCCGAGTGTCTGGCGGGGCTGCTGTTCACCCCGGCGCTTGCGCCCCGCTTTTCCAAGGCGGTCACCGGGGGCATCACCCTGCTGTGGGCGGCGGTGCTGTCGGCCTTTCTGGAGCTGACGGGCAATGTGCCCGGCGGGCTCTGGATCCCCTGCATGGTGACGGCCATCGGGCTTTCCTACTTATATTTATGGGGTGTGTGGAGCATCACCCTGCTGGAAGCCGGGTATCACTGCGCACGGGCGTTTATTCTGGCAGAGCTTGCTGCCAGCGTGGAGTGGCAGCTGCACTGCGCCCTCTGGCCCGCCCGCGGCCCATGGGAGCCGCTGTCTTTGCTGCTGCTGGCGCTGGTGTATGGGGCGCTGTTCGGCATTATGTGCTATCTGCAGCACCGCCGTCCCCAGCCCGCCGGGCACTTACAGATCGGCGGCAGCGCCGCCCTGACGGCGGTCATGCTGGCGCTGACCGCCTTTGCGGTGAGCAATCTTGGCTTTTTGCCCGGCAGCGAGATCAACATGAGCATTTTTTCCATCCGCACCCTGGTGGATTTTTCCGGCGTGCTGATCTTATCTGTGCAGCACGAGCAGCTGCAGGAGAACGCTTTGCACAGCGAGCTTGCCGCCATGGACGAGGTGCTGCACCGCCAGTACGAGCAGTACAAGCGCAGCAAGGAGGGCATCAACCTCATCAATCGGCGGTATCATGAGCTGAAAGTCCAGCTTGCCCGCATCCGGGAGGAGCAGGATCAGACCAAGCAGAACGCCGCCATTGCCGCCATGGAGCAGAACATCCGCCAGTACGAGGCCGAGAACAAGACCGGCAACCCGGTGCTGGATACCCTGCTCACCGCCAAGACCATGGAATGCCAGCAGGAGAATATCACCATCACCAGCGTAGCA
>ULUU01066998.1_pt1 | contig 10253 bp, 6 predicted proteins | sample 1958871 | NCBI WGS metagenome assembly ULUU01 (sample SAMEA4835770, study PRJEB28245) | human gut metagenome | biome: gut microbiome; material: fecal sample | place: Denmark | collected 2008 | reverse complement strand
TTGAAGGCGCGGCGGGCCAGCATGTAAATCTTGGCCGGGCGGAAGCCGAAGCGCACGAAATAGTATAGGAAGAAGTCGTGGAGCTCGTAGGGGCCCACCAGGCTCTCGGTCTTCTGGCTTATGTTGCCCTGCTCGTCGGCCGGTATCAGCTCCGGGCTGATGGGCGTGTCGATGATGTCGAGCAAGGTGTCGCGCGACGTCTCGTCGACCTCCGTCATGGCTATGTGCTTCACGAGGTGGCGTATGAGCGTCTTCGGCACCCCGGCATTGACGCCGTACATAGATATGTGGTCGCCGTTGTATGTGGCCCACCCAAGGGCGAGCTCGCTGAGGTCGCCCGTGCCGACGACGAATCCGCCCAGTTCGTTGGCCAGGTCCATCAGTATCTGTGTGCGCTCGCGCGCCTGGCTGTTCTCGTAGGTCACGTCGTGAACGCCCATGTCGTGGCCTATGTCCATGAAATGCCGCTCCACACTGGCCTTGATGCTTATCTCGCGCGACGACACGCCCAGCGACTGCATGAGCGCCACGGCATTGTCGTGGGTGCGGTCGGTGGTGCCGAAGCCGGGCATGGTAACGCCGACGATGCCGCGTCGGTCTATCTTCAGCCTGTCGAAGGCCCTAACGCATACGAGCAGGGCGAGCGTGGAGTCGAGCCCGCCGCTGATGCCCACCACCACCTGGCGGCACTTGGTGTGGGCCAGTCGCTGGGCGAGGCCCAGCGTCTGTATGTCGAGCACCTCGTTGAGGGCTGCCTCGCTGTCGCTGCCCTGCGGCACAAAGGGCCACGGTTCGACGTCGCGCAACAGCATGAAGTCGCGGGCCTCAACGGGCTTGGCCTGCACCACCGTGGCACCGGCCGTACGCGAGGCGTTGACAAACGTGGTGTTGGAGCGGCGCTCGGAGCGCAGCCTGTCTACATCGACCTGCGCCACCAGCAACTGGGGCTCGAGCGAGAAGCGGTCGCCCTCGCACAGCAGGGCTCCGTTTTCATAGACAAGGGCATTGCCCCCGTAGACCACGTCTTGCGTGCTCTCGCCGAAACCGCTGCCTGCATACACATAGCCGCTGATGGTGCGGGCGCTCTGCTGTGCCAGCAGCGACTTGAGGTAGGCGTGCTTGCCTATCAGCTCGTTGCTGGCCGAGAGGTTGAACACGATGTCGGCTCCGGCCAGGGCGAGGTTGTTGCTCGGCGGAACGGGTGCCCACACGTCTTCGCAAATCTCGATGCCAAACCTTGTGCCGTCGACAGTGACAAACACTTTTGGGTCGGGCGACAGCACAACCGAACTGCCGGCAAGGTAAACCTCGGTGGGGCGCAGGTCGCGCGACGAGGCAAACCAACGCTTCTCGTAGAACTCGTTGTAGTTGGGCAGGTATGTCTTGGGCACTATGCCGAGCAGGCACCCCTTCTGCACCACAGCGGCGCAGTTGAGCAGCAGTCCGCCCACGGCCACCGGAAGGCCCACAATGGATATGACGTCGAGCTTGCGGGTGAAGTCGAGCAACTGCAGCAGGGCTTCCTCGGCCTTGTCGACGAGGAGCTGCGAGCGGAACAAATCTTGGCAGGTGTAGCCCGTGAGGCTGAGCTCGGGAAAGCACAGCACCTCGACGCCCATGCCCTCGGCGCGGGCTATCTGGCACTCTATGGCGCGCAGGTTGAAGTCGGTGTCGGCCACGCGCACCGATGGCACGGCAGCGGCCACTGTAACGAAACCATGTCTCATGATGCTATCACTTTATTGTAACCTGTGTGGCCCCGTAGCCATACTCCTGAAACGAGGCGTCCTGATACTGGCAGCTCTTGAAGCGGTAGCGCAGTTCGTTGACCAAGGCGTGGCGCAACACGCCCTCGCCCTTGCCGTGGATGAACACAATCTTCTTTCCCTTCTGCTTCTCATACTGCCTGATGGTGTTGCGGAATGTCTCCAGCTGATAGTTCAGTATGTCGGCGGCCGACATGCCAGCAGTGGTCTCAAGCAGTTCGCCGGCATGCAGGTCGACCACGAGCGGATCGTCCTTGCCGTCGGCCCCGGCATGCTTTGGCTGCGGACGGGATGGCTGCGAGTCGGCAGCCGCCTTGCCCATCATCTCCTGCTTGAGGCGCTTGGCGTCGATCACCAGCGGGCGCGCGGGCTTGTCGTTTTCAATGATGGCAAGCACGAGCGCCGGCTGCTCGAAGAAATCGTTCTCGCAGAAAGTGTGCAGCTTATAGAACTTTACCGGGTCGATGCGCAGCTGCACGTCGACCGCCGGCTTCATCAGAAACGGTTTGTCGCGCTTGTAGGCCACCAGCTGTACGCAAACGCGCTCCATGGTGCCCAGCTCATCGCGGCCAAACTCCTCTATGAACAGCTTGGTGTTGGGTTCCACCTCGCCCGTTGAGCGCAACTGCCACCCGGCGCCTTCGGCCACAGAGTAGACGTAGTGCATGTAGTAATTGCTGTCGTTGACGAAATATGTCTCGAAACGCGACGACGTGATGGCCTTCACGTCGACAGGCACGAAGGCCAGGTAGGCACTGAGCATGTCGCCACCCTTGCGCTCCTCGGCGGGGGCCTTGAAGGTGACGGGCCTGTCGGCCGGGTCGTAATCGCTGTCGTCGGCCACGGTGGCTGCCGGCTTCATCTTGTTCTCAACGATGCGGCGCGTGCTGTAGTCATCGTCGTCGACCACAACCACGTCGGCCACGGCAGTGGGTATCTGGAAGCCGTCTTCGTCTTCGACCAAGACGACGTCCTTGCCTTGGAAACCGGCGACACGCCCGCCGCCGACTTCGCTCAAAAAGCGTACTTTGTCTCCTATCTTCATAAATCTGTTCTTTATCGTGTCAGGGTATAAGCAGTGAACTGTCGCCATAGCTCAGGAACCTGAAGTCGTGGGCCAGAGCATAGTCGTAGATGCGCCTCCAGTCGCCGTTGACAAATGCACTGACAAGCAACAGCAGCGTGCTCTGCGGCTGGTGGAAATTGGTGACGAGCATCTTCACTATCTTGTATTTGTAGCCCGGGGCAATTATTATCTGCGTGCTCGAGTGCAGCGAACCCAGCCCGTGGCGGTCGAGAAACCTGAGTATGTGGCCCAGCGCCTCGACAGGTGTCAGGGCCGCGTCGGTCTCATAGGGTTCCCACTGGCCCACGTGCAGCTGCTCCTCGCCCAGGTCGGGGTTTGCGGCCAGCTTCAGCCCCATGTAGTAGAGACTCTCAAGCGTGCGCACGCTGGTGGTGCCCACGGCAATGGCCTGCGCCCCGTGGGCAATGAGCCGCTCTATGGTGTGGCGGTGGACGCATATATATTCGGTGTGCATCTCGTGGCCCTCGATTTCGGCGCTCTTCACCGGCTTGAACGTGCCGGCGCCCACATGCAGCGTGAGCTCCTCGCGCTCGATGCCTCGCTCGTCGATGGCCTTGAGCACCCTGTCGGTGAAGTGCAGCCCCGCCGTCGGCGCAGCCACGCTGCCCTTTATCTTCGAGTACACCGTCTGGTAGGTGGTCTTGTCGCTCTCTTCGGTCTTGCGGTTGAGGTATGGCGGTATGGGCAGCTCGCCCACGGCATCGAGAATGTCGGCAAAGGTCACCTCGGGGCAATCCCAGCTGAAGTCAATGCGGTGGCTGGTGTGGTGCTCGGGGCCACGCTCCACGCTCAGGGTCACGTTGTGCCCCCTGACGGTGAAGCTGCGGCTGAGCCGGCCCTCCTTCCATTTCTTGAGGTTGCCCACAAGGCACAGCCACGAGCAACAGCCCGTGGCCTGGAACATCTGCTCATAGTCGGCCGGGGCGGCTGGCTCGAGCAGGAAGACCTCGATGAGCGCGCCCGTGTCCTTGCGGAAATGTATGCGGGCCTGAATCACCTTGGTGTTGTTGAAAACCATCAATGCCCCTGCGGGCAGATGTGAGGGGAGGTTGCAGAAAATGTCGTCGCCTATGCTCCCGTGGTCGTAGACGAGCAGTTTAGAGTGGTCGCGCTCGGCCAACGGGAACTTTGCAATGCGCCCGTCGGGCAGCGGATAGTCGTAATCGCTTATGCGTATGTGTTTTGTATCCATGTTGTTTGTCAATTAATGATGGCCGCGCCGCACGGCGCGACATACGGCGGATGCCTGTGGCATGACGGTCGCCGGGGCCTTGCCGGGGCCCGGGCCATGTGCCCCGCCGGCGGCCTGCAGGCAGGCTAAGCCAGGGTGAGGCAGCCGCGGAAGATGCAGTAGACAAGCGTGAAGGCCAGCACCGACAGCACTACGTTGATGTCGGAATGCTGATAGCCGGTGGATGTGTACTGCGAAGAGATGAAGCCCTTGCCCACCTTCATGCGCACGTAGATGCGGCAGTAGGCCCAATAGACGGCAAAGCCCACAAGGCCGCCCCACAGCAGTCCGCAGAGTATGTCGCCGGGATAGTGAACCCCGAGGTATACGCGAGTCCAGCAGTTGGTGAGCGACCACGCCACCAGGGCCACCGAAAGAGCCCTGCTGCGCACGAGCAGGCAGAAGAACACGGCCACGCTGAACGTGTTGGCCGCATGAGCCGAAAAGAAACCGTATTTGCCGCCACGGTAGCCGTCGACCACATCGACCAGGATGCCTATCTGCGGGTCGTGGGTGGGCCGCCAGCGGGCAACGAGCGGCTTGACGAGTGTGTCGTCGACGGTGCCGGCAAGGAGCACGCAGGCTGCCGCGCAGGCCACCACAAGCAGTATCTGGCGCACGTTCTCGTTGTTCTTGAGCACAAGGTAGAACAGCGCCACATATAGCGGCACCCACGTGGATGCCGTGGTCAGGGCCATGGCCAAGCCGTCGAGAAATAGAGAGTCGCTGCCGTTGAGCGCCAGCAGCAGCTGCTTGTCGAACTGTATTATCGGCTCAAAATCCATCTGCGGATGTCATTTATATTATTTCAATCTTTGAAGTCTCAATCCAGCCTTCCTTGCCGTCGGCCACACGTATCTCCTTCCAGCCGCGCATGGTGCCGTCGGTTATCTCGACCTTGGTGCCCTCGTGCAGTATGAACAAGTCGGTGCCGCTCTTCGAGGGCGTGCTCTTTACAGGCACGGCCGACGAGATGATGATGGCGCCTGTGCGGTTGACAAGTTCCTGTCGCTGCTGGTAGGCGAAGAGGTTGGCCAATATGAACACGGCTATGAAGGCCAGCCCGCCGAAGAAGCCCACCTTGCGCACCCATATTCGGGCCGAGAAAAGGTAGGCCAGCGCGAGCACTATGGCCAGCGCAAACGAGACGAGCGCCGTCCGCGCCCACCCGTCGACGCTCATGATGTTGACCAGCGCGTGGTACCATGTCACGAAAAACATCTCCGACTCGGGCGTTATCTTGTCGATGGTCTTGCTGCGTGCCATCTGCAGGTTGAACCGTATGTCGCCGTCGCCGGGCGAGAGCAACAGGGCTCGCTCGTAGTTGAGCACGGCCCGGGTGATGTTGTCGGTGCGGTAGTAGGCGTTGCCCAGGTTGTAGTAAAGCTCGGCGCTGACGCCGTCGTGCAGCAGTTCCTCGTAGTCTTTGATGGCCTGCTGGTACTGCTGTCGGGCGTAGGCGCTGTCGGCGTTGGCCTTGGTTATGGCCCCGGCGTCAGACGGCAGCCACGCCATGAGGGCGAGCAGCAGCACCGTGGCCGTGGCTGCGGCGCTCTTCTTGCGTTTCTTCATTGTCTCCTCTATTCTCATTATTGCTGTCATGGCAGCTTCGAACGTCTTGCTCATGTTGCCCTTGACGTCGCCCGGGGCGTAGCGCTCAAACTCACACTCGTCGAGCGCCCCGATGAACAGGGCTATGGTCTCGTCGCCCACGCTGCGCTCGGCGAGCCGCTGGCTGATGTTTTCGCGCGACAGTTTCTCGACGGGTATGCTGAGCTTGTCGCCCACATATCCCCACAGGGCGCGCAGCACTTCGTCGTAGAACAGCGAAGCCTTGCTATCCAACATCAGGCGGTTGGCCTTCTTCAGGCGCTTTGTGGCCACCTTGTTGGCTTTCTTGCCACGCATGCGGTCGATGTTGGCGTTGGCTATGGCGCGGTGGCGGAAGACGACGAACAGCGACACGAAGATGGCAGCGAGCACGCACATGGCCACCCAGTAGGCTGTAGAGCCGAAGAAGAAGTCGCCGATGTCGTGAACGTCGGCATCACCTGTCTTGATGCCTCGTATGTCTTTGTTGAGCTGGTCGTCGGCAGCATCGCCAGTATAGTCGCTCACGCTGGCACTGCCCGAGCCCTTGGCCACGTTCAGGGTGAAGGCCTGCGTCTTTACAGTCTTATAGGCGTTGGCCTCAGTGTCGTAATAAACAAACTCTATGGGCGGTATCTCATACTTGCCCTGGTTGCGCGGCACGGCAAGGAAGTCGTAAACCATGTTGCCCTCCACGCCGTTGCTCGTGAGCTTGGTCTTGTCGGTCACCTTGGCGTCGTAGGTGTCGAAGTCCTTGGGGAACTTCACCTCGGGCTTCTTTATCAGCTTGAGGTTGCCCCTGCCGCTGACTATGACACGCAGCGTGACGGGGTTGTTGGCCTTGATGTCGGTCTTGTTGAGCTGGGCCGAGATGGTGAAGCTGCCCACTCCGCCGGAGAACCCTGCGGGGCGCGCCGGCAGCGGGTCGACTTGTATGGTGAGGCCCGGAGCCTTTATCTTCTTCTTCACCTCGACATAGCCCGAGCCTCCGTTGAAAAACGCCTCGAACGGGTCGACATCGCGGTTTTGCTGTATCACTATGCCGTCGAAGGTGATGCTCGGTATCTCGAGCTTGCCGGTAATCTGTGGGAACATCACATACTGGCTCCATGTCACCGTGCGGTATGGGCGCCCGTTGACAGTCTCTATCTTGTAGCTCTTCTGCTGCGGCAGCTGCACCTCCTGGGTGTGGAAGCCCTTGAGGTCGGGCATGTTGCCCTTGAGCGACGTCAGGTCGACGAGCGTGTAGACCTTGTACGTAAGCAGTATGGGCTCTTGCTCGTGCACCCTGCGCTTGTTGGCGCTGACCTTTATGAACAGGTCGGAACCGCTGATGCGCGAGCCTGCCGGCCGCAAGCCGCCCTCGCCCTGGCCCTGCTGGCCCTGCGCCCCCTGCCTCGAGGTTCCGCTAACCTTGATGCGGAGCTGGTTTGAGGCAATGGTCTTGCCCCCTACGCTGATGTGGGCGGCAGGTATCGAGTAGGTGCCGGCCTTGTTGGCGCATATTATATATGTGTAAGTGATTGATGACGATGAGCTGGTGTGCCCGTTAACCATCTGGAAGCTCGACTGCGACGAAGTGCTCGGCCCCATGAGCACCTCCAGCTCTGCCGGTATGGTGCCCACGCGGAAGCCGTTGACGTTTTGCGTGTTGACGGTATATGTAAGGCGGAACTGCTCGCCGACGGCCACCTCGGCCGGGGCGTCGGCCACCAGCCTCTGTGCCGCTGCCGCAATCACGGCCATGATAAATGCGAATAATACAGATGCTCTTCTCATAACGTTACTCTATCACCAGTTTTTCTGCAACTTGCGCGAACGCGGCTGCTGCATGGCTTTCTTCATCCGCTCCTGCGTGCTCTTCTCCTGCTGCACGGCAGCGTTGAGCAGCTGCTCGGCGTTCTCCTTGCTCATCTTCTCCGGGTCTTGCTTTTGCTGCTGCTGCTTGTTGTCCTTGTCTTTCTTGTTCTTGTCTTGCCCGTCTTGCTTGTTGTCCTTGTCTTCCTTGGGCTTGTTCTGCTGCTGTTGCTGCTGCTTGCGCTGCTGCCGCTTGCACAGCTCGAGGTTGTAGCGGGTGGTGTCGTCCTTGGGGTTTAGGCGCAGGGCAGCCTTGTAGGCCTCGATGGCCTCGGAATAGAGCTTGTGGCCCTGGCACACCACTCCGATGTTGTGGTAAGCCTGCGCCTTTCGCAAAGAGTTTGACTCGAGCTTCGTGGCCGCCTCAAACGAGGTGATGGCCGCCGAGTCTTTCTTCTGTGCGAGCAGGGCGTTGCCCAGGTTGAACTCAGCCTGCGGGTTGCGCGGGTTCTTCTCGATGGCCTTGCGGTAGGCCACCTCGGCCCCGGCATAGTCGCCGGCACGGAAGAGGCGGTTGCCGTCGCGTATGTACTGGCGGTCGGACTGCGCCATGGCCGTGGCCGTTGACGCGATGAGCAGCGCCGCCATGGCTACGGCCTTCTTGCGGCGGGCAAAGAGCCTTACGTTGCGGAACAGCGGGTTCTTCCTGTCGAGCAGGCATGTCTCGATGATGAGCAGCAGCAGGGCTATGAGCCCGAAGGCCTGGAACTGCTCGTCGTAGTCGCTGTAAATAGTGCTCGATGTCTCTTTCTTTGCCAGCTTGTCGAGTTCAGAGTTGAGCTGCTCCTGGGCGTTGCTGTTGTTGTCGACGTGGATGTATGCCCCGCCTCCAGCTTCGGCTATCTGCTTGCACATGTCTTCATTGAGCGCCGACATGACGGTGTTGCCCGCATTGTCCTTTATGTAGTCGCCGGTGTCGGGCATGCGTATGGGCGAACCCTTGGGCGAGCCCACACCTAGCACATAGACGCGCATGCCCTTCTTGCGGGCGGCCTCGGCAGCCTCGACGGCCCCACCCTCATGGTCTTCGCCGTCGGTGATGACGATGATGGCCTTGCCTATGCCTTGCTGCTGGGTGAAGCTGTGGGTGGCCATCTCGATGGCCCTTGCCACGTCGGTGCCCTGTGTGGCTATCATCGATGGCGATATGTCGCTGAGAAACATCTTTGCCGACACATAGTCGCTGGTGATGGGCAGCTGGACGAAAGCGTCGCCGGCGAAGACTATCAGGCCAACCTTGTCGTCGGTGAAGTTGTCGACAAGGTTCTCGACCATCATCTTGCTCCTGTCAAGGCGGCTCGGCTCCACGTCTTCGGCAAACATGGAGTTGCTTATGTCCATGGCAATGATGGTTTCTATTCCGGTGCGCTTCTCGTGGCTTATCTTGGTTCCCATCTGCGGCCGCGCGAGCATGACCACGAGCAGCGCCAGCACGGCTTCGAGAAGCCAGAACTTGGCATCGGGCCGCCAGCGCGACACGCCTGGCATGAGCTGGCGCAGCAGCGCCGGGTCGCCAAACCTGCGCAAGCGCCTGCGCTGCCTGCGGGCAAGCACGAAGCGTATGAGCGCCAGCACCGGCACGGCGGCCAAAAGATACAGGTATGCGGGATCTTCAAATCTGAACATGATTACTCACTGTTTTCTTTATCCTTGATTAGGTTACGGTATTCTCCTGAAGACGGTGATGCGCAGCAACAGCTCCAGCAGCAGCGCCAGGGCTGCAGCGGCCGCAAACGGCTGGAAGGCGTCGTAGCACTTGCTGAACTGCGTTACGCTGAGCTTCGACTTCTCGAGCTTGTCAATCTCCTTGTATATCTCGTGCAGCTCGCCCGTGTTGGTTGCCCTGTAGAAGTCGGCGTTGGTGGTGGCGGCGATGTCGCTGAGCGTACGCGTGTCTATCTCGACCGGCACGTTGACATACTGCACCCCTCCGGCCACCGGCATCGGGTAAGGCGCCACCTTGTTGGTGCCCACGCCGATGGTGTAGACCCTTATGCCGAGGCTCTTGGCTATCTCGGCCGAGGTCATTGGCGACAGGTCGCCCATGTTGTTGCTTCCGTCGGTGAGCAGTATTACCACCTTGCTCTTTGCCTTAGAGTCCTTGAGTCGGCTCACGGCGCTGGCCAGGCCCATGCCTATGGCCGTACCGTCTTGTATGAGGCCGCGCGCGGCTATGTCGGTGCGCACGTTCTGCAGCAGGTTGAGCAACGACGAGTGGTCGGTGGTCATGGGGCACTGCGTGAAGGCCTCGCCAGCGAAAATGGTAAGGCCAATGTTGTCGTCGGGCCGTCCCGATATGAACTCGGCGGCCACCTGCTTGGCAGCCTCGAGGCGGTTGGGCTTGAGGTCTTCGGCCAGCATGCTGGTGGAGACGTCGATGGCGAGCATGATGTCGATGCCCTCGACGGTCTTGTTCTTCCACGAGTTCTGCGTCTGCGGGCGAGCCAGCACAATGACCAGCATTACGAAAGCCACCACGCGGAGCAGCATCTGCAGCGGCATGAGCCGCACCTTCCAGCTCTTCGGGGCAAACCTGTAGGCAAACGTGTCGGCCACGCGCATCGTGGGCTCGCTCTTCTTCCTGTACATCAGGTACCACAGCAGGTAGGGTATGACGAGCAGCAGCAGGAAAAGGTATTCTTTATTGGCAAATTCCATCTTTCGGTATCCTCTTTATCTTTATGTCAGCCTATGTCCGCGGGCGTTTAAGCCATCAGCCTGT
>ULUU01052640.1_pt1 | contig 10265 bp, 7 predicted proteins | sample 1958871 | NCBI WGS metagenome assembly ULUU01 (sample SAMEA4835770, study PRJEB28245) | human gut metagenome | biome: gut microbiome; material: fecal sample | place: Denmark | collected 2008 | reverse complement strand
GCAAATCTTATTCGATTTGCACCTTTTATGCGGAGAGACAGGCTCTAGAACCTGTGCTATCTCAAAATATCACACAATCGCAAATATCTATTAATAACCAGCTTATTACAATCATAATTAAATCTAAATATTATAGAATATCGCTCGCTATTTCAATTTTTGGGTGTATATTTGGGTGCAGAATTTCAAATACACCCAGTCATGAACATCAAACGAAACATCATTTTTGCACCTGAAAGCCGCAAAAAGAACGGCGTTCCAATCGTGGAGAACGTACCCATCCGTATGCGTGTCATATACGCAAGCCACCGCATCGAGTTTACAACCGGCTACCGCATTGATGTAGCCAAGTGGGATGCAGACAAGCAGCGTGTAAAGAACGGATGTACCAATAAGTTGAAGCAAAGCGCATCTGAAATCAATGCGGATTTGCTAAGATACTATGCCGAAATTCAAAACGTATTCAAAGAATTTGAGGTACAGGAAACCATGCCGACCACCCAACAGTTAAAAGATGCGTTCAATCTACGAATGAAAAATGACAGTGAGGAGCAACAGGAAGATACTAAAATAAGTTTTTGGGAGATATTTGATGAGTTTGTCAAGGAATGTGGCAATCAGAACAACTGGACAGAATCCACATACGAAAAATTTGCAGCCGTAAAAAATCACCTAAAAGAGTTCAAAGAAGATGTGACTTTTGAGTATTTCGATGAGTTCGGGCTAAACGAGTATGTAAACTTCCTGCGTGACAAAAAAGACATGAGAAACAGTACCATCGGCAAACAGATAGGATTTCTCAAATGGTTCCTGCGATGGAGCTTCAAAAAGGGATATAATCAAAACATTGCATACGATACATTTAAACCGAAATTGAAAACCACCTCAAAGAAGGTAATCTTTCTGACATGGGACGAATTGAATAGATTGAAAGATTATCAGATACCCAAAGACAAACAATATCTGGAACGTGTCAGGGATGTTTTCCTGTTCTGTTGTTTCACAAGTCTAAGGTATTCAGATGTCCGTAACTTGAAGCGAAGTGATGTCAAATCCGACCACATAGAAGTTACTACCGTCAAAACGGCAGACAGCCTAAACATTGAACTGAACAAATACAGCAAAGCCATACTTGAAAAATACAAGGACATTCACTTTGAGAACAACATGGCACTGCCCGTTATCAGCAATCAGAAAATGAACGATTATTTGAAAGAACTGGGGGAACTCGCAGAAATCAACGAGCCTGTACGGGAAACCTACTACAAAGGAAATGAGCGTATAGATGAAGTGACACCCAAATACGCATTGCTCAGTACCCATGCAGGAAGACGAACTTTCATCTGCAATGCCTTGGCTCTCGGCATCCCGGCACAGGTTGTAATGAAATGGACGGGACACAGCGATTATAAAGCCATGAAACCTTACATTGACATCGCAGATGACATTAAGGCAAATGCAATGAATAAATTCAACCAACTATAAAAACAATCAGCAAGTTTCACGGTATGCCTGTTATTGGGCTTATCTTTGTAACTTTCAATACATACAACAATGAGCAACAACGATAACAACATAGAGAAAAGAAGTTTCGAGGCTTTCGTCAATGCCATCGGCTCGGAAATAGAGCAGGCGCAAGTCCGGCTCATCAGTGCAGCCAATGCGCAGATGCTGTTCCACTACTGGAAGATGGGCAATTACATATTGTACCACCAGAACCGACAAGGCTGGGGCGGCAAGGTCATCAAGAGACTGGCGCAGGCGATACGGTTCAGTTATCCCGAAAAGAAAGGATATTCGGTCAGGAACTTGGCTTATATGTGCCAGTTCGCACGCTCCTATCCATTGGGCGCATTACGGAGTTTTATAGAAACCGATACGAAATTACTTACTCCAAGTGTGCAGAAAATCACGGATGAACTTCAAAGCCTGAACAATATGACATTTGCGCAAGAGCCTCTTGCGCAAATTCAATCTTCAGACAACAAGGAAGTTGCAATTGTGCAAGAACCTCTTGCACAAATTCAGGATGTAGCCCAAACAGTCGCTGCCGCTTACCAAATAGCGATTGAGGACATAGAAAAACTGTTCCTTGCATCACCTGTTGCAAGAATCAATTGGGCAAGCCATGTGATTCTGCTGAACAGTTCGCTTCCGTTGGGTGTGGAATACTGGTATATGAAGCAATCCGTGGAAATGGGCTGGAGCAGCAATGTCCTGAAAATGCAGATTGAAAGCAAATTGTTTGAACGGCAAATCAACAGTCGCAAGGTCAATAATTTTACCGCCACGCTTCCTGCACCCCAAAGCGACCTTGCCAACTACCTGTTAAAAGACCCGTATATCTTTGACTTGGCTGGAGCTAAAGAACGTGCGGACGAAAGGGACATAGAGGAACAACTGGTGAAGCACGTTACCCGTTACCTGTTGGAGATGGGCAACGGATTCGCCTTTGTCGCAAGGCAGAAGCATTTCCAGATTGGCGACAGCGATTTCTATGCCGACTTAATCCTGTACAACATAAAGCTCCATGCATACGTAGTTGTGGAACTGAAAGCCACCCCGTTCAAACCGGAATACGCAGGACAGTTGAACTTCTACATTAATGTGGTGGACGACAAACTGAGGGGAGAGAATGACAACAAGACCATCGGGCTGCTGCTATGCAAGGGCAAGGATGAAATTGTAGCGCAGTATGCGCTGACAGGCTATGACCAGCCTATCGGCATCAGCGACTACCAACTCAGCAAGGCAGTACCCGAAAATCTGAAATCTGCGTTGCCGAGCATAGAACAGGTGGAAGAAGAACTGACAATGCTTCTTGACAATGAAAAGAACAAACAAAAGTAAGACACCTATGGCAGACAAGATACAAACGATAATCCCCCGATACGGAGAACTCAACAGAATATACAGGGACTATATAGACAATAGAGTTTTCTCTTTTGACAGGCAGAAATTCATTTCCGATTTCTATCAGGAATATAGTGACACAAAATCTTTTGAAGCCGCCATCCTTGAACTGGTGCTTGACAGGCAAAAAGAACAATACACTCTGATACTCAACAGTCTGAAAACCGAAATAGAAAAGAGCATACAGGCCTATGAAACGCACCCCATAAGTGACAGTGCGATAGAACGTGCCTGTTATCAACATATGGAAAGGTATTCCCTTGAAATTAAAGCCCAACTGGATGTCACAAGAAGCCTGAGTAAGCCGCTGAATGAAGCCAACAACAGGTATGATTCCATTGGCTACAGGGAACATACTGCCGAAGAGGAAAAACAGGCTGAAAAAGAATATGAACGCTGCAAGGCTGAATATGACAAGGAAAGAGCCAAACTGAATGAACTCTATGACCAGCAAAAGGCAGCAAGGAAAGAGGCATTCCAATATATGAAGAACCGTTGTGAGGACATGTACCGTCAAAGTTGCCTTTTTCTGGATATATTGAAGAAATACATTCCTGACGGGAAACGACAGGACGAGCCGAGCAAGCCAATCAGTCAGCAGGAAACGGCGGATGAACAACAAGAGTATTTCAGCATGAAATTGCTTTCGCTCATTCATGAGGTATGTGTTGGAGAACAGTTCGAGGAAATTTCCGCACCGGACTTCTATGCCAATATGAACCTGCACCCCTGCAACTGCAAGTTGAGAATTAAACCGAGAGAGAAAATACGTGTATGCTATCTGATATTTCTGATGGGCGAGAAACTTTCCAAACAGGACAGGGACAAATGGAAAGCCGGAATACTGGAACTGCTGGATATTGACGACAGCTACTACAAGTCAAAGTACAAGGAGCCTGTTTCCGATTTTCCGAGTGACAGCAACCAGAAATTCGCCAAAGAAATGGAGCATATATTCAGATAATCGGTGACATATCCTGATTCTTTACGAAAGTTCCACTTTTACCACTCAAATTAATTTTTGAGTGGTATTTTTATTTACTGATATTCAATAAGAAACAACGATATTCGGCTTACACCGTCCCCATCCTTACCACCCATAACCCTACCTAATTTTGCATCGTTCGAGAACAGAAATAACAGCCAGTGCGCAGGGCTGATTGTTGAATCAAAAAAGTAGAACTATGCAAAATCTACAAGAATTATTATCCAAACCCGTCTGGCAGATGACAGGCGAAGAGTTCATCATGTTAAGCAGGCACGCTTCCGGTCAGACAGAAGCGCAGCCGCAGCCCGTAACGGACACAAGCAGGAAATATGTGTACGGAATACCCGGCATAGCCAGGCTGTTCGGATGCAGCCTGCCTACCGCCAACCGCATAAAGAAAAGCGGAAAGATAGACAAGGCCATCACCCAGATAGGGCGCAAGATTATCGTGGATGCGGAACTTGCCCTTGAACTGGCAGGAAAGAAAACTGGTGGACGCAAGTAACGGGAGGAATCGCTATGGACTATATGAAAGACATCCGGGAAATATCGGACGAACAGGCGGTAATCCTCTGGCAAGCCTCACGGCTGAGCCTGTCGGGAAAATACGAGAAAGCGCCCGAAATCCTCAGCGTGAAAGGTTCCGTAATCGGTACGTTGGGAAATTTCAGCGCATCCATCGGCAAAGCCAAAAGCAAGAAAACATTCAATGTGTCGGCTATCGTGGCTGCGGCATTGAAGAACGGCACGGTGCTCAGGTATGCGGCTGAACTTCCCGAAGCCAAGCGGAAAGTGCTTTACGTGGATACGGAGCAAAGCCCCCACCACTGCCTGAATGTAATGGAACGCATCATGCGCATGGCAGGGCTGCCCGATGACAGGGACAACGAGAACCTTGAGTTCCTTGCCCTGCGGAAATATACGCCGGAGCAGCGCATAAGGATTGTCGAACAGGCAATCTACCATACGCCGAACCTTGGTCTGGTGGTGATAGACGGTATCCGTGACATGGTGTATGACATCAACAGCCCCAGCGAATCGACACGCATCATATCGAAACTGATGCAGTGGACGGACGACAGGCAGATACATATCCACACGATACTCCACCAGAACAAGGGCGATGAGAACGCGAGGGGACATATCGGCACGGAACTGAACAACAAGGCTGAAACCGTGCTGCTCGTTGAAAAGGACAAAAGCAACGGGGACATCAGCAAGGTTTCCGCCATGCACATCCGTGCAATGGACTTCGAGCCGTTTGCCTTCCGCGTCAATGACAAGGCACTGCCTGAACTGATAGAGGATTACCAGACAGAAGCCAAAACACCCGGCAGACCCCAAGGCGAAAGGTTCGATGCCTGCAAGGACATTTCCGAGCAACAACACCGGATAGCACTGGAAGCAGCATTTTCGTTACAGGACGAATACGGATATAAGGAACTGAGCAAAGCATTGAAAGAGTCGTATGCCTTGGTGGGTGTTCCGTTAAGCGACAACAAGCTGGTCAAACTCATCACAGTGTTGAAGAACAAGCGGATGATAGTGCAGGAGAACGGCAGGAAGTACAGGTACGAACCGGATTTCCACTATTGACACGCTTCCTGCAATCACTTCACTTTATTCTCCGGGTCTATATATTAGGATAAAGCGAAGTGGTTGCAGGGACACATCAAACCGCTTCACTTTAAGCCGTATCCTATATATACGACAATAAAGTGAAGTGGTTATACAGCCAGTAACTTATAAACAGGGACTGGCGAAAAGAAAAAACAAACAATAACCGATAAAGACAATCATTTATGGACATACAGACAGCAAAACAAATCAGGCTGGAGGAATACCTGCACAGCTTGGGATATAGCCCGGTGAAGCGGCAGGGCATCAATCTTTGGTACAAGTCACCGTTCAGGGAAGAAACCGAAGCCTCGTTCAAGGTGAACACCGAGCGGAACCAATGGTATGATTTTGCGCTCGGCAAGGGCGGCAACATCATTGCGCTGGCTTCGCACCTCTATGCAACGGACAGCGTGCCGTACCTTTTGAAACGCATAGAGGAACAAGCACCGCACGTGCACCCCGTTTCTTTCTCTTTTCGCAAGCAGTCATTTACAGAGCCGAGTTTCCAACAGTTGGAAATCGTGCCGCTTTCTTCTCCTGCCTTGCTCGCTTACTTGCAGGAAAGGGGGATAAATCCGGCACTGGCGAAAAAAGAATGTAAGGAAGCGCGGTTTACGCACAACGGCAAACGGTACTTCGCCATTGCGTTTCCCAACATGTCGGGCGGCTATGAAATCCGCAACCGATATTTCAAGGGCTGTATCGCACCGAAGGAAATATCCCACATCAGACAGTCGGGAGAGCCAAAGGTCACGTGTTTCGTTTTCGAGGGATTTATGGACTACCTCTCATTTCTGACCCTACGGCTCGAAAGCTGTCCGCAATACCCTGAATTCGACAGGCAGGATTACATGGTTCTGAACTCTGTTGCCAATGTTTCCAAAGCACTTTATCCATTGGGAAGCTATGAGCGAATCCACTGTTTTTTTGACAATGACCGTGCAGGAATGGAAGCCCTTCAGCAAATCCGCAAGGAATACGACAGCACCCAGCATATACGGGACGCTTCACAAATCTACAGAGGATGCAAAGACCTGAACGAGTATTTGCAGAAACGCATGGCGGATGGAAAAGAACAAATGCAATCCGTCAGAAAGAGGAATGATGCGTTACCCAAGAAACCGAAAGGCTTCCGGTTATAGCCCACTATAACTACGCGCTTCGCTTGCGTAGTTGTGGGCTCTCCCGAGGGGCTTAGGACGCTGCCCTAAGAACCCGGCAAGGGCTTTCAGCCCTATGCAACCCGACCAAAGAGTGACCCTCTCTTTGGAAACTCCGCTCATGGGTTGCACCCCTAAGAACCCCTTGCGGTTATGAGCGGAAAGCAGCAAACAAAATTAGTCAATAACCGAATCAAAAGTTGAAAAGATGGCAACAAAATCAAGCATACATGTTAAGCCTTGCAACGTGGCATCAAGCGAGGCTCATAACCGGAGGACTGCCGAGTATATGCGCAACATCGGCAAGTCCAAAATCTACATCGTGCCCGAACTCACAGCCGATAATGAACAGTGGATAAATCCGGATTTCGGCAGTCTCGAATTGCAGACGCATTATGAGAACATCAAACGCATGGTCAAGGAAAAGACAGGCCGTGCCATGCAGGAGAAGGAGCGTGAGCGCAAAGGGAAGAACGGCAAGATTATCAAAGTGGCGGGATGTTCACCCATCCGTGAGGGAGTCTTGCTCATCAGACCGGACACCACTTTGGCTGATGTGCGTAGGTTTGGCGAAGAGTGCCAAAAACGATGGGGCATTACACCGCTCCAAATCTTCCTCCACAAGGACGAGGGGCATTGGCTGAACGGTCAGCCCGCACCGGAGGACATGGAGAGTTTCCAAGTAGGCGAAAGGTGGTTCAAACCGAATTATCATGCCCATATCGTATTTGACTGGATGAACCACGATACAGGCAAGAGCCGCAAACTCAATGACGAGGACATGACCGAAATGCAGAGTTTGGCATCCGACATCCTGCTGATGGAGCGTGGACAGTCAAAGGTCATAACAGGCAAAGAACATCTGGAGAGGAACGATTTCATCATTGAGAAGCAGAAAGCCGAACTGCAACGCATGGATGCTGCAAAACGGCACAAAGAAGAACAGATAAATCTTGCCGAACAGGAACTCCGTCAGGTGAAATCGGAGATACGCACGGACAAGCTCAAAGGCGCAGCCACCGATGCTGCTACGGTCATAGTAAGCGGAGTGGGTTCTCTTTTCGGTAGTGGAAAAATGAAGAAACTGGAACAATCCAATGCAGAACTGCATCAGGAAATTGCCAAACGGGACAAGGGAATTGATGACTTGAAAGCCCAAATGCGGCACATACAGGAACAGCACTGCAGGCATATACGTAATCTGCAAGGAATACACAATCAGGAGCTTGAAGCCAAAGACAAGGAAATATCACGGCTGAATGCTATTCTTGAAAAGGCGTTCAAATGGTTCCCGATGCTCAAAGAGATGCTGAGAATAGAAAAGCTGTGCGCTGTCATCGGCTTCACCAAAGAAATGATAGAGAGCCTTCTGACGAAGAAAGAGGCTATCAGGTGTAATGGCAGGATTTATTCCGAAGAACACAGACGGAAATTTGATATCAAGAATGATATTTTCAAAGTGGAAAAGAATCCGACCGATGGCAACAAACTGGTACTGACCATAAACAGGCAGCCGATTGGCGAATGGTTCAAAGAACAATGGGAGAAACTTCGGCAAGGTTTACGACAGTCTACGGAAGAACCAAGAAAAAGTAAAGGATTGAAATTGTAATTTTGTTAAATCGCTCAAGGAAAGGAGTAAGCCCAAATACATTTTTTGGTTACTCCTTTCTCTTATCACTATCTTTGTCCAATCCAGCGCACATGGATTGTTTATTATGATTGAGTTTTGCAACCCATAATACTTATGAGACATCTTGATACGGAATCATCTAATCTAATAGCTATGTCACATATTATCTCTAATACTTTTGGCTGTCAATATTAATCTCTTTTCGTAAATTGAGGATTAAAGTTCAGGTATAATATCAAATATATTTTCCAGAACTTTTGCCAAGTCCCTATATGTTTTTTGATACTTGAAGTGAGTCTGATATGGTATCTTTATCCATCTCTCATCATCGTCGATGTAATCACTTCCTTCAAACACTTCCAATAATTCCCTGGCATATTTCTTTGTCTTACACTCTATCTGAACCCTCAATTCATGATGCTGACAGAAACCAACCCACAGAGTACAGTTCTGTCTATTCTCTTTGAGCCAGATTTCATTACCAAAACTATCTCCGTAACTTTTATACATTTGTAACTGGTTGTTGTCGTAATAGTCCATCCCGTAGCTTTCGGCAATTTTATATGCTGTCTTTGCTCTTTCTGTATCAAGAGCAACTTTTGCGTACTGCTTTCTTGGAACAGCGAACATAATATGACCTTCATACCAGTAAATACGGAAAACAGATTTGTTTTGTCTTTCCTCTGCAGCAATCCAATCATAAAGTTTGATGTCTTTTCTAAGTCTTTTTACTGCCATATCGCAGTATTCATCATAACCACCATTCCATGATATGAATTCTTTATCTTCCTCTATGTATTCACGTAGACGTCTTTCAACAGCAGATTTATCAATTTCATTCAATAGCTCTGAGAACATATTACGTACTCCTTCACGAGAAGCAAGAATGTTCTTCAAATACTTGTTAGACTCTGCTCGTTCTGTAACATATCTTTCCTTCAGGTCATCCCATGAATTGAATTGGCTAACAATGGCACGAATCAATAAATGATCCTTACGATATAATTCAGAAATACCATTTTCATCAAACATACCTTTTGCTAACTCATATCTATGTTTGAATTTTTCCAACGATAAGCCTGGTTCATAGAAAAACAATATCATACCCTTAAAGAATGGATGCTCTTCTGCCTGTATGAACATGTTAAGCCAATCATTGTCCTCTGAAATACGCTTTGCTTTTTCAATTTCTTCGAGCAGAGCTCTATTCTCGCGTTCTTCGTTGTTATCATCTTTCCATTGAGAAAGGGCTGCATAGAATGACAAACCTTCTGAAGATCTTATGGCTGTATTATGAATAACAGCAGAAAGTTTACGTATCAATGAAGACACAGGTGTTAAGCTGTCGATATTCGTATTTTCCACAACATTCCATACTACTCGCATCCATTGCTTGAACACATTTATGTCAAATATATCGTATGCTTCAATAAACTCAATGACTGCTCCTAATAAAATAAGTTTGGAATGAGTCATCTTGGATGACAAGTTACTATAGAAATCATCGCCATCTTCAGGATTCTTCTTCTCCCATGAAGGAAGCATTGATTTATAGATAAATCTTTTACCATCTTTATGGTCATACTCATAGAATACATCAAAGACCTTATCCAAAATCATAATAAACTCTGGATGCTTGGAAAGTAAATCTTCAAACTCCTGGAAGCCAAGGTATTCATCCGTATCATTTCTACTTTCTGCATCTGTGTATAACTGACGTATGGTTTTATCCTGTCGCATATCTCTATCCGACACAATATCTTTCGTCGATACTATATACTTGCAGGCAAAGAAACGAGAAAAGAAGCTCATATATGCAGCGTCAAAGTTTTCATTTCCCTTCTTCCAGAAAATATCTATCCACTTAGCATCAAGCTTAACAGAGAAATTAAAGTCAAATCCTACTTTATCATCACTGTCTTTCTTGTATAGCGGAACAAGTTCCTTATAT
>ULUU01070862.1_pt1 | contig 10378 bp, 7 predicted proteins | sample 1958871 | NCBI WGS metagenome assembly ULUU01 (sample SAMEA4835770, study PRJEB28245) | human gut metagenome | biome: gut microbiome; material: fecal sample | place: Denmark | collected 2008 | reverse complement strand
CCTATACTTCTCGCCCGCGCCATGGAACTCTTTTCCTCCGGTGAGCCGCTCAGCGGCCTCAAGCCTGTCCTCAAGCACGTGTACGCGCTGAAAAAGCCTTGCGTTTTCGGCCGCAAGCGAGTCGTTTTTTGCGGAGAGACCGAAGTAATTCCGCACTTTTTCTCCTCCTCCCCAAAGCGCGGCCATCGCGCTGTGTCCCGCTCCTGAAATCCAGTTTCTCTGGAGCTCGTTGTTGTAATGCAGAACGGCAATCGCAGCCGTCTCCAGCGCAAGAAAAACGACTGCAGTCACTATTGCTGATATGGGGCTGCGCTTCTGCATTCCGTCCTTTTGCTATCTCATGAGGAACGAGAAGTCGTCGGTGTGCTTGATCGCGATGCATGTACCTCTGGCAACTGCCCTGAGCGGGTCTTCAGCCACGTGGAACTGTATGTTAACCTTGTCGGAGAGGCGCTTTGCAAGTCCGCGGAGAAGTGCGCCGCCTCCAGAGAGGTAGATTCCTCCCTCGACGATGTCGGAGTAAAGCTCCGGAGGAGTCTGTTCGAGAACATGCAGGATGCCGGTCTCGATTCTTGCGATGGACTTGTCAAGGCAGGTCGCTATTTCCTGGTAGGTCACAGTCGCCTCAACTGGGTGCGCTGTCATCAGGTTAGGTCCGTTCACCTTCATTGGCTCCGGTTCCTCCTCAAGTTTAGTGAGTACGGAACCGACGCGAATCTTGATCTGCTCCGCCGTCCCTTCGCCGACCTTGATGTTGTGCTGTTGGCGCATGAACTGCATGATGTCTCCGGTGAGCACGTCTCCTGCCACCTTGATGCTGTCCTGCACCACGATGCCTCCGAGCGAAATCACCGCAATCTCGGTCGTTCCGCCTCCGATATCGACAATCATGTTTCCGCGTGCAGCCTGTACGTCAAGACCGATTCCGACCGCTGCGGCCATAGGTTCGTAAATCAAATAGAGATCCCTACCTCCGGCATGCTCCGAAGAGTCGCGCACGGCCCTTTTCTCCACCTCTGTACTTCCTGAAGGAATGCCGACGACCATCTTGATGTTCGGCTGGAAGAGCGACTTGCGCGTGCTGTTTATCTGTTTGATGAATCCCCTGATCATCATCTCGGCAGCGTCGAAGTCCGCAATCACTCCGTCCTTCAGAGGCCTTACCGTCTTGATTTTCGGGTTTTCCTTTCCCTGCATCGTTTTCGCCTTCTGTCCCAGTGCAATGGGCTTTCCGGTCACGATGTCGATTGCCACTATGCTCGGTTCGTCCAGAACAATCTTGTCGTTCTGGAATATGACGGTGTTCGCCGTTCCGAGGTCAATCGCGAGTTCCTGAGTCAAGAATGAGAATGCCATATCTTACTTATTTTCCCTTGTTTCAAAATTTCAAAAGTTCCACGTTCGTGGCTGATTCTAAAAATCTTGTAAAATTAGGCAAAAAAACTCATATTTGCGAATATATTTTCTCATTGGTGAACACAAAGGAATAAATCGGGATATTTGTGCAGTATTTTCGAGGACAGATTTCCTTTTGAAGAAAGGAGTGTACTGGGCGTACACGACTGATGAGAAAGGGAATATGAACCGAAAATACAAACAAAATGAAGAAATATCTTATAGTCGTCGCTGGAGGGCGGGGGCTGCGTATGGGCGGCGATCTCCCGAAGCAGTTCCTGAAAATCGGCGGACGGGCGGTGCTCCACAGGACAATCGAGCGTTTTGTGTCGGCCTGCCCGGACATCCGTGTGGTGACGGTTATGAACCCGGACTACATTGATTTCTGGAAAGACTATTGTCTCGGTTCCGGAATGGTTGTTCCGCAGAGCATTGTCCGCGGAGGGATGACCCGTTTCCATTCTGTGAAGAATGCCCTTGAAAAAGTTCCTGACGGAGCCATCGTTGCAGTTCATGACGGCGTGCGCCCCTTTGTGTCAGAGTCTCTGATAGTCAGAATGTTCGACGCTGCCGAAACTGTCCCTGCCCTCATCCCTGTCGTCCGGTGCGTTGACACGATGCGGTCCCTCGCGACAAAAAAGGACGCTTCAGGCAACGAAGTCCTTGAACCTCTTAATGTCAAGATTGATCGTTCCGTTCTCTATGCTGTGCAGACTCCCCAGATTTTCCATTCTGATGTTCTGAAAGCCGCCTATTCTCAGCCCTACGACACCGCCTTCACCGACGACGCCTCTGTCGTGGAACGCTCCGGCGTCCCCATCTCCTTCATTCCCGGCGAGCGCCTCAACATCAAACTCACGACAAAAGAAGACCTCCTCCTCGCTGAGTCCATTCTAAACATTACAGAATAATATCAACCCTCCTCTTTTTCTTTGCGCACCTTGATTGGGATTTATTTAGAAAGGGAAAACCTCCCTAAACTGCTCGGGCAAAGGGGATGCAAGGCGGATGGTGAAGATGAACACCGCAGCGACTCCAAGGCGCATAAGCGCCGTGCGCAGCGCACAGAAGCGCAGGCCAGTGGGATAGGGTCTCGCGGAGCACCACCTCCCCTTCGAGGGGACGGGAGGGGTCAATAAGAGGGTGAGGATTTCATCAAACCGTCCAACGCAGCAGACCGCCTTTTATGCGCCCCGCTATTTCTTGCGGGAAGTGAAAATAGTGTTCTTATACTCATTAACCCACACCTGCCTCTCAATAGGCTGATCCAGCGAAATCATTGTGTCGGTGGATTGGACGTAGGGGAGTTTCTGGATGGTGTTCACAAGCACCTGCATGAGGTGGTCGTGGTCGAAGCAATAGAGTTTCACCAGTAGCGCATATCGTCCTGTAACAAAGTGGCATTCAACGACTTCCTGGATATTTTCAAGAGCTTCGACAACCTCCGGGTACTTGTTTCCCTCGGAGATGGATATGCTCACGAACGCGCAGATGTTCAGTCCGATGGCCTGGGGTTTCACGAGCACTCTCGACCCTGTGATGATTCCGCTGTTCTCAAGTCTCTTAACTCGCTGGTGGATTGCTGCTCCGGAGACTCCACACTCGCGTGCAATTTCAAGGAAAGGCGTCCTTGCGTTCTTTATAAGAAAAGACAGTATCTTCTGGTCTATCTCATCAATATGATAATTAATCATACGTTATTAATTGTTAAAATTCGGCGGCTAATATAACAATATTTTTATGAAATAGCGCAAAAAACTTACAAACACGCAGTATTTATGCCTTTGTACCTACTTACGTCCGCGTCCGCGCCGGCGGCCTGTTGGCTCGGAGGTCTCGACTATGGTCTTGCAGTCGGCTTCGGTGAGTTTCCAGGCATCGGTTTTGGACGGAATCTTGTAGTTGTTGCCGTCGAACTTGATGTAGGGACCGTAGTTGCCGTTGATGATGGTGATACCGCTGTCATTGAACTCTGCTATGATTTCGTTGGCTTTCTTGTTTTCGCTTTCTTCGATGAGGGAGATGCAGTCCTCAAGAGAGACGGAAAGAGGGTCGGACTTCTTCGGGAGCGAAACGTTCTTGTCGCCGTATTTGAGATACGGACCGAAGCGTCCCTTGGTGCAGATGACCGGGATGCCCTTGTACTCTCCGACAGTGCGCGGAAGCTGGAAGAGTTTCAGAGCCTCTTCAAGCGTGATGTTCTCGATGAGTTGGCCGGGAGCGAGTTTTGCAAACTGGCGGTTTTCTCCCTCGCCCTTCTGGACGTATGGGCCGAATTTTCCGAACTTAGCCACCAGAGGCTGCCCGTCCGACGGGTCAACCCCAAGGTCTCTGCTGACGTGGCTGTACTCGTTGTTGTTCAAGCAGTCCTCCACGGTCTTGTGGAAAGGGGTGTAGAAATTGCCTATCACCTCGTTCCACTTGAGTTCGCCTTCGGCGATGCCGTCGAATTCATCCTCGACGTTGGCAGTGAAGTTATAATCGAGTATGGCGCTGAAGTTCTTGACAAGGAAGTCAGTGACAATCAGGCCGATGTCTTGCGGAAGGAGTTTTCCTTTTTCGGCTCCGACGACTTCCGTATGGTCAAGCGCGGCGATGACTCCGTCCCTCATCTTGAGGTCGGTGACCTTGACCGAAGTTCCCGGCTTGTCGCCTTTCGTGACATAGCCGCGTGCCTTGGTGAGGGTGGTGATGGTCGGAGCGTAGGTTGACGGACGGCCGATTCCGAGCTCTTCAAGTTTTTTGACGAGAGTCGCCTCAGAGTAGCGCGGAGGGGCTGCCGTGAAGCGGCATTCGGCAGTCATCTCAACCTGCTGCACCTTGTCGCCTACAGCAACGTTCGGGAGTATTGTGCCCTGTTCGTCGTCCTGCTCGTCGTCCCGTCCCTCGATGTAGAGGCGGAGGAAACCGTCGAAAAGGATCTCCGTCGCCTGAGCCGTGAACTGTTCCTCCACTTTTTCGGATGCGAGCCTGACGTCGGTCTTGAGCACCTTCGCGTCTGCCATCTGGGATGCCACGGTGCGCTTCCAGATGAGCTCGTAGAGCTTCTGCTCCTGGGCTGTGCCGTCGATTGATACGCGGTCTATGTAGGTCGGGCGGATGGCTTCGTGAGCCTCTTGGGCCCCCTTGGACTTGGTCTTGTAGTTGCGGGTCTTGGAGTATTCTGCTCCATATTCCTTTGTGATATATTCCTTTGCGGCGTTGAGCGCAAGACCGGAGAGATTGGTGGAGTCGGTACGCATGTAGGTGATGAGTCCGCTCTCGTAGAGTCTCTGCGCAACGCTCATCGTGGTGCTCACAGGCAGATGGAGCTTGCGTGATGCCTCCTGCTGGAGAGTGGATGTCGTGAACGGGGCTGCCGGGGTTCTCGTGCCTTCCTTCTTCTCGATGCCGCAGACGGAGAACTGCGCCCCGTTGCATTTGCCGAGGAACTCCCTCGCCTCTTCGACCGATCTGAACTTCTTGTCCAGCACTGCCTTGAGAAATGTTCCCGTGCCCGTGTTCTCCGGATGGAACAGAGCTTCAATGCGGTAGAACTGCTCCCTGTCGTAGGCCTGGATTTCTCTCTCCCGGTCAACAATGAGCCTCAGCGCCACGGACTGAACGCGACCTGCAGAGAGTTTTGGCTGCACCTTTCTCCAGAGTACAGGTGAAAGTTCGAATCCTACCAGACGGTCAAGCACGCGGCGTGCCTGCTGGGCGTCCACGAGGTCCATATCGATTTCACGAGGATTCTCCACGGCGCTGAGAATGGCGGATTTCGTGATTTCGTGGAAAGTGATGCGCCTTGTGTTCTCCTTCTTCAGACCGAGAGTCTCGAAAAGGTGCCATGAAATGGCCTCTCCTTCGCGGTCCTCATCGGATGCAAGCCACACCGTATGTGCCCCTGCCGACAGTTTCCTGAGTTCCGAGACGAGTTTTTTCTTGCCCGCAGGCACCACATATTCGGGTTTGAATCCGTCCTTTATGTCGACGCTCAGTTCGTTGTCGTGAAGATCACGGATGTGTCCTTCGCTTGACTTGACGACATAGTCCTTTCCCAAATATTCCTGAATTTTCTTAGCCTTCGTAGGTGACTCGACGATTACGAGATTTTCCGCCATATCCATATATATTTTTATACCTCTATATAGAAACCTTCAAAAAATAACCTGCATCATCTTTCTCATTCTTTTCGGTCTATCTTTATTTTCTCATCAGTCGTGTACCTCCAGTACACTCCTTCTTCCAAAAGAAATCTATACTTGAAAATAATTGACAAATCTGAAGCAGTTTATTTTTTTCATGTTTCATAATGCAATTTTCATTTGCGGGTGCAAAGTAACGGACAATTCACCCATATTTCCAAATTTATTGAGTAATTTTGCGACTTTGAAACATGAAAAAATCACACTTATGACTGACAATACCAAAAAGAAAATCGTCAAATGGTTCTGGATTCTCTTCCTGACACCGATTGCCTTGTTTCTGATTATGATACTGCTCGTCTGGGCCTTCGCGGACATTCCTTCGTTTGAGGAACTCGAGAATCCCGACAGCAAACTTGCGACGCAGGTGATTGCTTCGAACGGCGACATTCTGACGACGATTCACGACGAGAACCGTCTCTATGTGAGCTACGATGAGCTCTCGCCCTATCTCGTGCAGGCAGCGGTCGCTACGGAAGACTCGCGCTTCTACAGCCATTCCGGGATTGATTTCTTGAGCCTCGGTAGGGTGTTCTTCAAGACTCTGCTCGCCCGCGATTCGAGCCAGGGAGGAGGCAGCACCATCACCCAGCAGCTCGCAAAGACCCTCTATCCGCGTGCGGACGTAAGCAGCAAAGTGCCCGGGTGGTCGAAGGTCAAGATGGTGTGGGTGAAACTGAAGGAGTGGATTACGGCCGTGAAGCTTGAACGCAACTACACCAAGGACGAGATTATGGACATGTATATGAATGCCGTCTTTTTCGGAAGCAACGCATACGGGGTGAAGGCGGCGTCACAGACATTCTTCGCGAAGAACCCGTCCGAGCTGACGGTTGAGGAAAGCGCGACGCTGGTCGGGATGGTGAACAAGCCGACGCGCTACAATCCGGTGATTAATCCGGACAAGTCGCTGCAGCGCAGGAACTTCGTGATCGGGCAGATGGAGAAGGCCGGCTACCTTACTGAGGCGCAGCGGGACTCGATTCAGCAGATACCGATTAATGTCTCCGCGCATCAGGTGATGGACCACAACGCGGGTCTCGGCCCTTATTTCAAGGATATGCTCATCCGCACGATGAAGGCCCGTAAGCCAAAGCGCAGTGACTATTACTATGCTGAGGACTATGCCGCCGACTCGCTCCGCTGGGAGACCGACGGACTTTACGGCTGGCTGGACAAGAACCGCAAGGCCGACGGCTCGCAGTACGATCTCTATCGCGACGGCCTGAGGATTTATTCTACCATCGACAAGAATATGCAGCGCTATGCGGAAGAGGCCGTTGCCGAGCATCTCGGAAAGGATCTCCAGCCAACTTTCTTCCGTGAACTCAAACGCAAGCCGCACGCTCCTTTTGCTTCGGATGTCGACGCCGCCACAAGGGACAGGCTGATGAAGCAGGCACGTCGGTGGAGCGACCGCTACCGTATGATGAAGAAAGACGGGGCATCCGAGTCGGAGATTGCGAAAAGTTTCGGCGAGAATACCCGGATGAGGGTTTTCTCCTGGAAAGGGAAGGGGTATATCGACACTTTGATGACTCCCGACGACTCCATAAAATATTATAAATCATTCCTCCGGGCGGCGTTCGTGGCAGTTGAGCCCAACACCGGATTCGTCAAGGCTTATGTCGGCGGTCCGAACTACCGCTGGTTCAAATATGACAATGCACGCCAAGGCAAGCGTCAGGTGGGCTCTACGATAAAGCCTTTCCTCTATTCTTTGGCTATGCAGGACGGACTCACCCCTTGTACGGAAGTTGTGAATGTTCCGCAGACATTCGTCGTCGGGGATGATACGTGGACTCCACGAAGCACCGACAAGGACGAGTGGATTGGACTTACAGTGACTCTTAAATGGGGGCTGACGAAAAGTTCCAACAACATCTCGGCCTACCTTATGAAACAGTACGGCCCACACGCTATGGCCGAGATGATGCACAAAATGGGCATAAATGGCCACATTGACGAGGTGGAGTCACTCTGCGTCGGCTCGACGGACCAGATGCCTTACGATATGATTGCCGCCTACAACACTTTCCCGTCCAAAGGTATGGCCATTACGCCTATGTTCGTGACGCGCATCGAGGATAACACGGGCAACACCGTCAGCGAGTTCTCCAACCACAAGAAGGTGGCGATCAGCGAGTACACGGCCTACGAGATGGTGGACATGATGCGCTCTGTGGTCGACCACGGAACGGGAATCAGGCTTCGCGCGAAGTACGGGCTCAAGGGCGAGATTGCCGGAAAGACCGGAACGACCAACGACAACTCCGACGGTTGGTTCATTGGCTACACCCCGACTATTACTGCCGGAGTCTGGGTCGGTGGCGAGGACCGTCAGATTCACTTCAGTTCCACAGCGCTCGGAGGCGGCTCCAATATGGCACTCCCGATTTGGGGGTTGTTTATGAAGAAGGTCTTGCGTGACGGTTCTCTCGGAGTGAGCGAGGACGATCATTTCACGCCGCCGTCCGGAGTGGTAATGAACATCGGATGCGACGCTCTGGCGACTAAGGCGCCGGGGGAGAAGAAGGCTGTTGAGGCGCAGTCGGCTGAAGAGGATTATTATTTTGAGTGAGATATATGAAAAACTACAAAAACATCGCTGTGATATACAGCAGTGACTCCTCTGAATGGGAGGTTTCCTGCCGCAGCGGAAAATTTACGGCGTCGCAGATTGACGGGACGAAATATGATGTTTACGAAATATTCGCGCGTTTCGGGCAGTGGAACGTCGTTGCGATGCGTCCGAAAGGGGGAGAGCGCGTCGAGTTCGCGGAAGGGGAGGCTCCTCAGGTCGACAAGACTGATTTCTCCGCAGAAATAGGCGGTGCCCGTGTGAAGTTCGATTATGCCTACATCATGCAGCACGGCATCCCCGGCGAGAATGGTCAGATGCAGGGCTATCTCGAAATGCTCCGGGTTCCGTTCAGCAGCTGCAGCGCGTTTGTCTCAGCGATTACATTCGACAAGTTCTCCTGCAAGAGCTACCTGAAAGATGTTGATTTCGTGAAGGTTGCCAAAGACCTGTTCATCCGCAGGGGCGAGTCTCCGGAGGGACTTGCAGACAAGGCCGTGGCGAAGTTGGGACTTCCGATGTTCGTCAAGCCAACCGATGGCGGCTCCAGTTTCGGCGTGACCAAGGTCAAGACAGCCGAGGATTTTGACAAGGCTGTGAACTATGCCTTCGAGGACAGCGCGACTATTCTTGCAGAGGAGGCTATTGTCGGACGTGAGATTACCTGTGCCGTCTACTTCGACGGAAAATCGGAGGTTGCGCTCCCTGTCATCGAGATTGTGACGAGCCATGAATTCTTCGATTACGATGCGAAGTACAACGGTGCAAGCGAAGAAATATGCCCGGCACCGCTCGATGCCGCAACGACTTCCATGGTGCAGGAGACTTCCAGGAAGATATATGCCCACATCGGCTGCTCCGGAGTCGTCCGCATGGACTATATACTTTCGTCCGACGGGCTTTATTTCCTTGAGATGAACACGATTCCGGGAATGACGGCTGCGTCCCTCGTCCCTAAGATGGTGCGTACGGCCGGGCTCGATATGACGGATTTCCTGAATACTATAATCGGGAATACCGGCAGGTAGGAAGTCCGAAGGAGTTTGTTCTCCTGTCGTTTCGGATGAAACGGGAATCTTTGTGCAAACATTATGTGGCTTAAAGACTTATATGATGAGGGACGTGCACTGACCTCAAGAGAATATCCGGACAGCAGGGAGCGCGCCAGTCTGCTTAACGCTGTTCTTGAGGATGTACTGCATCTTCCTCGCTATGCTGTCCTTGTCGACCCGTTCAATGAAATTGGCGAGCGGGAATGCAGCCGGTTTCTCGACTGCGCGCGGAGGCTGGCGGCAGGGGAGCCTCTTCAGTACATCGTCGGATGGACGGAATTTTACGGACGTCGCTTCAATGTCACTCCGGCGGTTCTGATACCGCGCCCCGAGACAGAGCAGTTGTGCCGGGAGGCGATTGAACGGATATGTGCGGTATTTTCTGACCGTCGGAGGTGGGAATCGCTCCGCATTCTTGATTTATGTTCAGGATCCGGCTGCATTGCCTGGACGCTTGCACTTGAACTGCCCGGTTCCGATGTCGTGGGGGTTGATATATCTCCTGCGGCTCTCGATGTGGCATTGAATCAGGGGCTTTTGCCTGAAACTTCGCAGGAAAGCGCAAAATCGGGCGGGCAGGAGTGCCTTACGAAACAGCCTAAGTTTGTGGAATATGACATCCTTCGCGGTCCGGATGAATTCATATATCACAATGAGTTTGACTCGTTCGATGTCATAATCTCAAATCCTCCATACGTCCGTGATGGCGAGCGCCCGCTGATCAGACGCAATGTCCTTGAGCATGAGCCGTCTCTGGCGCTCTTTGTCCCGGATGCCAATCCTCTTAAGTTCTACAAGGCCATCCGTGATTGGGCGGAGCGGCTTCTCGTCCCGGGCGGTCTGTTGTTCTTAGAACAAAATGAGGCCTTGGCGGAGGAAACTGCAACAATTTGTTGCAATTTTTCCGAGGTTGAAACCGTCAGCGACTATTTTGGCAAACCGCGCTTCACTGTTGCAAGAAAATAGCCCCCTGTTGTCCTGCGGAGTGGGTCTCATACGTTGTCTGAGGGTGACGTTTTTGGTAAAGTTTGCGCAAACTTTTCGTTTAATCGGGAGCCAGAATCTGCCTTTGGCTGCCCTGTATGGCATGTTAGGGACTTTATCCGCTGAATATTTCCATCTGCCGGATTTTCTTTGTCACTTTGCGGCAACAAATAAAAACT
>ULUU01005813.1_pt1 | contig 10493 bp, 9 predicted proteins | sample 1958871 | NCBI WGS metagenome assembly ULUU01 (sample SAMEA4835770, study PRJEB28245) | human gut metagenome | biome: gut microbiome; material: fecal sample | place: Denmark | collected 2008 | reverse complement strand
CGAGTATTGGCAGCACGTCGCGCTAAAGGCCGCAAGAAATTAACTGTATCTGACGAATACAACGGAGTTAAAGCTTAATCAAGCGCTCTGTTTGACAGAAAAGCCGCAAAGTAATCCTCTTTTTTACTTTGCGGCTTTTTATTTTCTTTCCTATAAGATTTCGGCAAAAAAACAGGATAGTCTGAAAGACGGTATGTTTGCAATTTCATCCTCTTCTATCCAATTTCCACGAGAAAGCCGCATCGCCCACACGCCTCTCACACTCACCAGAACCGCACATCGCCTCCAGAACGGCGAGACATCCACTGCTTCCGCTATCCCTTCCCATTCACAAAATCTCATCAGGCATACGGTGTGACCACAAGGTATAAAAAAACGGACTTCACCACTTTTCAGCAGTGAAGCCCGACTTTTTATCTGGTTCTCTTGAAGATTCTCAGACAGCTTATTTAATCAGGTCATGACCTGTCATTTCTGCCGGCTGGGCCATACCCAGAATGTGCAGGATAGAAGGAGCTACATCGGCCAATACACCGTTTTCTACCTTGGCATTCTTGTTTTCAGTTACGTACACAAACGGAACCGGGTTCAAAGAGTGAGCTGTGTTCGGTGTACCGTCAGCGTTCAAAGCATGGTCGGCATTTCCGTGGTCGGCAATGATGATGACTTCATAACCGTTTGCCTTGGCAGCTTCTACTGTATCTTTCACACAGTTGTCGATAGCAACTACTGCTTTTTCGATGGCTTCGTAGATACCTGTGTGACCTACCATATCACCGTTGGCATAGTTTACTACGATGAAATCATATTTCTGTGTACCGATGGCTTCTACCAGTTTGTCTTTTACTTCGTAAGCACTCATTTCCGGCTTCAGGTCGTAAGTAGCTACTTTTGGAGACGGAACCAGGATACGGTCTTCATTGGTATATGGAGTTTCACGTCCACCGTTGAAGAAGAAAGTAACGTGTGCATATTTTTCTGTTTCTGCAATGTGCAGCTGTGTCTTACCGTTGTTGGCCAGGTATTCACCCAATGTGTTCTGTACGTTTTCCTTGTCGAAGAGAATGTGTACGCCCTTGAAAGAAGCATCGTACGGAGTCATACAGTAGTACTGCAAGCCCGGGATAGTCTTCATGCCTTCTTCCGGCATATCCTGCTGAGTCAACACGATAGTCAACTCTTTCGCACGGTCGTTACGGTAGTTGAAGAAAATCACTACATCGCCTTCCTTGATGGTACCGTCGAAGTTGGCATTGACAATCGGTTTGATGAATTCGTCGGTCACACCTTCGTCGTATGATTCCTGCATAGCCTGTACCATGTCAGTAGCCTTCTTACCGATTCCGCTTACCAGCAAGTCGTATGCTTCTTTCACACGAGCCCAGCGTTTGTCACGGTCCATCGCATAGAAACGACCTACGATAGAAGCAACTTTTCCGGCTGATTTCTCACAATGCGCAGTCAGCTGTTCGATGAATCCCTTACCGCTCTTCGGGTCAGTGTCACGACCGTCCATGAAGCAGTGAATGAATGTATTTTCCAGTCCGTATTCTTTTGCAATGTCACACAATTTGAACAAGTGATCCAAAGAAGAGTGAACACCTCCGTTAGAAGTCAGTCCCATGAAGTGCATATTCTTTCCATGCTCTTTTGCGTATGAGAAAGCAGACACAATTTCTTTGTTCTTCAGGATACTGTTGTCGGCACAAGCACGGTTAATCTTCACCAAGTCCTGATATACGATACGTCCGGCACCGATATTCAAGTGGCCTACTTCAGAGTTACCCATCTGTCCGTCGGGAAGACCTACATTTTCACCACTAGCCTGCAACTGTGAGTGAGGATAGGTAGCCAGCAGACTGTCCCAATAAGGAGTCGGAGTATTGAAGATTACATCATCTTTCTGATGGTCGCCACATCCCCAACCATCCAGAATCATTAAAAGCGCTTTCTTTGCCATAATCTATTTTGTTTAAAAGTTAGAATTTCATTCTATGTTTTCCGACAGCAAAAATACAAAATATCCAGTTTGAAAGATTACTTTTCCTGATAATAATCAATAAAAAACGACTGCTTGGAACAAACAGCCGTAAAACAAATCGGGCATGCAGTTTTGCATGCCCGAAAAAGAATATCGAATAATGATTATTCAGCACGTAAAGTGAAACGCTTGAATTCTGTGATAGCCAATTCAGGATCAGCTTCCTTCAATACATCGGCTACAGTCTTCTTCGGTTCCATGATGCTTTCCTGGTTCAACAGACAAACTTCTTTCAAGAATTTGCCCAGACGACCTTTCGCAATGTTTTCAATCATAGCCTGCGGCAGGTTGGCAGCCTTTTCAGCAGCTACAGTTTCTTTGATTTCCTTAGCCTTAGCTACATCTTCTGCAGAAATCCAGCCCTTAGCCATGTTACTTTCCATGTGCTCTTCGCTGTCTACGTGAGCCGGGTTGATACCCGCTTTCTTCAAAGCAGCTTCTACAGCCTTCTGAATCTGTTCAGCTTTCGTCTTTTCAATAGCCACGTTGATTTCTTCCTGTTTTACAGCTTCAGGTACACCGGCTTCATCGATAGCAATCGGGTTCATAGCTGCAATCTGCATACAGATTTCGTGAGCGATTTTTTCGTCACAAACCTTGTTGAAAGCTACGATAGTGCAAAGCTGGTTCTTGTTCATGTGGTTGTAAACAGCTGTACAAGCGCCAGATACAAAGTTATAGCCATCCAATTCAGTTTTTTCACCTGTGATACCGCTGCGTTCTACGATTGCGTCAGCAATTGTACCGCTACCCATCGGCAGAGCTTTTACCTCATCCAAAGTCTTGCATTTGTTAGCGATAGCCGCATCCAGAATAGCCTGAGTCAGCGCTACGAAATCAGCATTCTTAGCCACGAAGTCAGTTTCACACTTCAAAGCAATCATTGCCGCATAGTCGCCAGTTGATTTAGCCAGCACGCAACCTTCTGAAGTTTCACGGTCAGAACGTTTTGCAGCTACAGCCTGTCCTTTTTTACGGATAATTTCTACTGCTTTGTCGAAATCGCCTTCAGCTTCTGTCAAAGCATTTTTACAGTCCATCATACCAGCTCCCGTCATTTTACGAAGCTTGGTGATATCAGCCATACTTACAGCCATAATAATATCTTTATTTTGAGTTAATAATATGCATAAAAACAAAGTTGAGAATTGAGAATTGAGAATCGAGAATACAGTCTTCCCAATTTTCAATTTTCAATTCTCAACTTACTTTATATTAAGCTTCTTCTTCGTCCTTGTTCATGAAGGCAGCTGCTTTAGAAGCGTTGATGGCTTCTTCTTCAGCCTTGTCCATGCGAGCCTTAGTAGATTTTTTCTTTGCAGCTTTCGGTGCGTTTTCACCAGCAGCTTCCATATCTACCTTTTCAGCTTTTCTTTCTTCCAGACCTTCTGCCATTGCAGCGCAGCAAGCATCCAAGATAACTTCTACTGACTTAGTAGCGTCATCGTTTGCCGGAATAACGAAATCCACGTTTGTCGGGTCAGAGTTTGTATCTACGATAGCAAATACAGGAATACCCAGACGGTTAGCTTCGCGAACTGCGATGTTTTCTTTCATTACGTCGACTACGAACAATGCAGACGGCAGACGAGTCAAATCAGCGATAGAACCGAGGTTCTTTTCCAATTTAGCACGCTGACGAGAGATCTGCAGGATTTCTCTCTTTGACAGGTTAGAATAAGTACCATCGTTAGTCAATTTATCGATAGTAGCCATTTTCTTCACAGCCTTACGGATTGTCGGGAAGTTAGTCAACATACCACCCGGCCAACGTTCGATTACGTACGGCATGTTTACAGAAGCAGCTTTCTCAGCTACTACCTGTTTAGCTTGTTTCTTAGTAGCAACGAACAGGACTTTCTTTCCTGATTTTGCGATTTGTTTCAAAGCTTCAGCAGCTTCATCAACTTTAGCAACAGTTTTGTTCAAATCGATGATATGAATACCGTTGCGTTCCATGAAAATATAAGGAGCCATTGCAGGGTTCCACTTTCTTTTAAGGTGTCCGAAGTGGCAACCAGCCTCCAATAATGTATCAAAATTTACTCTTGACATTGTCTTTAATTTTAATCGTTTACTTTCTTTTTTGTTTATTGAACCAACTGTCCGGTAGTCTTTCCGACAAATGCTTGCAGGAAGAATCCTGGCAGTTTAGATACTAAACGCTTCTTTAGGTGACGAGGTATCAGTTGACGAGGCAACAAGGAAATAATCCATAAGAGAGTATCCTTGCCAACTTGTCCCTTATCCAACTTGTCCCCTCGTTAACGTTTACTGAACTGGAATCTACGACGTGCTTTCGGACGTCCCGGTTTCTTACGTTCAACAGAACGAGAATCGCGAGTCATGAAGCCTTCTGCACGAAGAGCTTTCTTGTCTTCAGGGTTGATTTTAACCAGTGCACGAGCGATAGCCAGACGCAAAGCTTGAGACTGACCAGTGAAACCACCACCACACAAGTTAACTTTGATATCATATTTTTCAGCCACTTCCAATTTGTTCAACGGCTGTTTAACTACATACTGCAGAATAGTTGATGGAAAGTACTGTGCAAGGTCTCTCTTGTTAATAGTAATCTTTCCTGTACCTTCGCTTACGAAAACGCGAGCAACTGCGCTTTTACGTCTGCCTAATGCATTTACTACTTCCATTCTTTATTATTTAAGTGAATTAATATCGATTACTTTCGGAGTCTGAGCTTCGTGTTTGTGTTCACTTCCTTCGTAAACATACAAGTTGCCCAGCAACTTAGCTCCCAGACGATTCTTAGGAAGCATACCTTTAACTACTCTCTTCATCAATTTTTCAGCGCCATTCGGTTTTGCCATCAGACGAGCCGGAGTAATTTCACGCTGACCACCAGGATAACCTGTATAGCTCAGGTAAATCTTGTCAGTCATTTTCTTACCTGTAAATTTCACTTTGTCTGCGTTGATGATGATTACGTTATCACCGCAGTCTACATGAGGGGTGAAGTTAGGTTTGTACTTACCTCTCAACAACTTTGCAACTTTCGCACCGAGACGGCCTACAACCTGATCGGTAGCATCCACAACAACCCATTCTTTCGTTGCTGTTTCCTTGTTTGCAGAAATGGTCTTGTAACTTAAAGTATCCACTCTTAAATCTTTTTTAAAATGTTAACTACTAAAAAACAAATTCCTCCCGCCCTACTCTTCCCGGACAAAGAAGAATAAAGCACTCAGAATTAAAAATTTATCACTAGTTGATAATAATCGGCTTGCAAAGGTACGGCTTTTCTTTTAACCAACAAAGATTTTAAGTTTTTTTTTCGTGGGATAAACGGTTGATTATTAACCGCGACTTTATGCCTGAAAACAGGAAAGGCGGTACCCGGACTTCATACCGGAACCGCCTTTCTTATACCTTCTTTATGTTCGAATTTCCTCATCGCAGTTCATCACCCGGATAAACCGGTGACATTTCGACTTTCTTCCATATTTCATGACACCACGAATCAATTTCATTTCCATTGGCATCATTTTTCAGGAAATATTTCACATACATCAACGTGCCGTTTTCCTTCAGCTCGAAATGCATTTCATTCTTTCCCCCGTTCAATTGTGGAAGATGTACGTTTTTCTCTACATATTCTGTATAAAGGCCCTCATTGTTGATTTCGTAGGTACCATACCCCAGAATCACGGCCCCCGTCTGCATCATCAGCAGATTCGTAAAGTGTCCGTCATCTGAAAGAATCTTCAATGAATTACTTGTCTTAAGCTCCCCTGGAATATCCGGAGAATTAGAACGATAGAAACACATCTGCCAAACCCCATGCAAAGTGATTGGAGTCTTCTCTTGTACATCCTGGGCCACCGAATTGCCGACAGCCAAAAGCATTAGCAATGCCATCAGAAAGAAATAACGTATTTTCATAATTTAAAGTATTAGAATTACCCGTTAGGTTACCTACAAAATTATAAAATAATTTGAAAATCACGCATTTTATGCACTTTTTTCTAGCCCAAACACATAAAAAAAAGTCATTCCGTTTGGAATGACTTTTTTTCTCCTTACAAAAATATTATTTACGCTTAGAATTCGGCATTACGCGGAGTACGTGGGAACGGAATCACGTCGCGGATGTTCGACATACCTGTGACGAACAGCAACAGACGTTCAAAGCCCAATCCAAAACCTGAATGAGGACATGAACCGTACTTACGGGTATCCAGATACCACCACATGTCCTTCATCGGAATATGCAACTCCTGGATACGAGTCAGCAGCTTGTCGTAGTCTGCTTCACGCTCTGAACCACCGATAATTTCGCCAATCTTCGGGAACAACACGTCCATGGCACGCACAGTCTTTCCGTCTTCGTTCTGCTTCATGTAGAAAGCCTTGATTTCCTTCGGATAGTCGGTCAAGATAACCGGACGTTTGAAGTGCTCTTCCACCAAGAAACGTTCATGTTCTGAAGCCAAATCCACGCCCCAGTAAACCGGGAATTCAAACTTGTGGCCGTTGGCAACTGCTTCTTCCAGAATCTTGATACCTTCCGTATAAGGCAAACGCACGAAAGACTCTTTCAAAACTCCTTGCAGACGTTCAATCAAGCCCTTATCAAACATGTCATTCAGGAACTTCACATCGTCGTAACAGTTGTCCAAAGCCCACTGTACGCAATATTTAATAAATTCCTCTGCCAAATCCATGTTGTCGTTGATGTCATTGAAAGCCACTTCCGGTTCAATCATCCAAAACTCAGCCAAGTGACGCGGTGTATTGGAGTTTTCGGCACGGAAAGTCGGTCCGAACGTATAGATAGCTCCCAAGGCAGTAGCTGCCAGCTCACCTTCCAGCTGTCCGGAAACTGTCAGACTGGTCTGTCTTCCAAAGAAGTCATTGTCATAAATGATAGAACCGTTCTCATCCTTCTTCAAGTCATAAAGGTTCATGGTAGTTACCTGAAACATCTGTCCTGCTCCTTCGCAGTCGGATGCGGTAATCAACGGAGTATGGAAATAGAAGAAACCTCTTTCATGGAAGAACTTATGAATGGCGATTGCCATGTTATGACGGATACGGAATACGGCACCAAACGTATTCGTACGCGGACGCAGATGAGCGATTTCACGTAAGAATTCCATGGAGTGTCCTTTCTTCTGCAACGGATAAGTATTGTCGCAAGTACCCAGTACCTCAATTTCACGCGCCTGGATTTCGGCAGCCTGACCGGCACCGACTGACTTCACCAGTTCTCCGTTCACGCTCAGACATGCACCAGTGGTAATCAGTTTCAGCAATTCCTCGTCGAAATTAGCCAGATCAACCACAATCTGTACATTATTTATAGTAGAACCATCATTCAACGCAATAAAGTTTACTTGCTTGCTACCACGGCGAGTACGCACCCAACCTTTCACATTGACCATCGCTCCAAAATCTTCACGCTTCAGCAGGTCAACAATTTTTGTTCTACGAATTGTTTCCATTTTGATTCTCTGTTTTATCAATTAATCTAAAAAACACAGAGATATTTGGTATCCGCCTATCCCTGTGTTCCATTTATTTCTCGTTATTCAAAAGACCCCATACGCAACATGGCTACTTCCTGTTCTGTCAGGTAGCGCCAGTCACCCCGACGAAGTCCCTTCTTGGTCAGTCCGGCGAAATACACACGGTCCAGTTTCACTACCCGGTATCCCAGCGATTCGAAAATACGACGCACGATACGGTTCTTTCCGGAGTGGATTTCAATGCCCACCTGCGACTTGTCCGTATCCGATGCATAACTGATGGCATCGGCATGGATTTCACCGTCATCGAGTGTGATACCCTGTACTATCTGATCCAAATCTGCTTTGGTCACGTTCTTGTCGCAATATACATGATAGATTTTCTTCTTCAGGAACTTCGGATGTGTCAACTTGGAAGCCAAGTCTCCGTCGTTCGTCAACAGAAGTACACCTGTAGTATTGCGGTCCAGACGTCCCACCGGATAAATACGTTCCTTGCAGGCCCCTTTCACGAAATCCATCACCGTCTTGCGTTCCTGAGGGTCGTCGGAAGTCGTCACACAATCTTTCGGTTTGTTGAGCAACACATACACCTTGCGTTCGATGCTCACCGGCTGGTCGTGGAACTTCACTTCATCCGAACGTTTCACCTTCGTACCCAGTTCCGTCACGATTTCACCGTTCACTGATACTACTCCGGCAGTGATGAATTCATCCGCTTCACGGCGAGAGCAGATTCCGGCATTGGCCAGGAACTTGTTCAAACGAATCGGTTCATCCGGATCAGCCAACACTTCCTTATACTCAATCTGCTTCTTCATGCTGTATTTCGCATTCGGATTGTAGTCGGCTGTACGCGGACGGTATCCACCTTGCGGACGACCGTAACCACCTTGCTGACCTCCGTTGTTGAAGCGCGGACGGAATGAACGCTGTTGTTCACCACCCTGCTGCCCGCCGTTGTTGAAACGCGGACGATACGGACGCTGTTCACTACCCTCGTTGTTGTTATTATACGGGCGGTTTCCATACGGACGCTGCGGACGTCCACCGTTGTTATTGAAACGGGGGTTGTAAGAAGAACGCTGTTCGCCTCCTTCATTGTTGTACGGACGGTTGCCGTAAGGACGCTGCGGACGATTGCCATAACTTCCTCTCTGCGGACGGTCCTCTCCGTTGTTGTTATTGAAACGGGGATTATAAGAAGAGCGATACCCCTCTCCCCCTTCTCTATTGTTGTTATACGGACGGCGACCGTAGCTGTTGCTTTTCTCGCCTCTACCGTACTTATTATACCCTTCTCTGTTATAAGACTTGTAACCATCGCGGCCAGACTGGCTGTTTTCGCCTTCCTGTCTGAATTCTTTTTCTGCCATAATTTTTCTGTTTAATGCTAATTAATACTCTAACACCCTCTCGGGCGATATTTATTGTTTTAAGTTATACTCCAGTATAGTTGTGCGGAGTAATCGCACGCAATTCTTTTTTGATGTCCTCACTCACGTTCAGTGTCTCGATAAAGTCCTTGATGGATGCTTCCGTAATAGCCTGGTTCGTACGCGTCAAGGCCTTCAGGGCTTCATACGGATGCGGATAAGCTTCGCGACGCAGAATCGTCTGAATAGCTTCAGCCACTACGCTCCAGCAGTTATCCAAATCTTCATAAATCTTATGCTCGTTCAGCAGCAATTTGCCGAGACCCTTCAACGAACTCTGAATGGCAATGATAGTATGTCCGAACGGCACACCGATGTTACGCAATACCGTAGAGTCGGTCAAGTCACGCTGCAGACGAGAAATCGGCAACTTGGCAGACAGATGGGCAAAAATGGCGTTGGCCATTCCCAGGTTGCCTTCCGCATTTTCAAAGTCAATCGGGTTCACCTTATGCGGCATGGCGCTGGAGCCCACTTCACCTGCTTTGATTTTCTGCTTGAAGTACTCCATGGAGATATATTGCCAGAAGTCACGGTTCATGTCAATCATGATGGTATTGATCCGCTTCATGGCATCAAAGATGGCTCCCAGTCCGTCGTAGTTGGAAATCTGTGTGGTATATTCTTCCCGTTCCAGTCCCAGTTTTTCCGATACGAACTTGTTGCCGAATGCCTTCCAGTCAAAATCCGGATAAGCCACGTGGTGCGCGTTGTAATTACCCGTAGCTCCACCGAACTTCGCAGTCAACGGACAAGCCTTCAACACTGCCAGCTGACGGTTCAGACGATACACAAAGACCATGATTTCTTTCCCCAAACGTGTAGGTGAAGCCGGCTGTCCGTGTGTTTTTGCCAACATCGGAATATCCTTCCATTCTTCCGCATACGTCGTCAGCTGATCAATCAGCTTCTGAATCTGCGGATAATAGACTTCTTCCAATGCATCTTTAATCGACAAGGGAACAGAAGTGTTGTTGATATCCTGAGAGGTCAGTCCGAAATGGATAAATTCCTTGTAAGGTTCCAGCCCACCCAGTTTGTCAAACTGCTCCTTGATGAAATACTCTACAGCCTTCACATCGTGGTTAGTCACACTTTCGATTTCCTTGATACGTGCCGCATCAGTTTCTGAGAAGTTGCGGTAAATATCACGGAGAGACTCAAAACGGCCTGCGTCGAATGAACTCAACTGCGGCAACGGCAACTCACACAAGGTAATGAAATATTCTATTTCCACCCGTACACGATATCTCATGAGGGCATATTCAGAAAAATAAGCAGCCAAAGCTCCCGCTTTGCTTCTATATCGGCCGTCAATCGGCGATACAGCTGTGAGTAAATCAAGCTCCATCATTGTCGTAAATTATTTTTGGTATCTAAAATTCTGCACATTCATTTGAATTCGCGAAATTAATGCTTTTTCCCGAGTTATCAGGAGATACCGCTTAAACTTTAGTATTTATTTTATAATTAGGTCATTCACTCAATAATTTTATGGCATCCACATACTGCGCGATACCCACCGCCACA
>ULUU01035522.1_pt1 | contig 10551 bp, 8 predicted proteins | sample 1958871 | NCBI WGS metagenome assembly ULUU01 (sample SAMEA4835770, study PRJEB28245) | human gut metagenome | biome: gut microbiome; material: fecal sample | place: Denmark | collected 2008 | reverse complement strand
GGCAAGCTTCGGTTTTACGAAATAACCTTTGCAGATATGTTCATTACGATCTGGGCAAAATCACGTGTGCTCATGGGGAAGTTGCCGTTTACCCATTCTTTTAGTATGCCTATCGCGCCCGAGACGCAGTATACGTATGCATACCTGTCCGCGGTTTTATCCGCTGACGCCGTTGGCTTTCGGTATCGCTCCATAACGTAGTTTACAAGCCTGTGGTTAAATTCACTGCTGTTTCTTTGAACGATCAGCACCCTGAACAGTCTGTCGTTTCCCTTCACATAGTCAAAGAACTTGACAAGCGTCGCAAGAAAGATTTCATCGGAATCCGCAAGCGACGAATCGGGAAACGCCGGAAGGTTGTTTAAAACATCGTTTTCAATCTCAAGCAGCAGCTGGCTTATGTCCTCATAGTAAGAATAGAAAGTTGAACGGTTTACGTCCGCCTTTTCGCATATGTCAGTAACCGTTATCTTCTCAAGAGCTTTTGTTTCAAGCAGCTCAAGGAGCGCATCCTTCATCATCTTCTTTGTCATTTTTACCCGCCTGTTTTCCGACATTCCTATCGATCCCCCTATACTTGTTTTCTTTTTCTTTCCCCATTGATACCGGCCCGCGGTGAGTGTCGAAACCGCGGGAAAGATTTTTTATTTTTTCTTGATGTAAAACCGACAAAACATATTGTATTGTCGGATTCAAAACGCTTTATTAAAAACTGTTTGTTGAAAAGACAACACAATGTTGCTATAATAATATCACAGGCGGCGCATGAAGTCAAGGCAAGCGGTTTTAGCCGGCAAAGGGCGCTGCTTTTCAAAAAGAACAGCACAGATACTTAACGATAAAAAGCTATAAGCAAAATACATGAAAGGAATGATTGAAGTGAAGAAATGGAAGATAGTTTTGATTGTAGCGGGAGCCGCGGCGTTTGCAGGAATGGTTGTGGGTGCAGCGATAGCGATTGCAAGCTTTTCAAAGCGCAAGCGTCTTAGCGCCGAATACACAGAGGATGAAGATTACGAGCCGATACCCGATATGTACGACGAGGACGGCGAGAGCAATAAACAAAGTGAGCAAAATGAGCAAAGCGCGCAGGGCGCGTCCGACATCTAAACGCGCTTGAATGTATTTAAAAAGAGTAGTTATTATGAGAAACTGATTTTTGCCGCCGCGCTTCGCCTGGGATCAGGCGGACACAATTTATCTTAGCGGCGGGTGTATATGGCACGGAGGAAATAAATGAACGAAAATTTTATCTGCTTTGAGCAGGTAACAAAGACATACGGCAGCGGCGATGTAGCGGTGACCGCATTAAAGGACGCAAGCTTTTCGATAGCAAAAGGCGAGATATGCATAATTGTCGGAGAATCCGGAGCAGGAAAGACCACCCTTTTAAATATCCTCGGAGGCATGGATAACCTGACGAGCGGAAAGGTCATAGTGGACAACGACGAGATATCCGCATATAACAAGCAGCAGCTCACCGAGTACAGAAGAAAAGACGTGGGCTTTGTGTTTCAGTTTTATAACCTGATACCGAATCTCACCGCGCTTGAGAACGTGGAGATTGCGGCGCAGCTTTGCAAGGACTCCATAGATCCGGCAAAGGTTTTGGAGAGCGTGGGACTTAAGGACAGGTGCTCAAACTTTCCCGCGCAGCTCTCGGGCGGAGAGCAGCAAAGGGTTGCAATCGCCAGAGCGCTTGCAAAGAACCCGAAGCTTTTGTTGTGCGACGAACCTACAGGCGCTCTTGACTATGCCACCGGAAAGACCATTTTAAAGCTTTTGCAGGACACTTGCCGCAATACCGGAATGACCGTGGTGATTATAACTCACAACAAGGCGCTTTGCGGCATGGCTGACCATGTCATAAGAGTAAAGAGCGGAAAGATAATTTCGTCCGAGCTAAACAGCAATGTTACTCCGGTTGAGAATATCGAATGGTGATAGGGTGAGCGTATGAAGATGACACTGAAAACCCTGATGCGAACCATTCGCGCCACTTTCGGAAGATATGTTGCGATTTTTGCGATAGTGGCGCTGGGAATAGGCTTTTTCACCGGTTTGAAAAGCGCTAAGCCGTCCATGCAGAAAACGGCGGACGATTATCTTAACGAGCTGAATATGTACGATTTTCAGCTCATGTCCACCCTCGGATTCACTCAGGAGGATATAGATGCGTTTGCCGATACGCAGGGGATATCCGCAGCGGAGGGAAGCGTGTATGCAGACGTTTTGGCTGACTTTGACGGGGCAGGCGACTTGGCATACAGAATCTATTCACTTCCCGAAAAGGTGGCGCTCCCCAAGCTTATGAGCGGACGACTGCCCCTGGCAGCAAACGAGTGCATAGTTGACGCAGAAATTTTTACCGAGGACGACATAGGAAAAACGCTTGTTTTGTCCGGCAATAACGAGTCGGATACGCTTGAGCAGTTCAATCAGACCGAGTTTACAATAGTCGGAACGGCGCAGTCGCCGAGATATATAAGCATAGACCGAGACAGCACGTCTTTGGGAAGCGGAAAGGTCGAGGGCTTTGTGTACATCCTGCCAGATGCGTTTGAAACGGATGTGTACATGGAAGCGCTTTTGTCCTGCGAGAGCGACGAGCTTTTGTTTTCCGACGAGTACTATGAGATGATAGACTCCGTCGAGCCTTCTGTGAAGAGCGTTTTGCAGGAGCGGGCGGATATGAGGTATGACGAAATTATATCGGATGCAAATGCCGAGCTGTCCGACGCAAGGGCGGAGCTTGACAGCGGATGGGAGCAGTATAATACCGCTTTGGAATCCGGCATTCCGGAGCAGATGCTTGTGGATGCGCTTTCGCAGCTTGAGAGCGGGGAAGAGGATTACAGCGCGGCTCAGGCGGAGGTTGATGCCATAAAGCCGCCGACAACCTATCTTTTAGACCTCGACAGCAACTCCGGATGCTCAACCTTTAAAAACGACATAGTCGTCGTGGACGGAATAGCATACGTGTTTCCGGCGTTCTTTGTAATAATCGCCGCGCTGGTGTGCATCACAACCATGACGAGAATGGTAAACGATGAGCGAACTCAAATAGGAACTCTGAAAGCTCTCGGCTACTCGTATATTACAATATCGCTTAAATATATCCTCTACGCTTCAAGCGCGGCGCTGCTCGGATGCGTGGCGGGATTCTTCCTCGGAACCGGCGTTCTGCCGCAGATAATCTGGTCGGTTTACGACATTTCATACGGCTTTTCGGATCTTGTGTACCACTTCAGCTTTGTTATGTATGCATGCTGCCTTGCGATTTCGCTTGTCGGCTCTGTTGCCGTGACGCTTTACGCATGCCGCAGAGAACTGAGCGAAAATCCGGCAGAGCTTGTACGTCCCAAGTCGCCCCCGAACGGCAAGAGAATACTCTTAGAGTACATCAAGCCGATATGGAGCAGGATGTCGTTTTTGAGCAAGGTCACTATCAGAAATGCGTTCAGATATAAAAAGCGCATGGTCATGATGCTTTTGGGAATAGGCGGATGCACCGCACTTATGGTGACAGGCCTCGGAATACGAGACTCGGTGGCTCACATACTCGATTATCAGTACGATGAGATAATGCTCTACGATGCAAGCGCAACCTATGACTCTGATTCGGCTGACAGCGTTGAAGAGTTTCTCGACGACAGGTCCGGCGGATACATCACCGGATATCAGGATACAATGACTGTCAGCTCGGGAAGCGGCGAGAAGGATGCAAATGTAATCGCACTTAACGCACAGGAATCAGAGGGATACTTCGACCTGCATGACTCTAAGGAGGAAATACCGTATCCCACCGGCTATGAGGCTGTGGTTTCGTCAAAGCTTGCAAGCCAGCTCGAAGTTTCCGCCGGCGACAGAATATTCTTAAACTTTGACGGCGATTCCGTGGGATATACGGTCACGGGCGTGTGCGATAACTTTGTAAACCACTATGTTTATATCAGCGAAGAATCCGTTTCGGATTACGCTCTTAACGCAGCGTATATCATGCAGGGCGAGCAGGAGGACATACAGGCAACCGCAGCGGGACTGCGTGCAATAGACGGTGTGAGCTATGTGTCTGTTATCGAGCAGGAAAGAGCATTGATGGAAAACTCAATGTCGTCCATGGATTATATCGTGGTTGTAGTGGTGCTGTTTGCCGGCGCACTTGCCTTTGTGGTGCTTTATAACCTTACAAATATCAACATCATCGAAAGAATGAGAGAGGTTGCAACCGTAAAGGTTCTGGGCTTCCGCCCGGGCGAGACGGCGTCCTATGTTTTGAGGGAGAATATAATCTTCTCAGTCATAGGCGGATTGATAGGTCTCGGCGTCGGATGGCTCTTGCACGGCTATGTAATGGCTCAGGTGCATGTTGACGCAATGACGTTTGACGTGAGAATATCCGCACTCAGCTATGTAATAGCGTTTGCATGCACGATAGGATTCACTGTCATAGCAAATATCATAATGCGGTTCAAGCTCGACAAGGTGAACATGGCGGAGTCGCTGAAGTCGGTCGAGTGACGCCCGCTTTTGAGAAAGAATAAAGCCAAAGCAATCTTATTAAGATTGCCTTGGCTTTTATTTTGCTATTCATTCAGCCAAATATCCACCTGCCGCTGGTACTCCGCAACCGCCTCCTCAAGCGTCAGCTTTCCTGTCTGGTAGTCGTCGATGTCTAAACGCTGCACGGAGAATGTATAGTATGCCATCGTGGTGTTATCGTCTATTATGTATAGAAAATCATTGAATATCTCTGAATCGGGATGGTAGCTTTCAGGATACATTGACTTGTCTTCATACATAAATCCCGATAAAGTGTTTCCCGTATATTTAAAATAATCTGACGCCAAAAGCTCAAGAACCTTAATAGCGGCCTCCTTGTTCTCTGAGTACGGATTTATCAAAGCATAAGTTCCTCCGCCGATTCCGCTAATTACATCTTCCGATATCTTGGGAATCGGAAACGCTCGCCACTTTTCAAAGAAATCCGTAGACCCGCTTGTCATATAGACGTTTGGGTCTGTGTTGAGCCTTTTGTCAGTGAAGTTTTCAGCGCTGCTGTACGACCCAAACGTGCAAAGCGCTTTCTCGCTGTTGTTGCTGTAGTCTCCCGTCAAGTTGTGTTCAAAGCCGATAGTTGCACCAACTCCGTCTTTTGGGTCCTGCCATCCTCCCCATATTTCCTCATAGATATGCATGTACAAAGGCGTTTCAAAGTTTGCTTCTTTGTTGTCATAATCGCAGTAATATGCTTCGTACTGATACTCCAAGTAGTCAAATAGCAGGCTTGAATTTGTGTATGCAATTCTGTCTCCGTCGTAATTTCTCACAAACTCAAGAAAATCATCGAGGTACTCTATATCTTGCGCCGTAACTCCGGTTTCTTCTATCGCTGATTTTGGGATTAGTATTGCAGATGCTCCAGAAGAAACAGGCACAAATGCTGTTTCGCCGTCTACAGACGCAACCTCCTGTAAAAACTCCCTGCATGAAGATATGTAGTTATCTATAATTTCTGATTCAATCGGCGTGTAGAAACCGCAGTCAATCACGCTGTGAAGCATGCCGGCAGAAACAAAATAAATGTCTATGTCATCGTCTCCTGCAAGCATCTTTAGCTTTGTCTCATCAGGGAGATAACTTTTTGAGCGAAACCGTATGCCGGTTTCTTGCGTTATAGCCTGATAGTCAAGCATGCCGAGACCTGTGACAAAATCATTTCCCGCAACCGTATCCTGCACAGTCAGCACAACCCCCGAGTAATCAACCTCCGCCTCAGTCGATTGCGTCACAGCCTGATTTTCTTTACCGCCTGAACATGATGACATAAGAATCATTGCAAAGAAAATGAGTATGCATAATAATCTTCTCATTTCACTCACCACCATAATTTCTTTCAATAGTATGTGAACGCGGGCTTTATTCCATAATCATCTGACGGATAAGCGCACTGTACTCGTCGGCAATCCTTCTCACATCAGATTCGCTTAGCGTTTTGCTGTCATCCTCCGCCTCGAGCTTTGCATCATTCAAAGATGAGAAAATATCAACGCTGTAATATCTCCACGAAGGATAACAGTTTGAATAGTCGTATTCAAGGTCGTAAAAATGGCTCTTTGCTGACGTTGCCGATTGGTATTTTATTTCGTCATACGTCTTTCCGGTGGCAAGGTTTATAACCTCATTTAAAAATATAGCCGCTTCCTCCTGCTTTTCAGAGGCGGGATTTATCATATAGCATTGGCGAGTTGTAACAGTCACGCCTTCGCACAATGATTTTATCTCAACGTCATCTTTAATCATGTTTTCAATCGGATCGTCCGTCCTCGTTTCATAGTAGTTGAGAAGATATTCGTAGAGCGCGTCCCCGCTTTCGTCGCCGTATGATTTTTCGGGAAGATCGACGTATTTTGCAAGATATGCGTCGGTATTGTTTGCAGAGTCGCCGAAGCAGTCAAATGCCACCTGACCGGGGAGGGGAACAGCAAAAATCTTTCCCTCATATGAGAACGCACTCTCAAGCATGTTTGCGCATTTTTCGATATTGCCCTTTAAAACATCAAATTGATTTAAGTCTACATAGTAACCATTTATAACGTAGTATGATATATTTGACGGGGCAAATACAATATCTATGTCCTTGTCTCGGGCTAAGATTTTGAGGTTGAGCATGTCGGAAGTGCCGTAGCCATATGTTTTTACGCCGACCTGAATGCCGTAAAGCTCATCGAGCAGCACGTTTAAATATTCAATTTCATCGCCGGGCATGCCTATAAGTGCAATGTTTAGCGTCTGCGCTTTTGTCTCAGTTTTGTATACGCATATCTCGTCAGCTTTGTTTGAAACCAGGCAGCACAGGTTGTCTGACATTGTTATGCATTCGATCTTTGGCGAGTATGAACCGATAAGGTCATCACCCGACGTCTCGGCAGTGTTAACGGTGCTGCTTGATGCCTGTGCATAGCTTTTCAGCGTTGATGCTTCCATGGTGTCGAGATTCAGCTCTAAAACTGAAATTCCGTATCTGCTGTTCCCTAAACCGAGTATCCTGTCGGAATACTTGTCGTAAACAACGTCTATAGGATTGAACCCGTATGTGCTGCCCAACTTTTCTGCCTCGTTTTTATCTATATCGTAAACGTAAACCGTCTGCTGAATATCGCCGGTGTCTATAACAAAATACTTGTTTTCTGTGTACGGACAAACCATGTTTGATGAAGTCACCTTGTCGGTTGTAATGCTCATATCAGATTTTGAGATGAACGTGTGATCTGAGCCTCTTGCGATTACAAAGTAATCCTCTGTAACAAAAAAGCTTGTCACATATGGAGTCACATTTTCAAACAGCCCTTCGTCAATCGGGTATGTTTCTTTTAAAGCGCCGTCAGCGCCTATGGCGTATATTCCGTCACTGTAGTTTATTCCGTAAATGTCCCCGCCGTATGCCGTTATTGCGTCTATTGATTTCTCATCGAAAAATGTGGCTGCGCTTTCATCCGTGAGATTGATTGAACGGATGATTCCGGACTGCAAAATGTATATGGTGTTGCCTATTTGAGCTGCACTCTCAAGATTTGATGTGCTGAACGCTATCTTGTCAGCGGCTGTGTATGTCTGCGCAGTTTCGGTTATAGCTTCCGACGGCTTAGGCTCCGGCTCGCCGCTGTCATGTGTTCTTTCCTCGTCTACTGCACACCCGCACAGTATAAGAATTAATGCCAAAATAAAGCATAACGCCTTTTTCATGTTTTTAACCTCCCCACGTTCGGCTGCATGCGTCGGTAAATCTTCGCCGCATGCAGCCTCATATCAACCCTTACTCCATAATCACCTGCATGATTTTGTCGTAGTAGTCATTTGCGATTGATTTTATTTCGCTCTCACTTGATGCACTTACAGCCGCACCGACTGCTTCGCTCAGAACGCTTCGCACGCTGCTGCTGCTGCTCGACTTCCACTGCGGTATGCACTCTCCGTAGTCATAATCAAGGTCATAGTATGAAAATTTTAAACTCATATCAACGAGGCCGGAAAAAGGATCGTTTGTGTCTTTGGTAACTCCTACCGAGTCTAATATGGCTTCGTCCGTTTTTCCTGTGGCTAAATTCATCAATTCGTTGAGGAAAATCGCGGCGTTTTCCTTGTTTGCACCGGCGGGATTCAGTTGCTCTTTAAAATTTTCACGCCTGATGAAAGCGAATCGAGCACCTTTGTGTCGGTCGGCATTCCTAAGAAACTGTCATCTTTGTTTTCGTACCTGTGCATAAGATACTCGCAAAGCATTTCGCCGCCCTCGTCGGTGTATGCTTTTTCGGTGATGTCAACGTATCTTGCAAGGTATGCATCAAAGTTATGTGCCGAATCCGGAATGCCGGCGACTGTAGTTGGCTCCGAACAGTCTATTACAAGCGCATTTGGATCATCTATGAGATTGTTGGCATCTACGTAAGGAACTCCAAATATCTTTCCATCATACGAGTATCCTTGCTCAAGCAGACTCTTGCACTCTTCAATGTTGTCCCTTAAAACATCAAATTGATTTAAGTCTGCATAATAGCCGTTGACGATGTAATAGGGAAGGTTAGAGACATTGTATATTATGTCTATGTCTGTGTCCTGAGCGGATATCTTTGTTGGCAGAACGTTTCCCGAGTCTGCATACGTTCTCGTTCTTACATTTATGCCGTATTTCTCGCTCAGCACAACTGTGACGTATTCCACCGACAACGGTATTTCAGCACTGTCTAATACAATGTTCACGGTCGGCTGCTCGGCAGCTGCGTCATATACTCTGATGTCGTTCACCCTGCTCGATACTAAGCAGTAGAGGTTTCCGTATGCCGTAACATGGTCGTTTGAAATCATGCCTGTGAACTCCGATGCGTATGATGCAATCCTGTTCACACAAAGCGTCCCAAGCTCAAGCTCCGAAATATTCATTCCGAAATTGCTCGACCCGCTTAATATGGCGCTGTCGGCATACTGATCGTATGCGATGCCTGTTCCCGAGTAGAATGATGTGTTGATCTCTTCGACGTATTCATTGCGTTCTATGTCGTACACCTTGAGCCGGTTGAGCGCACCCTGTGAGTACACGAGGTAACTGTTTCCCAAGTACCGGCAGATTGATGACAAGGTGCTGTTTATCTGGCTGACGCTTTCTTTTACTGAGCTGATGACTTCAGGATTGTCCTTTGATATGTGTACAAAGCAGCGGTCTCCATCTATGTAGCAGTATATTACAAAGTAGTCGTCTACTGCAATTGCGGACGGCATGCCGTAAGACATTTCCGCGCCGTCCTCGTCCGTGCTCAGCATCATGTTTTCTTTGAGCGTTGATGCGGAAACAGACATGGAGGCTCGGCTTGTTTCAACGCCGCTTTTGTCAAGGGTGTAAATGTTAAGCTCTGCGGAGTCGCCACCGCCCTGAGCGCCGGAAAATGCGTATAGCTCGTCCTCGTAAGACGCTATCATCCGTATGTTCATGTCCCCTAAGACCACGGATTGTTCTCTGCTTGAAAGGTCGATTATGTGCAGCCCGTCTGTCTCCAGAACATAAAGGACGTTTTCTATCTGAGCCGTGTCAATGACGTTGGAGGTGTCGTATTCAATCCTGCTTATGGCGGAGAAAGTACTTGGATAATCGACCTTTTTGTCAACTATGTGTAATTGCTGATTCTCACTGCTTTGACCGCCGTCAGAAGGCGAGCCGATAGAATTATTGCAGGCTGAGAATAAGCCGAAGACAATTATCACGGCAAGAAGTGATGCGACAAAATTTCATTTTAACACCCTCCTCCAAATGGTTTGAAATGCGACTGATAGCTTTGTGCTAAAGGTAAAATGATAATGCACTTTATTCATTCAACCACATTTCGACTTCACGTTGATACATCGCCACAGCTTCCTCGAGCGTAGCTCTGCCGTTTTGGTACTCCTCTATGTCGGGATGGGATGTAAAAATCACGTATTTGTTTATATATCCGTTTTTCACTATGTCATAAAAATCACTGAATATCTCTGATTCGGGATGATATTTTTCCGGATAGTCGGACTTGTCTTCAAATAAAAATGAATAGGAAGTGTAGTAGTCTCCGTATACGTAATAGTTAGACGCTATTTCTTCTAATACTTTAACAGCAGCCTCTTTGTTTTCGGAATAAGGATTTATCATAGCAAACAAATTGCTGGTCGGATTTCCGCTTACCTTATCAGAAATTTTAGGGAGTGGGAATGCTCTCCACTTTTCAAAAAACACGCTCTTTCCGTAGGCATTGTACGTTCCGTTGCCGTATGAACTGTCGTTATAATCCTGATAGCTGTCGTAGCTGCCTATGGTCATAAGCACGTTGTCGCTGTGGCATGCGCCGTTCTGGGCTAATGAATGAGTAAAGCCGGCAGGCGCACCCGGTTCCTGAGCATATCTTAAGTATCCGCCCAAAAGACTTTCATACAGATTTAAGTATTCCGGAGTGATATAATCAAACTCGTTGTTTTCAAAGTCGCATACGAAGTGCTCATATTGGTTTTCAAGGAGAGAGAAAAGCGTAG
>ULUU01028230.1_pt1 | contig 10558 bp, 8 predicted proteins | sample 1958871 | NCBI WGS metagenome assembly ULUU01 (sample SAMEA4835770, study PRJEB28245) | human gut metagenome | biome: gut microbiome; material: fecal sample | place: Denmark | collected 2008 | reverse complement strand
ACAAGAAGCGCATCAGCCTGTCCATGAAGGCTCTGCTGAACAACGACGCTGAGTAATCAGCCCTTCGTGCAAAAGCATAGCTTCTGACACAATGCGATCTGCAGCCCCGTTGCCGGGAAAACGGCGGCGGGCTGTTTTTGTTAACAAAGCCATGATAAAATTTTTCAAAAAGCACTGGGAAGTGCTCAGTTATCTGATCTTCGGCGTGCTGACCACCCTGCTGAATATTGTGCTGTATGCGCTGTTCAGCCGGCTGTTCGGCTATACCGCCGCCAACAGCTGGGGCAATGTGCTGGATAACGCCTTGTGCATCCTGTTTGCCTACTGCACCAACCGGGCGTTCGTGTTCCGCAGCAAGACCACCGGCAAAGCCATGGCCAAGGAGTTCGGCACCTTTGTCACCTGCCGTCTGGGCACCATGGTGCTGGATGCCGCTATCATGATCGTGGGTGGCAATCTGCTGGCTGCGCAGGGCGCGGCGCTGATGGACACCGCCATGCAGGGTCTGCTGGGCGCCGTGGCGGGCTGGCTGGGTCCGGATACTACCCTCTACATGGCAAACAGCTTTGCCGGGAGCCATGCCGCCGTGGCAGATGGCTCCGCTGCCATTGCCGTCATCGGCGGGGCGGACGGCCCCACAGCCATCTTCGTCACCAGCGCCTACGATGCTCAGGCAATGTGGGGCCTTGCCGTGAAGGTCTTTTCCAATGTACTGGTGATCTTGCTGAACTATGTGTTCAGCAAGCTCATTATCTTTAAAAAGAAACAATAATTTTCAGGAGGTACGGTATTATGAAACGTGGTCTGAAAGGGTTCGCATTCCTGGTTTCCGGTCTGGTGCTGGGCATCATTGGTGCAACGGCATCGGTGACTGCGATCGCACTGAGCGCTGTGGGCATGGCAAAGGTGCGCCGTGCCAACAAGTAAAACAACGGAGGAACGAACATGAACCGCGAAGAGATCCTGTCCCATGTCGATCATACCCTGCTGAAGCCGGAGGCCACTTGGCCCCAGATCCAGCAGCTGTGTGACGAAGCCATTGCAAACCACACCGCATCCGTCTGCATCAACACCTGCTACGTCAAGCAGGCTGTGGAGTATATGGCAGGCCGCATCCCCGTGTGCTGCGTGGTGGGCTTCCCTCTGGGTGCCATGGACACCGCCAGCAAGGCCTTTGAAGCCAAGACTGCCATCGAAAACGGCGCAGCCGAGGTGGATATGGTCATCAACATCGGCCGCCTGAAGAACAAGGAGTACGATGCTGTCCGCGAGGACATCCGTGCCGTGAAGCAGGCTGTGGGCGATAAGATTCTGAAGGTCATCATTGAGACCTGTCTGCTGACCGAGGAAGAGAAGGAAAAGATGTGCGACATCGTCTGCGAGGCCGGTGCCGACTACATCAAGACCAGCACCGGCTTTTCCACCGCAGGTGCCAACTTCCACGATGTGGAACTGATGGTCAAGGGCGTGCGTGGCCGCTGCAAGGTCAAGGCTGCCGGCGGCATTTCCACCGTGGAGGATATGGAAACCTTCCTTGCACTGGGCGCTGACCGTCTGGGCACCTCCCGCGCTGTCAAGATCCTGAACGGCGAGCAGGCAAAGGGCTATTAAGTTTTCTGCAAAAAATGTATTTCGGCAAAGCTCTGGGCTTGGCTGAACTGCAAAGGATGATCTCTCAAGGGCTGCTGCACAAATTGCTGTGCAGCGGCCCTTTTTGCGCCCAAGCCTTGCAAGCAGGGCGCGGCAGGGTGTATAATACAGACAGGTACTGTATAAAATAGGGGCTGCTCGCTTTATGGGGTAAGGCGGGCAGAGGAGGAAATGCAATGAATATACCCGAGATCCTTGTGGCCAATGGCACAGGGGCGGTGCTGGTAAGCTTTCTGCTTTTATTGCGGGTGCGCGGCGAGAGTAAAAACAGCGTGGGAACAGCGCTGTTTTGCCGGATTCTGGTGGTGACGCTGCTGGCACAGGCCACAGAGACGATCAGCTTTCTGCTGGACGGCGTGCCCGGCGCTGCAAGCCGGTTCTGGCTGTACCTGACCAACACCGTCTGCACCGGCGCTACCGTGTGCGTGGGCTATGCGTGGTGCTTGTATGTGGACTTCCGGGTCTACCGCAGCATTGGACGCCTGCGCAGAAGGCACCTGTTGCTGGGTGCGCCGCTGCTGGCGCTTTTGGTGCTGCTGGTGGCAAACCTTTTTGGCACGGGGTGGATCTTTTCCATTTCGGCGGACAACGCTTACCATCGGGGCCCGCTGAATATTTTGCTGTATCTGCTGCTGTTCAGCTATTACGCCGAGAGCGTGTGGCAGGTGCATAAGGCCAAGCACGATGGCATTACGGTAGAGTTTTTCCCGGTGTACTACTTCGTGGTCACCTGTGCGGTGGGCACGCTGCTGCAGGGCGCATTCTACGGCATGGCCTTTGGCTGGCTGTCGGTGTCCATCGCCTTTGTGCTTGTGGACAGCCAGACCCGCAGCCTGCGCGGCTATACCGATGAACTGTCCGGCCTGTTTGGGCGCAAGTACATGAACTACTGTCTGGACCGCATCCACGCCACGCAGGAGAAGGACGTTTACGGCATTATGATGGACGTGAACTGCTTCAAGGAGATCAACGACACCTACGGTCACGCCGAGGGTGACCGCGCCATTCAGGAGATCGGGCACATCCTGTCCGGGGCGCTGGTGGCAAACTCGGTAGCCATCCGCATGAGCGGCGATGAGTTCATGGTGCTGATCCGGCACGGCTCGGAGGAGCTGCTGGACGAGATCTGCACCGCCATCGAGCAGCGGGTGCAGCACTATAACGCCACCGCTCCGGCGGGCAGCTTTCAGCTGTCCTTCTCCACCGGTGTGGCAAAGTACGAGGGCGGCAGCGTGGAGAAGTTTCTGGTGGAGCTGGATCAGCAGATGTATGCGGAAAAGCGCGCTTTCCACGCCGCCCGGGACGGCCATGCCGCACCGGAGCAGGGAAATGCTCCATCAATTTAAAAGGAATGTCTAAAATAAGTGCGACTTATCTTGACAATCTGACGCTGTAATGATAGAATATGTGGCGTACCAATTGAATACCGACTTATCAAGAGCGGCTGAGGGGACAGGCCCTGTGAAGCCCGACAACCTGCGCGAGAGCGTAAGGTGCCAAATCCTGCGGGAAACCGGAAGATAAGAGTGCAACGCTCAGAGCTTTCGGCTCTGGGCGCTTTTATTTTTCAGAACAAACTTGATGGAATGGTAAATACACGCAACTGCAACATTTAGGAGGCAAAAAATGGCTAGACACCTGTTTACTTCGGAGTCCGTCACCGAGGGACATCCCGACAAGATCTGCGACCAGATCTCTGATGCGATCCTGGACGAGATCCTGACCCACGACCCCAATGCCCGCGTGGCCTGCGAGACCTGCGCATCCACCGGCCTTGTGCACATTATGGGCGAGATCACCACCAACTGCTATGTGGACTTCCAGAAGGTCGTCCGCGAGGTGGTGGCAGATATCGGCTACACCCGCGCAAAGTTCGGCTTTGACGCCGACACCTGCGCCGTCATCTCCAACATTGACGGCCAGAGCCCCGATATTGCACTGGGCACCAACGATCAGGTGGGCGGTGCAGGCGATCAGGGCATGATGTTCGGTTATGCCTGTGATGAGACCCCCGAGCTGATGCCCATGCCCATCAGCCTTGCCCACAAGCTGGCAAAGCGCCTGACTGAGGTGCGCAAGAGCGGCGAGATGGACTACCTGCGCCCGGACGGCAAGAGTCAGGTGACCGTGGAGTACGACGAGAACAACAAGCCTGTGCGCGTGGACGCCGTGGTCATCTCCAGCCAGCACAGCGAGAGCGTGAGCATGGAGCAGCTGCGGGCAGACGTGATGGAAAAGGTCATCAAGGCCACCATCCCCGCTGAGCTGCTGGACGAGAACACCAAGTACTACATCAACCCCACCGGCCGCTTTGTTGTGGGCGGCCCGCAGGGCGATACCGGCCTGACCGGCCGTAAGATCATCGTGGACACCTACGGCGGCTATGCACGCCACGGCGGCGGCGCTTTCTCCGGCAAGGACCCCAGCAAGGTGGACCGCAGCGCAGCCTACGCTACCCGCTGGGTGGCAAAGAACATCGTGGCTGCGGGTCTGGCAAAGCAGTGCGAGGTGCAGGTGGCCTACGCCATCGGCGTGGCAAAGCCTGTGTCCATCATGGTGGATACCTTCGGCACCGGCACCGTGGCAGACGAGAAGATCGAGCAGGCTGTGGAGAAGGTGTTTGACCTGACCCCCGCCGCCATCATCCGTGACCTCGACCTGCGCAAGCCCATCTACCGCCAGCTGGCTGCCTACGGCCACATGGGCCGCGAGGATCTGGGCGTGAAGTGGGAGAACACCGACCGCGTGGATGCTTTGAAGGCTGCCGTTGCTGCCCTGTAAAAAGCGTTTTACCCTGATAGAAGGTAAGTGAAGAGAAGAGCCGCTGCACCCGACCGTGCAGCGGCTCTTTTGCGTCACAGGGAAAAGAAAATGGTACGGTAAAAAGTATTACTTTTCTTCAAAAATCAGATAAACTTTGCGAAACGGTAAAGATTTGGTCGCGTTTTTGTAAGAAACTCACATTCTCTTGAAGGAAAAGGAAAAACAGCTGTGCAAGGCGCAGAAAATCCACACATGAAACAAATTGATATGGAACAATCGACAAAATGTGATAAAATAAAACCAGATATGCGCACTTGTGTGCATGGTACGGATGGTAAACAGCAATAAGGAGTTATGTGACTATGTCTATTGAAATTTCCCCTAAGTCCTTCTTTGAGCAGCCCAGTGTGGCGGATATGCGGCTGATCGCCTGCCCCGGTGCCGAGGAGCTGACCGGCCTGATCGACAAGCACCTTGTCCGTTGGGCAAAGGCTGCCGGAATTGAAAAAGACACCTTCATTATTTCCTGCGACTGCCCCCGCTTCCAGAGCGGCGACGCCAAGGGTCTGGTCAAGGAGTCTGTCCGCGGCGACGATATCTTTATCGTGGTGGACCCGGGCAATTACAGCGTCACCTACAAGCTGTTCAACTACGAGAACCACATGTCCCCGGACGACCACTTTGCAAACCTGAAGCGTCTGATCCAGGCTGTGGCCGGTAAGGCACACCGCGTTTCCGTCATCATGCCCAGCCTGTACGGCGGCCGTCAGCACCGCCGCGTGGTGCGCGAGAGCCTGGACTGCGCTGTGGCTCTGCAGGAGCTGCAGACCATGGGCGTGCGCAACATCATCACCTTTGACGCACACGACCCCCGCGTGCAGAACGCAGTGCCCCTGATGAGCTTTGATAACGCCATGCCCACCTATCAGGTGCTCAAGAGCCTGCTGAAGAAGGACCCCACCCTGTCCTTCGACAAGGAGAAGTTCACCGTGGTCAGCCCGGACGAGGGCGCTATGAACCGCAATATGTACTTCTCCAGCGTGCTGGGCTGCAACCTGGGTATGTTCTACAAGCGCCGCGACTACACCCGCGTGGTGAACGGCCGCAACCCCATCGTTGCCCATGAGTATCTGGGCGAGAGCGTGGAGGGCAAGACCGTCTTTATCGCAGACGATATCATTGCTTCCGGCGAGAGCATGCTGGAGGTTGCCAGCAACCTGAAGGAGCGCGGCGCTGCCAACATCATCGCCAACGCCACCTTCCCCCTGTTCACCAGCGGTCTGGAGAAGTTCGACAAGGCTGTGGCAAACGGCACCCTGACCTACGTTGTGGGCACCAACCTGACCTACCGTATGCCCGAGCTGCTGACCCGCGACTGGTATGTGGACGTGGATGTTTCCAAGTACGCTGCCTACTTTGTGGTGGCACTGAACCACGATATGTCCGTTTCCAGCATCATCGACCCCCTGAAGAAGATCGAGAACCTGCTGGCAAACCGCAAGTAAGAAGCTGTTCCAAAGCCCCTGCACCCTGCGTGCAGGGGCTTTTTGAATTTTCATAGAGAAAAGGAAGTGTATCATTAGAAACAGCAGTGGTATAGGGGACTTTCGCTGATCAGCACTTTTTACAAAAAATGATATACTAATATATTAATTGAAACAAAAAACACTAAATACTATTTACAAATTGTGATATAAATGGTATTCTTTGTACAATGTTGAAGCAGGAAGGCACCTGCCGTGAGAAAAAATCGGAGAAAAAGCAAGAGAGTCCGGCCTTCAAAGCCGGGCATAACAAAGTGCGCAGGCACTTACAAAAAGGAGAAAACACTATGAAACGCCGCGATTTTATGAAGCTTTCCGCCGCTACTGCGCTGGGTGCTACCGTAGCCGCTATGGCACCCTCGGCTCTGGCTGCGACAGAGCTGGACCAGACCAACGGAGATCTGCACACTACCGTAGATCGCAAGACCGCAGCTATGGGTCTGGGCGATGGCAAGACCTTTGCTTATGACCCGGAAAACCCGTACCTGAACGTGAATGTGGGTCTGTTTCATGATGCGCAGGTAATGGTGGGCGGTCAGAATGTTGGTGCTGCTACCTATTACCTGCCCGACGGCATGGATCCCTGGGCGCCGGCAGTTATCGTGCTGACCCCGGACAACACCACCGCAAGGGCGTTCTCCGGCTCGGTCACAGGTCGTATGTGGCGCACGGTGGCGTGCAAAAATAAGATCGCCGTTGTATTTTTCGGTCCTGAAAACGGCGGCAGCTGGAACCTTTCCCTGAGCTCTGCCGGTCGTGATGACGCAGCAGCGCTGGATGCATTGTATCAGCTCATGCGCAAAAAGGGCGTTAAGCTGTCCGGCGCATTCTCCATGGACAAGTCCCACACTGCACTGGTGGGCTACAAGGAGGGCGGCGCAGCCGCTCTGCTGTTCGGCGCTCGCTGGGCAAGCGATTTCAGCTCCATCTGCGCCGTGGATGCCGTTGAGGTCCCGGCAGCTTCTCTGGAGGCAGTGGGCGGCGAGTATGTGCTGCCCTTCCCCGGCGACTCCACCCGTGGCGTGCAGGAGGAAGCCATTGCGGCAAAGACAGTGGATACTCCCGTTTGGTTCGTCCGCTCCAAGGCGGATACTGCCAATAAGGCAGCGCTGGATTTCTACCTGAACGCCAATCAGGCCGTGTCAAAGGGGAACGGCGTGTATGTCAGCAGCCGTACAGGCTCTGCCGCCGAGGTGTGGGTCACCGAAAAGGCACAGTGCCCGGCAGCCATCTGGGAAAAGTTCTCCGGTCAGTTCAAGCGCTTTATGGCACTGCAGCTGCCGGGTCGCGTAGCAAAGGCAGAGGACTTTACCAGTCGGGGCTTTGATATCCATGAGGAGTGGGTCAACGGCGAGCTGCGCCGCTGGATGGTCTATGTGCCGTCCACCTATACCGGCAGCAAAAAGGTGCCGCTGGTGCTGGTGATGCACGGCTACACCGCCTCCATGTACGCAATTGCCGAAGAGTCCCGCTGGTACGATGTGGCAGAGCAGAACGGCTTTATCGTGGTGTTTGCGCAGGGCTTGGTACGTCCCGCAGACCTGATGGGCAACATTCCCACCGCTATGTGGCTGGCAGGTCCCTTTGCCGCACTGGCTGGTAAGGATACCGACCCCAGCGTGGATCTGGAGTTCATCAACAGTCTGCTGGACCGCATGGAGCGGGATTACAGCATCGACACCACCCGCGTGTATGCTACCGGTCACTCCAACGGCAGCCTGATGACTTGGGCTACCGCCTGCCGCTACGCAAGCCGCTTTGCCGCCATTGCACCCGTCGGCTATATGTTTGCCCCACTGCCGGAGCTTGACCCCGCTGTTCTGCTGCCGACATGGGCTTTCCTGGGCGAGTACGACTCGGCAGGTGTGGCAGAGCTGGTGGAGGATAACGGTACGGTGAAGGCGCTGCAGGGCTGGAACGCCCACAACGCCACCAACGAGGCAGCTGTTGCAGAAAGCACCTCCTACGATGGCGCTTTTGTGACCAAGAGCTTTATGGGGGGCAACGCTCCGCTGGTGCAGTACACCGTGGTCAAGGATACCCCTCACGTTTACCTGCAGGAGGAGAGCGTTGCCATCTGGAATGAGTTCTTCTCCCGTTACAGCCGCGGTGCGGACGGCACCCTGTACTATCAGGGCAATGCCGTGACCGCCGGTAAGCATCAGCCCAGCGCAGACTGGTACACTGCAAAATAAGCTGACAATGCCCGCCGCGCGGCGGTACAGAAGCTTTATATCTCGGGACACCGGAACGTCTGCGGACGCTCCGGTGTCCCTTTTATGTTTTGCGGCGGCTTGTGTTAAGTTTTTGAAAATTCGTGCCGGGGGCTTTGCAAATCCCGGTGGATTTATGCTATATTTAAGTTGAAATACTTTGCATTCTGACAGAAAGGAAAAACGCCATGGAGCATTTTGTGGAGTTTGAAGATGTCTGTAAATATTACCAGACCGGCAGTGTGAAGATCGCTGCCGCCGACCACCTGAATTTCTATGTGGACAAGGGCGAGTTCTGCATCATCGTGGGGCCCTCCGGTGCGGGCAAGACCACCCTGCTGAATATTCTGGGCGGCATGGACAACTGCGACGAGGGCAACGTCTGGCTGGACGGCCGCAACGTGAGCCGCTTTTCCGCCCGGGAGCTGACCACCTACCGCCGGTATGACGTGGGCTTTGTGTTCCAGTTCTACAACTTGGTGCAGAACCTGACCGCGCTGGAAAACGTGGAGCTTGCCAGCGAGATCTGCCGCGACCCGCTGGACCCCGCCGAGACCTTGCGCAGCGTGGGGCTGGGCGAGCGGCTGAACAACTTCCCGGCGCAGCTTTCCGGCGGCGAGCAGCAGCGGGTGTCCATTGCCCGCGCACTGGCCAAAAACCCCAAGCTGCTGCTCTGCGACGAGCCCACCGGTGCACTGGACTACAAAACCGGCAAGCAGGTGCTGGCCCTTTTGCAGGATACCTGCCGCAAGACCGGACGCACCGTCATTGTTATTACCCACAACACGGCACTGACCGGTATGGCTGACCGCATCATTCAGGTGCGCAGCGGCCGCATCGTGTCCAATCAGGTCAACGAGCACCCGGTGCCGGTGGAACAGATCGAGTGGTGAGTACTGTGCAGAAAAGTTACCGCAAAAATATCCTGCGCGAGATGAAAAGCAGCATCAGCCGGGTGGTGTCCCTGTTTGGCATCGTGGCGCTGGGGGTGATGATGCTCACCGGCCTGATGTGCATTGCCCCCGATATGCGCACCGCTGCCCAGAAGTACTATGTGCAGCAGAATGTGTTCGACCTGCGGGTGTTGTCCACCCTTGGCCTCAGTCAGGGCGATATCGATGCCATTGCCGCTGTGGACGGGGTAGACGCCGTGCAGGCGGTGAAGTATCAGGACGTGGAAGGCCACTGGACAGGGGACGAGCAGACCACGGTGGCGCGGCTGTATCAGCTGCCTGCCGACCCGCAGGCCGATACGCCGGAGAACATGAACCGTCCGGTGCTGCTGTCCGGCCGGATGCCGGAAGCTGCCGGGGAGTGCGTGGTGCATGTGATGGGCCACGGCAGCCCGGTGGAGCTGGGCACCCAGTTGACCCTGCCGGAAGAGACCGAGGGGGTCAGCGGGCAGGTGTTCACGGTGGTGGGCACGGTGCAGGACCCGCTGCATTTTTCCTCCGATTCCGAGAGCAGCACCGTGGGCGATGGCCAGCTGGACTGCATCCTGTTTGTGCCGGAGGGCACTTTGACCGCAGATTATTATACGGTGTGCTATATCAAGGCAGAAAACGCCGGATTGTATGATAATTATTCCGATGAATATCAGGCCGCAGTGGATGCCGTAGCGGAAAAGCTCAAGGCCATCCAGAGCGTGCAGTGCACCGCCCGGCGGGAAGAGCTGATGGACACCGCCAACGACAAGCTGACCGAAGCGCGCACGGAGTACGACAGCCAGAAGGCCGAAGCGGAGCGTCAGTTTGCCGAGGCGGAGGCAAAGCTTGCGGACGCACAGGCACAGCTGGATGCCGCCAAGGCGCAGCTGGAAGCCGGGGAAAAGGAGCTTGCCGCCCAGAAGACTGCCCTGCCGGACACCATGCAGAGTGGTGCCGACAAGCTGGTGAGCAGCGAGGAGCAAGTACTGGAATTTGAGGAACAGTTACAGCAAATCGAGATGCTGGTCAACCTGAAAAAGGTGGCAGACCCCCTGCTGACCTACGCGGAAACCGCCCTGCGCAACGCCGAAAAGGCGCTGGACGAAGCCGAGCCGGAGGACGAAGACTACATTGAACTGCGGGATGCGCTGGCCAAGGCGCAGGCCGCTTACGACAATATCTATAACCAGCTGCAGGGCTATCAGCAGCAGCTGGACGCGGGCAAGCGGCAGATGTACAAGCAGGGGCTGATCTCCTCGCCGAACCTCTCCAACGACCAGCTGGTGACCGAGGCCAAGGCTGCGCTGCGCAAGATGAAATTGCAGCTTTTGCAGGGGCAGTTGCAGCTGACCACCGGCACAGCCAGCGCCTACACCCAGTTCGATGCCGCACAAAAGCAGCTGGAAGAGGGCTGGGCAGAATATCACGACGGACAGGCCCAGCTGGAAGAATCCCGCACCGA
>ULUU01028947.1_pt1 | contig 10685 bp, 8 predicted proteins | sample 1958871 | NCBI WGS metagenome assembly ULUU01 (sample SAMEA4835770, study PRJEB28245) | human gut metagenome | biome: gut microbiome; material: fecal sample | place: Denmark | collected 2008 | reverse complement strand
TAGCCGTAGTCGGACTGCACGGGCTCGGAAACCTCGTAATCGCCCAGCGCCTTTACAGCGTTCTCAAACTCCGGCACCATTTTGCCCTCAGTGAAAGTGTAGCCGTCGGGATAGGTGGTCTTGCCGGTGTCCTCGCAGTATTCCTCCTTGAGCTCGGCAAAGCGCTTCATAAGTTCGCTCTGGTCTGTTATCGCGGCAAGCTCCTTGTATATCTCGTCGGCCTTGGCCTTCTTGTCAGCCTTGTCCGAATCGTTCAGCTCCTTACCGGTGGACGGATCCTTTGTCATGATGAGGATATGGTTTGCGGACATGTAGCCGTTTTCCTTGAGGTAGCTGAGTGCGTCCTCGTCGGAGACGAGCTCGGAATCCTCGCCGTAGATAGCCTTGAAGTTCTCCTGGTACTTGATATTCGAGAGCGTCATAAGCTCGTAGGCGTCCATAGACAGGTTCATCTCGCCGAGCTTCTCGACAAAATCATCCTCAGTTGCCCCCTCGCCGCAGATGCTCGCGGTGTCGGTCTTCTTCTGCTCAACAAGTCGATCCGCCAGCGCCGTCTCGTCAAGCTTTATCCCGTTTTTATCCGTGAATGCGTCTATCGCGGCAAATTGCTTCAGCGTATTTTCTGCGCTCTGCACGGCGTACTGTGCGAAGGTCGTGCCCGAATCATCCATGCTGTCACTCCAGCCTGCGCTCATGCCGTAGTACATCGCGACCTGGGTGAAATAGTTCTCTATCTGTCTCGCGTTCATGTAGAGCCAGCCGTAATACTCGCCCCATGTGACCTCGCGCCCGTTCACCGCGGCGACGACCTCATCGTCGGCATGGAGAGCGCGCAGCGCGTCATAGTCAAGCGCCGGGGTCTCAACAGCCGCGGCGGTCTCCTGCGCGGGGGTCTCTGTTGCCTCGGCGGGTGATCCCTCGTCAGTGCTGTCAACGCTGCCGCAGCCGGCCGCAAACGAGAAGGCCAGGCACACTACAATTATCAGTGCTATCAGTTTTTTCATATTATTCTCCGTATCGTTATTATTTCGGTGCTGACTTAAATAATAACTCAGCATCGTGTTTTGTCAAGTGCTTTGTGTATCGTTCTGCCCGCATGCCGCCCAATCGGCGGCAAAGCTGCGCGCCTCATCGATAACGCGGTTCTTGTTCTTTATCTTCAGGCTGATGCATGGCTTCGACCCGGCCTCCACGCGCAGGCGGTTCTTGTACTCCTCCCTCGCATAAAGCGCCGAGACCTTCTCCATGTCAAAGTCGCTGAGAGTAAAGCGCAGCGTCCCCTGCTTCTGGGAGATGTCGGTTATCCCGGCGCGCCCAGCCTCGCCGCGCAGCAGCGCCACATGGATGAGCGCGTTGACGCCCGGCGGAGTCTCGCCGAAGCGGTCGATGAGCTCGTCTGTCAGGTCGTCCGCTTCCTCCTCGGTACGGATGAGCGCGATGCGCCGGTAGATGTCCATGCGCTGCTCAGGCGACGAGATGTACCTGTCCGGGATATTCGCCGCAACGGCAAGGTCGGCAGAGCACTCCGCCCGCGTCGGCACCTCTATTCCGCGCGCTTCGAGCACCGCTTCGCTCAGAAGCTTCATGTACATATCATAGCCGACGTCTATCATGTGCCCGGACTGCTCCGCGCCGAGAAGATTGCCCGCGCCGCGTATTTCAAGGTCGCGCATGGCGATCTTGATACCGGAGCCGAACTGCGCGAAATCGCGTATCGCGTTGAGGCGCTTTTCCGCGACCTCCGTGAGCACCTTGTCGCGCCGGAAGGTCAGATAGGCTGAGGCGCTGCGTGTCGAGCGGCCGACGCGGCCGCGGATCTGGTGCAGCTGAGCAAGGCCGAGCTTGTCGGCATCCTCGATTATGAGCGTGTTCACGTTCGGAATGTCTATGCCCGTCTCTATGATCGTCGTGCAGACGAGCACCTGCACCTCGCCGGAGACCACGCGCTCCATCACGTTTGAGAGCATCGCCTTGTCCATCTGCCCGTGAGCAACGGCGATCGTCACATCGTCGAGCAGCTCATGCAGTCTTTTCGTCGTGCGCTCGATATCCTCGACGCGGTTGTGCAGGTAGTAGACCTGCCCGCCGCGCTGGATCTCGCGGCGTATCGCATCGGCAATAACGCCCCAGTCGTGCTCCATGACGAAGGTCTGCACCGGGAGCCTATCCTCAGGCGGCTCCTCGATTGTGGACATATCGCGTATGCCGCTCATGGCCATGTTCAGCGTGCGCGGTATCGGCGTTGCGGAGAGCGTCAGCACATCGACCCCGCGGCTCATCTCCTTTATGTGCTCCTTGTGCGTCACGCCGAAGCGCTGCTCCTCGTCCACGACAAGCAGACCGAGATCCTTGAACTTAACGTCCTTGCGCAGGAGCTTATGTGTACCGATGACAAGGTCGCACTTTCCCGAAGCGAGGTCCGATAGCAGCCGCGTCGTCTGCGCGGCGGTCTGGAATCGGCTCAGTACGCCGATGTTCACCGGGAAGCCGAAGAACCTCTGCAGCGCCGTCTGATAATGCTGCTGGGCAAGCACGGTCGTCGGCACGAGTATCGCCGCCTGCTTGCCGTCAAGCACGCACTTCATCACCGCACGCATTGCGACCTCGGTCTTGCCGAAGCCGACGTCCCCGCACAGCAGTCTGTCCATCGGTACGGAGGACTCCATGTCCCCCTTTATCTCTGCCGTGCAGCGAAGCTGATCGTCCGTCTCCGTGTAGCCGAAGTTCTCCTCGAACTCGCGCTGCCACTCGCTGTCCGGTGCAAATGCGTGTCCCGGCAGGCGCTGGCGCTCGGCGTAAAGGGCAATGAGCTTCTTCGCCATGTCCTTTGCGGCGCTTTTTGCGCGGCTGCGGGTCTTCACCCAATCGCTGCCGCCCATCTTCGAGAGCTTGACGGGCTTCTCCTCGCCTCCGCCCGTGTACTTTGACACGAGGTCGAGCTGCGTTGCGGGAACGTACAGCGTGTCCGTCCCGGCGTAGTTTATCTTTATATAGTCCTTTTCAAAGCCGTCCACCTGCATCTTTATGATGCCTGCAAATTTGCCGATGCCGTGGTTTTCGTGGACGACATAGTCGCCTATCGAGAGGTCGGCGCAGGAATTGATGCGCTGGCGGTTCGGCGGCAGCTTCTTTACCGTGCCTGCCCTGCGTCCGTGGCCGCGTAGCAGCTGCGAATCCGTAAGTATTGTGAGCCGCAGCGCCGGGTACTCTATGCCCGCGGATATTGCACCTATCGCGATCGAGCAGTGCCCCGGCTCCGGCAGTTTTTTAAGCTCCGTGTATATGAGCGCGGGTATGTCTTTCTTTCCGAAGAGCTCCTGCAGCACCTTCGCGCGGCGCTCATCGCCTGCGAGGACGACGACCCGGTACTCCTGCTTAAGATATGCCTCGACGTCGTCCGCCGCGGCCTGTGCATTGCCGCCGTATGACGGCAGCTGCTTTGCCGAAATGCTTGTGAGCGTTTTCGGCGCGACGGGGCAGCGGCCTGTCGTAAAGGAATCAGCCATGTATACCGGCCACTCGGGCAGGGTCTTGAAGAATTTATCCGTCCCCAGCCTGAAGCTGTCAGCCCCTGCGGCGATAAGGCCGCGGCGCTGAAGCTCCGCAATGTCCGCGCCGAGCTGCTTTTCATAGTCGCGCAGCTTTTCGGCGCAGTGGTTTGGCTGGTCAAGGAACACAAAAGCGTCGGGCGGGATGTAGTCCGCCGCGCAGGCCATAGGGTATATCATCGGCAGGTACCTGTCCGCGTCCGATATCAGTATGCCCTGGCTAAGCCTTTCCGCGTCCGCGCGCATGTTCGCCGCGAGGGTCGATGCCGTCTCGCTGCTGCGGCGCTTTGAGTAGTTCAGCGCAAATTTTTCTATCTCTTCGCACAGCGCCGGTATGCCGCCCTCAGCAAGAGACGGCAGTGCCTCCGTCGCCGGGAGGATCACGCACTCGTCCATGTGCTCCGTGCGGCGCTGGCTCGATATCTCAAAGTGCGCCATTGAGTCGATATCGTCGCCCCATAACTCTATGCGCACAGGCTCCGTATCATGCGGCGAGAAAAAATCGAGAATACCTCCGCGCCGCGCGTACTGGCCAGGACCCTCGACCTGCTCGGTGCGCGAATAACCGCAGCTGATGAGCGCCCTCTCCACCTCGTCGGGCGGGTACGTGCCGCCGTCCTTTATCTCGAACGCGGCTTTAAGCAGCACCGACGGCGGCAGCGTCCTCTGCACAAAGCCCGAGACGGACGCAGCGCACACGCGGCTCTCGCCCTTGGCGAGCTTATAGAGCGTCGATATCCTCCGCTGCTCCGCCTGACGCGACGCGGCCTCGGCGGGGTAGAATATAAACTCGCGCATCAGGAGCGTGTCGGCCTCGATGCCGAGCATGGCGTGCAGGTCGCGCGCGAAGCTCTCGGCGGCCGTGTCGTCCTGACACAGGACGAAGAGCGGGCGGTCGAGCTTATTGTAAAGCGCCGCGGCGAGGTTTGCCCTGTGTACCGGCGAAAGCCCGGAAATGAGCGCAGGAAGCCCTCCGCTCTCCAGCAGCGAGGGGAGGGCGGCGGCTTCCTTGTGTTCAAGTATTTGGTTTATAAGAATATCCATATCGCCGGTATTATAGCATTCCGGCGCTGTAAATTCAACGGGAAAGCGGTAATGTTAAAGTTAGTTAACAAAAGTGCGCACCATTTTTCGTGGCGCGCACCTTTCGTTACTCTTCCTCAATATAGATTTCTTCGCAATCGCATTGTGCCTTTTTGAGAATTTCGTCTGACTTCTCTCTATCCTTTTCTTCCAGTGCATCCGTAACGGCGTTAAACAGTTTAAGATACATCTTTTTGTATTTTACAGACTCCTCCAATGCAGACCCCTCCTATATCAAAAGCAAAAATGTTGTCTATTTATACTTGAATAAGCTCTTCTTCATAATTTTTCAGTGCGTATTCAATGCATTGGTTGACGATCTTGTTGAAGGATACGCCGGTTTTCATATTTATCTCGTTGATCTTATCGAAAGTCTCGGCTTTTATTCTAATGGTTCTGCTGACGGAAGAAATTTTCTCGTCACTTGTATCTATCCTGAAGCCTTCCACATGCTCGCCTCCCTATGCACATTATTTTAATCGTTCCATGATTCATTTATAATGTACATGTTTGCAATCAAATCATGTGTACAAAAAGTTCGTGCATGTACGCGCCGGACGGCGGGTGTTCTTGGTAAGCTTTTCGCAGTGTTTCACTGCCGGTCACTCCGTGGGGTGACTTTCTCGACGTGGAGAAAGTCACCAAAGACACGCACAGGGAGAGGGTGTTTCGACTCCCCCTCTCCCTGTGAACCCTCACCCGCAACGACAGAAGTGGGATTGCGATCCCCCTTCTGGAACCCCCTGAGGTTGGTGCAATGTTTAACATTGCCGACAGACTTTTTTGCAAAAAATAAACTTGGTACAAAAAACGACGCTGGTTTGCTGAAGCTTTGCCATCCCTTGGAGGGAATCAAAGGGGAACCGCGCACGGTTCCTCTTTGGCGGTTCAAGGGTGGGGTTTCAAAAGGGGCGGGGAAATCGCAATCCCCGCCCCTTTTGTGACTCTTTGCATACTTTCTGTTCACACAGAAAGTATGCCTGCGGAGCGACCGGCAGTTGGTCACCGCGAAAGAGCCATATCAAAAACGCCGCAATGCCCAGTCCATGGCGCGTCTCCCGCATCTCCCCCACCAAAATCATAAAACCTGCTTCCGCGCAAAACAGAAGCAGGTTTGTTGTTTTCATTTCACCGGTTTTATATCCAGCATTTTCTCCATCGTGAACACGGTGAGAAAACGTGAATAGAAGTCCGGAATGATCCTCTGCGCTACCGGCGTTATGTCGGTCTTTCCCTTTATCTGCTTCACAAGCAGATTCGCCTTGACGCCGCTTATCGTGTAGTCGCTCTCGATCTCCTCATAGCCGAAACGGTTGAAGAACTTGCGCAGCTTCCTGAGCCTGTCGGGATCCGGATCCTCAAACTCCGTCAGCTCCGCGATGATTCCCTGCTTGTCGGCATAGCGCTTGTTTATCAGGCGCATGATCTGTATGCCCAGTCCCTGACCGCGGCACCACGGCATGACCGCCAGATACTTCAGCAGCACATAGCCGTAGAGGTTCTTCGTCGCGACGAGCGCGTAGCCAGCGTCCATGCCGCTGTCCTCATCATAAGCGATCAGCAGCTCAAGCGAGCCGTTCATCATGCCCTTGTGGATCGCGATCTTCGGCAGCAGCTCCTCGCTGTCAAAGTCCATCTCGATCAGGGTAAAATAGCGCTCAAGGTCTCTGTGTCCGCCCTTTTTAATGTTCAGCATTGTCGTTACCCCCACTATGTTTATCCAAGGACTGTGCTCTGCACAGCTCGGCATATGCCCCGTTCTTCGCCATAAGCTCGTCATGGCTGCCCATTTCGATGATATGCTCGTCCTCGATGACGGCTATCCTGTCGGCATTGCGCACGGTCGAGAGCCGGTGCGCGATGATTATTGTCGTGCGCCCCTCGCTGAGCTTGTCGAACGCGTTCTGTATTCTCTGCTCCGTCACGGTGTCGAGCGCGCTTGTCGCCTCATCGAGTATGAGTATCTTCGGGTTCTTGAGGAAAACCCGCGCAATGGATATGCGCTGCTTCTGCCCTCCGGAGAGCATCACGCCCCGCTCGCCGATATAGGTATCGTAGCCGTCGGGCATCTCCATGATCTCGCTGTGTATCTCGGCTCTGACCGCTGCGGCGACGATCTCCTCGTCCGTCGCGTCCGGCCTGCCGTAGCGGATGTTCTCACGTATCGTCCCGGCGAACATGAACACATCCTGCTGTATCATGCCGATGTTCTTTCTCAGGCTCGCCTGCGTCACATCGCGCACGTCCGTCCCGTCGACCCTCACGCTGCCTGAGCACACGTCATAGAAGCGCGGCAGCAGCTGGCACAGCGTCGTCTTGCCGCCGCCCGACGGGCCGACTACCGCAAGGCTTTGTCCCGGCTCGATGCGGAAGCTCACGTTTTCAAGCACCGGTACGCCGTTGCCATAGTCGAAGCAGACGTTCTTATATTCTATCTCGCCGCGGACGCTGTCCAGTACCTTCGCGTCGGGTTTATCCTTCACCGTCGGCTCCGTGCGCAAGACCTCAAGGAAGCGCTCGAAGCCCGCCGTGCCCTGCATATATGTCTCCGAGAACTGCACAAGGCGCTTCACTGGGGATATGAATGTGGAGACATAGAGCGTAAAGGTGATGAGGTCTATGTAATTCATGTCGCCGCGCATGATGAGCAGCCCGCCGAAAGCGACTATCGCGACCTGCATGATGCTTGTCGTAAACTCCATGCCGCTCATGTACATGCCCATTGCCTTGTAGTAGTTCACCTTTGCGCCGCGGAACAGGTCATTTGCTTTATCGAATTTGTTGTTCTCCTGCTCCTCATTGGCAAAGGCCTTCGCCGTGCGGATGCCGGAAATGCTGCTCTCGATGGCGGAGTATATTTCCGCCGTCTTGCGCTTGACCTCGACATTTGCCCGTCTCATGCTCCCGCGCTGCGACAGCGTGAACCACAGGCCGAGCGGCAGAATTATCGTCAGCACCAGCGCAAGGCGCCACTCCATCGTGAACATCACCGCCAGCGCTCCGAAGATCGTCAGCGCGCAGATCAATATGTTTTCTGGGCCGTGGTGCGCAAGCTCCGTCACCTCGAACAGATCGCTCGTGATATGGCTCATCAGCGCGCCCGTGCGGTTTTTGTCATAGAAGCTGCAGGAAAGATCCTGCATATGCGAGAAAACATCCTTGCGCATATCTGCTTCTACAAGCACGCCCATCCTGTGCCCGATGACAGTTATCACATAATACAGCACGCCCTTGAGCACATAAGCCAGCGCCATGATGAGCATGATGATAAAGAAAGTCCTGTACAGATTCTGCGGCAGCAGCGTTTTCATTGACTGTCTTGACACATATGGGAAAACAAGGTCTATCACTGATACCAGCACCGCGCAGACCATGTCTATCGCGAAGAGCTTTTTCTGCCCGGCGATATATGACATAAAGACCTTTATCGGTTTGTCGTTATAGTTCTTTTTCATTTTGCGTATCTGTCCCGCTGCTCCACGGCAAGCGCGTCGCAGCGGTTGTTGTATTCATTGTCGGCGTGACCCTTTACCCAGTGGTAGTGCATTTCGTGCTTTTCGCACAGCTCAAGCAGCTGTGCCCACAGGTCGGGGTTAAGCGCGGGCTTTTTATCGGACTTCACCCAGCCGCGCGCGCGCCATGAGCGCGCCCAGCCCTTTTCCAGAGCGTCAATGACATATTTTGAATCCGAATACAGCTCCACAGCGCAGCTCTCCTTCAGCGCCGAGAGCGCGGAGATCACGCCGGTCAGCTCCATGCGGTTGTTCGTCGTCTGCGCCGCGCCGCCGGAAAGCTCCTTCTCAACGCCGTTATAGCGCAGTATCGCTCCCCAGCCGCCCGGTCCGGGATTGCCGCTGCATGCACCATCGGTATAAATTGTAACAGTCTTCATTCGTCAAAGATCATCCGGGATGTCCATCTGTGCGTATCTCTCGCGCATGAACTTGTATTCATCGCGGTCGATGATGCCATTTTTCAGGAAGCTGTCGAGCTGTGCATAGTACTTCTCTCTTCCGCGCAGAGTGTTCACGCACTCGCTGCCGTCGGAGTGGAGATGAATTTCCGGCACAAAGCTTATATGCCGTCCCTCTCTGTGCGGCTGCTCGGCGCTCTCGCGTGCCGCAGACGAAGTCGAAGCCTTCGGCTTCAGCTTGCGCACCAGGAACACCGCGATACCGACAATGACCGCGATGAATATCAGAACTCCCAAACCCTCGGCAGAATCCGCAAACTCCGCAAGGAAGACTATCACTATCGCGGCAATGACGCCGAGCGGATTATATTTTTTATTCTTTCTTCTGTCATTATTCACGTCGGTTCTCCTTTATTTGTTTTCTGTCGACCGCTCTGGGTATCTGTCTTTATTCTTCGTCGTTCCCCTCAGGGACATCACCAGTGACTTCCGTTTCCTCCGCTTCGTCCTCGCCCTGCTCTCTCTCGGTGCGCTCTATGGATATCACGCGGCTGCCCTCGGCAAGACGCATGATGCGCACACCCTGAGTCGAGCGTCCGAGCATGGAAATGTGGTCTACCGCCATGCGGATTATCGTACCGTCGTCGCTGATTACGAGGATGTCCTCGCCGGGGTTCACCATCTTCACATCGGCGATGCCGCCGGTCTTGTCCGTGACCTGATAGTTCTTGATGCCTATGCCGCCGCGGCCATGGATGCTGTACTCACTGAGCAGCGTACGCTTGCCGTAGCCCTTCTCGGTTATAGTAAGCACCGCTTCGCCCGCCAGGCTGTTGCCAGCGCCGACAACGTAATCGCCCTCTCTGAGCCTTATGCCGCGCACGCCCATTGCGTTTCTTCCCAAGGGGCGCAGGTCGCTCTCATTGAAGCAGACCGCCATGCCGTTATAGGTCGCGATGAACATATTCTCTTCGCCGGTCGTCTGGAGCACAGATATGAGCGAATCGCCCTCGTCGAGAATTATCGCGCGCAGGCCGTTGGAGCGGATGTTCTTCAGCGCCGACTGCTCCATGCGCTTTACCGTGCCGCGCTTCGTGACAAAGACAAGATATCCGTCGTCGTCTCTGCCGCGGCCGCGGATCATTGCGCTTATCTTCTCGCCGTTCTCGGTCTGGATAATGTTTATGATGTTCGTGCCGCGCGCATTGCGTCCGGCCTCGGGGATGTTGTAGCCCTTCTTTACGAACACGCGCCCCTTAGAGGTGAAGAAAAGGATATAGTCATGCGTGGAGGCGGTGAACACCGTGTCCACAAAGTCCTCGTCCTTCGTCGCCATCGCGCGGATGCCGCGGCCGCCGCGCCCCTGAGCGCGGTACTCGCTGACGGGCATGCGCTTGATATACCCGCCGTGGGTAAGGGTATAGACGCACTGCTCCTCTTCGATGAGGTCTTCGATGTCTATTTCGTCGGCGACGTCCTGTATCTCGGTAACTCTGTCGTCGCCGTACTTGTCGCGCAGGGCGATGAGCTCGTCCTTGAGTACTCCCTTTATCTTCTCGGGGTCTGCCAGCAGATCCTTGAAGTAATGTATCTTGTCCTCAAGCTCCTTGTACTCGTTTTCGAGCTTCTCGCGGTTGAGCCCCTGGAGCGAGATAAGGCGCATGTCGCATATGGCCTGAGCCTGAACGTCGCTGAGATTGAAGCGCTCCATAAGGCGCTGCTTTGCGTTGTCATAGCTGGTGCGGATAATGCTGATGACCTCGTCGATATTGTCCTGAGCTATCAGCAGGCCTTCCAGCAGATGCGCCCGCTCCTCGGCCTTGCGCAGGTCGTACCTTGTGCGCCTGACGATTATATCCTCCTGGAAAGTGAGGTACTCGTCAAGTATATGGCGCAGGGAGAGTATCTTCGGCTGGGTCTGATTGTTCACCAGCGCCAGCATATTTATCGAGAATGTGGTCTGCATCGCCGTCTGCGCAAAGAGACGGTTCAGCACTACCTGCGGGTTCGCGTCGCGCTTGAGCTCGATGACGACGCGCATACCGTTGCGGTCGGTCTCATCGCGCAGGTCGGATATGCCATCAAGGCGCTTGTCATGCACCTGATCCGCAATGTTCTTTATGAGCTGGCGCTTATTGACC
>ULUU01032268.1_pt1 | contig 10752 bp, 5 predicted proteins | sample 1958871 | NCBI WGS metagenome assembly ULUU01 (sample SAMEA4835770, study PRJEB28245) | human gut metagenome | biome: gut microbiome; material: fecal sample | place: Denmark | collected 2008 | reverse complement strand
GCCCGATTTTTTTGCAGACACAAAAAAGGCCATCTCAAATTTTATTTCAATTTTGAGACGGCCTCTTTTATACTATTTATTGCAATGATTATTCGCCACCCAGTTTAATTATGATGATGTCATCATATGCCATACAATTAAATCCTGCACCACTTTCTTCCATATAATACATAGGTGCAAGCTGGAAGGTCTTTTCATCAATTTGACGGTTATAGCTGGCAGAAGCACCGAAACTAGTCGGGTGTTCCAAAGTGATAGCTCCATAACCAGTATAAGTCATACCAATGCGGTAAGAGTTATATACGATAGTGCCATCTTCCTGAACTATGAATGTAAAATCACCATCCATTGTACTCTTTGTAAATCCTTCCAATTCAGAAGCAGGCCAAGAAGCAGCATTAAATTCTGCATACGGACTAGCTAATTTGTATCGATTCGGTTGTTCAGCTGCCTGATACATATCCACTTTCACTCCATTGCCTTCATTATACCAATAGAAGAACTGATTATCATAGAATGTAGCTTTTCCCAGATTGTTCCATGTATAATCTTTGCTTACGGTGACTTCTGTTACATTGTTACCACCTACGGCTACATTTTCACTATCAAATTGTAATTCTACAGTAATGGCCTGTCCAATTGCCAATGGAGTTACATCTACTGTTATAGTTGTTTTATTTTCACCATCAGCAAAGTGGTACCCTGTAACTGTACATCCAGGAAATTCCTGTTCCGTTTCTCCTGAACCAGTATAAGCATATAATTGAACATTTCCTTCAAGTTCTCCCTCTGTAGTTCCACGAAGGATATCTACTGTAAATGTTGGAGATGAAGGAGAAACGACCAACGGATTCAGTGTAGAAGATACAAACGATAAGCCTTTACCTTCTGTATAAAGCGGTCCTTCCTGGTCGGCATTACAGGCACTGAATAGTACCACTACCAACAGCGATAGAAGAACAGATATTTTATTTACATATTTCATATCGTATCTTTATTAAAGTTCATGATTAAATTGATTATTTGTAATCGCCTGTTGGGTTCTGGTCTTTCGACAAGTCCATGTTGACGTTTCCATCAAATTCACTTTGAGGAATTGTCAGTACCCACATATAACATTCAGCATCGTCAGTCGGACGGTTACTCAAAAGTGCCGCATCAGGCCAGCCTTGTGCAACCGTACGACGGAATCCCTGATGCAAACGACGCAAATCCCAGATACGTCCATATTCACCCCACAACTCGATACGACGCTGGTCGATAATCTCTTCACGTAAAGATCCTGTACGCTGACTACTTGTCGCACCCAAGGCTGTTCCGGTCTTGCTGGTCGTATAACCGTCTACACGTTTGCTCATTACAGCATACAAATCATTCTTGGCAGCCGTTTCATCACCTAACATACATTCAGCTTCGGCGGCTGTAAGATACATTTCCTCTACACGCATCCATATATAATCACCCAGCCAAGTGGAATAATCTGAGAATTTGAATTTTTCCTGCTGATAACCTGCGTCAGCACCACGTTCGCTTTCTTCATTAGTTGGATCCCACCATTGTTTACGTGTATCGGTTGGCAACATAATGTTATCATACAAATCTTTGTTAATTTGTTTTCTAGCACTGTTACCATACGGCTTCTGGCTGACATCCAATTCATCCACTGCATCCATGTGGCTAAAGAAGGATGCATACATACCTGTTTGGTCGTTCAGGATGGGGGCTCCCCACATCACATTTGCTGCAGTCACATCGTTCAAACCTAAAAAGTCACTCACAGGCAATACTGTGCATCCGCTGGCTTCAATAGCATTGTGAGCCGCTGTTTTAGCCAGATTCCAGTCCTCCATTGTCAAAGCTATACGAGCCTGGATACCATATGCCACGCTTAAATCAATATGGGTTTTGTGCTTCTGCGCAGGTGCATCCGTCAACTTGTTAATTGCAGTCTGAATGTCAGAAGTAATTAATTCATACACTTTCTGTACTGTGGAACGAGGCTGACCTGCTGTGCCGGCTACAGTGGGTTCTGTATAAATCGGGCAGCAAGGATCTTCTTCATGTCCTTTATAAGTACGAGCAAAATTCTGAGCCAACATAAAATAAGAATAAGCACGAATAGCGTATGCCTGACCAATCACGTAATTCACATCACCAGTAGATCCGCTCATTGTTTCCTCGGCTGCAAGGATATAATTGGCATTACTAATCCAAGTATAGTAGCAGTTCCAAATGTCATAAGAACGCCATGCAGAACTTGTATATCTGCTCTTTACATTATAGAGACAATCATACCAGTACCATCCGCTACCCATAGCATCCATAATCATATCGTCCCCCATCACATCAGCCATAATCGCATATGAACTAATACCAAAGCTTTGGTGTGTATTGTCTGTAGGAGACCATGAAGTATACATTGAACGGTAAATACCGTTTAATGGAACCATAGCTGAGTTGGCATTGCTCAACAAAGTAGTACCTGACATGGAGTCTGTCGGTGCTGTATCCAAGGCTGAATCCAAACAAGAAGTCAATACGGAACACCCCATGAGACCGACAAAGGTATATTTCAAAATTTTCTTCATATTCTTATTTATATATTAATTCAGGAAATAATTAGAAATTAACTTCAAATCCGAAAGACCAAGTCTTGTTCGGGCTGTATGAATAGTCTGTCGAACCTCTGAAGTTATACTGTGGATCCATACCTTTCAGATGAGTAAACAACGCCAGGTTGTCAACAGAAGCAAAAATACGGATAGAACTCAATTTAGCTTTTACCATCCATGCCTTTGGAAGAGTATATCCTAAGGTAATGTTTTTGATGGCAAAATAAGAAGCGTCAATCAGCCAACGGTCATTTGTGGCATAAGTACCACCCACTTCCATACGAGGTACATCTGTGATGTCACCTGGTTTCTGCCAACGACGCAAAGCATGTTCATTCCAGTTGTTGTTGAAATACATATTTTCCATGCTACCACGATACAAACTGTCATAAATCTTACCCCCTAATGAATAAGTTGTCAAGATTGACAAATCCAAGTTTTTCCAGCTGAGATTTGTACCAATACTACCGTATAAATCAGGAATACGACTTCCCAAATAATATTTACTTTCGTTAGCCTTATTGTAATCGCTTGTGATATATTCATTAGTGATATTCCCGTTTTCATCTTTATCGTATGCCCAGTAAAGCTGTGCACCTGTTGTAGGATCAACACCTGCAGACTTGGCCATATAGAAGGTATTGATAGGCATGCCTTCTTTAATACTATAAATACCATTGATAATCTCAGGACTTTCATTTGTCAGTTTTAGGACTTTATTTTTAACGGTTGATCCCATCCAAGTAATATCCCAATTCCAGTCTGAAGTCTTAATAACAGTGCCTCTCACTTCAAATTCAAAACCACTATTACGCATATCACCTACGTTAGCGTTATAACCGTTAAAACCAGTAGAAGTAGCCATTGGGTAGCTCAGCAACATATCAGTTGTCTTCTTATTATAATATTCCGCATTGATACTTAAGCGATGATTAAACAATGAAGCTTCGATACCAACGTTCATATTTCCATTCTTCTCCCAAGAAACTTCCTGGTTCTCCAAAGAGGACACCATACCACCAATATTGCTACCATTAGGCCAACCTAAATCATATAAGCTTTGCCATGCATAGTAGGTACCTAGATTATCATTACCTTGCTGTCCATAACTCAATTTAACAGACAAATTATCAACCCATTTCACATCTTCCATAAAGGCTTCTTTAGAAACACGCCAGTTACCACCTACAGACCAGAATGTACCCCAACGGTGATCTTTGTGGAAACGAGAAGAACCGTCTGTACGGATAGAAGCATCAAAATAATATTTCTCATCAAAGCTATAGTTGAAACGACCAAACCAAGATTCAATACGATATTTATCAGTATATGAATCAGCAGAGGTGATGGTAGTACCTGGACGAAGTTCCAAGATGCCATCTACCAGGTTAGATTTAGCAGCATTCAAGTATTCGTACTGGTATGCATAGAATTCATGACCAGCCATTACATTGAAACTATGTAAACCGAAGGAACGGTCCCAAGTCAAGATCTGGTTGAATGTGTAGCTCTGCATACGAGTATTGTACTTGTAGAGCAAACCACCGGCAGCGGCTTGGTTACCATGATACATATTCATATAGTTCATCTGGTTTGCTGTACGATAATCCATACCAAAGTTTGCAGCCAGTTTCAAACCTTTGAATACGCCGAAGTTGTCACTGTCAGAGCCCAATGTAAAGCCTGTACGCAAGCTGGCTACATCGTTCTTTACGTATGACTTATCATCTACCAGATTACCCAGCGGGTTGTAGTCGTTATAACTACCCGGACGTCCTTGTTCACCGTAGTCCAACTGAGGATTGCCGTTTTCATCCAATACGTTATTACCCTCCATATCTTTTACATACATCGGAAACAACGGAGAAATAAATTGAGCAGAATACCATACATTTGAAGTAGAAGAACCGTCATACTGGCTATAGTTCATCAATGAATGTGTCAATGATACGTTCATGTTACCTTTAAACCATTCAGTCACCTCTGAATTAATGTTGGCACGTCCGCTGTAGCGCTGAAAGTTTGTACCCGTCAAAATACCGTCTTCGTTCAGGTAGCCCAAAGAGAACATGTATTTAGTTTTTTCTGTACCACCACTTAACTGCAACTGATGTTCGTGGCGGAAAGCGTTATTGTGGAGGATAGCGTCCATCCAGTTTTCATTCCAAGCAGCCTGAGCATCTGCACGAACTTGACCTGTGGTCGGATCAATAATCTGATTCCATGTATAATTTTTAAACGGATTATATAATTCTCCACCTAAATTAGTGCTCAAAGAATTGCGAGCGGCAGCTTCAGCATCAGCCCAGCTATAACCATTGGTAAATACATAACCATTACGCAATGCTTCATAAGTCAGCTGAACAAATTCTTTTTGATTTACCATGTCGTATTCAGGAATAGCACGAGAAGACCAACCTGCGGTAGAACGCCATGAAACATTTGTTTTACCTTCTTTACCTTGTTTGGTGGTAATCATGACTACACCGTTTGCACCACGGGCACCATAAAGGGCACCGGCAGATGCGTCCTTCAACACGGTCATAGACTCAATATCCGACGGGTTGATAGAAGATAATGTTCCATTATAAGGAATACCATCGACTACATACAACGGATCTTGTGATGCGTTGATTGAACCATAACCACGGATGACGATAGAAGCAGCTTCACCAGGCTGTCCAGAACCTGAAGTGGTCAGCACACCTGTACTTTGTCCTTCCAAGGCTTTGGTTACGTTGGTAATAGGACGTGACTCGATTTTATCTCCGCTAATAGTTGCAGCAGAACCCGTGAAAGATGATTTCTTTGCCGTACCGTAAGCTACGACCATCACTTCGTCAAGTTGCTCTGCATCAGATCTTAACACTACTTTCACACGAGGTTGGATTTTCACTTCCTGCGTCTGCATTCCGATGAAAGAAATGACCAAAGTTCCCGCGGAACTTGGCACGTTAGTCAACGTAAAATTACCATCAATGTCAGTAACAGTACCTACTGTAGTACCTTTTACCAATACTGATGCGCCCACTACAGGTAAACCGTCTTCTTCAGAAGTAACATTACCAGTTACTTTCGAAATCTGAGCGTTTACCAGACCGATACCTATCATCAGGCAGGTCATTAACAGCATCAATTTTCTTTTCATAAAAAATCTCTCTTAAAGTTTAACTTTACATTAATAAAAATTCATTCACTCTAACGGGTGCAAAAGTAGTAATATAATTTTAAATATTTATACCTTTTTCAATAAAAGTATAGCAAAAGGTTGCTTTTTAACACTTATCCGAGGATGTTTTTATACAAAAATACGTTTTTCTGAAGTATTTGATAAGCTTTTTTGTCTTTACATTTTTTTAGTCGTAATGATCTCTCAATCTTTATTTAGTGTCAATTTCTTTCTTTTAATTTAAACAAAATGGGGTGCATATATGTGATAAACTTCTACCAAAACGCATATTATCTGCATATTCTTTTAAAAGTCATATAGTATGAACAAAATCCGTTTTCGTTTAGTGTACAATCGCAAAAAAAAAGTTAAACAAACTTGGTAAAGCCCTCATTCAAGTGGAAGTATATCAAAATCGTAAAAAGATTTACATTTCGTCAGGGATATATGTAAATCCGTGGCAATGGGATAGCTGCCGTAGTCGGATTATACGTCATCCACAGGCGGAAGAATTGAATCGCATGTTAGAAGAATTTATGTTGGAGTTACAATGGGAGGAATTGAAATGTTGGAAACGTGGTATTCCCGTTAATCCATCAGTTTTCAGAAATTTTCGGGCACAATCTCATGAAGAAAAAGTCACATTTTTCCACTTTGGTAGAAATTGGGTAGAACAATCAGCCCGTAAAGAAACAACCAAAAAGAACCTGTTGACCACATTAGATTTACTGAAGAATTTTCATCCTTATGTTGAATTTTCGGATATTACTTATTCATTTCTTCAGAAGTTCGAGAATTTCATGAGGCAAAAAATGTATGAAACCAACACTATCGCTAAACACTTGAGACAATTAAGGACATTTATCAACGAAGCCATTAAAAGAGGGTATATGATGGCAGAAAATTATCCTTTTAAGAATTACCAGATAAAAACCACTCAAAGCAAACATACCTTTCTGCTACCTGAAGAAATCCGAAAATTAGAGCAACTTGACCTTTCTCTTTTATCCGAGTCGTTGGCTCATAGTCTGAAAGCCTTTTTATTTTGCTGTTATACGGGAGTGCGATACTCAGATTTTATACATCTTAATGAAAGAAATATTGTAAAAGTAAAAGGTAAAAAATGGCTGATGTTTAAAACGGTGAAGACGGATACAGAAGTCAGCATTCCATTGTATTTGTTATTCCAAGGAAAAGCCCTTGTTCTCTTGCAAGAACATAAGCATGATTTAAATCACTTCTTTCATCTGAAATCGAATTCATCCGTCAACAAAGATTTGAAGAAAATAGGACTGATGGCAAAAATAGACAAGCATTTCTCATTTCATACTGCCCGGCACACCAATGCAACGCTTCTGATATATAATGGTGCACAGATAACTACAGTTCAGAAGCTGTTAGGTCATCAAAGTGTGAAAACTACTCAAGGTTACAGCGAAATCTTTTCGGGTACGATCATCAAGGACCTGAAGAAATGTAAATTCTAACTATATAATAAGGTATATAGCTATTTTATCAAGGAAATAGGTAAATGTGAAAAGGCAAAGACTATAATAGAATAGCGTCTTGTTACATTTTATGTATCCCGATGCAGAAACGTATGTTTTCCTATAAGGAAACGTACGTTTCCGCACTGAGAAACATACGTTTTCCACGTGCGAAACGTAAAATATGAGGAATAGGTTATAAATTAATACCCTTGGATTTTGACTTGATTAGTAAAAAAGAGGTAGAAAAGCTATATAACTCGCACGTTCACATAGGCTCTGGATTGTTTATATGCAATACAGGCGGATTGTTAATTACTTGTTTATCAGTTATTTGTATGAAATTTTAGTTCCGCGGGAACTTTGGTTATTTCCTTCATCGGAATGCAGACGCAGGAAGTGAAAATCCAACCGAATGTAAAGGTTACATTAAAATCTGATGCTGAGGTGCTTGATGAAGTAGTAGTGACGGGATATGGTGTACAACGCAAAGCATCATTTACAGGTGCAGCTTCTATCGTTGGTGAAGACGCTATTGCAAAAAAGAATGATGCAAACTTTGTAAAAGTGCTGGAAGGAACGGTGCCAGGAGTGCAGATGAATAACTCTACCAGTATGCCTGGTGTATGGGGGTCTGTATATATACGTGGACGTGCTTCTTTAAACTCTGGTACACAGCCTCTTTACGTAATAGACGGAATGCCTGTCAACTCTGATACTGATGCAATGAGTTCAAGTGACAATAACATGGTTGATCCTATGTCATCAATCAATCCGGCTGATATCGAAAGTATTACTGTGTTAAAAGATGCTGCTGCTACAGCCATTTATGGTTCACGTGCTGCAAACGGTGTAATCGTAGTCACAACAAAGAAAGGTTCAGAAGGTAAATTCAATTTGAACTTGGATGTTAAACAAGGTTTCGTGTCCATGGGAAACAACAACATGGATTTTGCTAATGCAGAAGAAACCATGAAATTATTCACCGATGGTTTAACAGCATACCAAGGAGGTAACTGGCAAGACAATTATGATTACCTGGCTGACAACTATTTCGGCTGGGACCGCAAGACTAGTACAGACTGGATGGATGCCATCACCCGTAAAGGATATTATCAGGATTACAACCTCAGCGCACAAGGAAGAAGCGGAAATACTGGTTATTATGTTAGCTTGGGTTATTTGAACACTGACGGTCTGATTATCGGATCAGATATGGAACGATTCTCAGGACGTATGAATCTTGATTCAAAATTTAAATGGGCCACAATCGGTGTAAATACATCTTATAGCTATTCTACCCAAAATGGATTCTCATTGTCTACAGGTGGTTCTATGTCAAGCCCATTAACTGCTGCAATTTCCAGCCAGACTCCAATGGATCCTGTATACGATTCTGAAGGGAACTACAACAATATAAATATGTATAACCCTGTTGCATTGATGGATGAAGATACTGGTGAGCTGAATGAAAATAAGATGCAGACCATCAACTTAAATCCATATCTGCAGGTTGATTTCGGATTAGGTATTTATGCCAAGACAACTTTAGGTGTCAATCTAACAGATTTACGCCAATATCAGTATTGGAGTGCACTCTACAATCCACAGGCTATGGATTATAACGGATTGGGACAACAATATAATTCCCGTAACACAGTAATTACATGGAATAATGTATTGGGGTGGAATCATAAATTCGCAGATAAGCATGACATCAGTGTGATGTTGGGACAAGAAATGCAAAAGAAATCATACTTCTATGAATATTATGCTAAGTCTGATTTCCCATTTGCTGATTCCGGTATGCGTGATTTGACTACAGCCGGAACAGAACAAGGAAGTGAATACTATAAAAAAGAGGCTCGTTTAGCTTCTTACTTTATGGATGCGCACTATTCATATGCTGACAAATATTATCTCTCTGGTTCATACCGCCGGGATGGTTCTTCTGTTTTCGGTAGTGATACCCGTTGGGGTAACTTCTGGTCAGTAGGAGGTAAATGGCGTATTTCAGGCGAAGACTTCTTAACTGGGAACAACGTAATTACCAACGCCACATTACGTGCATCTTATGGTACTGTCGGAAACCAAGATATAGACTGGTATGCAGCGCGTGGATTCTATGGTGCAGGTTATAACTATAATCAGATGCCGGGTATGATTCCTGTAAGCATTTCCAACCAGGAACTGACATGGGAAGTTTCTAAAAAATTCGATGTAGGATTTGATTTTTCATTGTGGCACCGTTTGCACTTCACTTTTGATTATTATAACGAAATCACCTCCGATGCTCTATTCCAAGTACCTTTGTCTATGACTACAGGTATGTCCGAAACCTATAAGAACATCGGTAAAATCCGCAACCATGGTATTGAATTTTCTGTGAATGCGAATATTCTCCAAACTAAAGATTGGTCATGGAGTGCTTATGCTAACTTGACTTGGAATGAGAATGAGGTGGTAAAATTATCTACTGATGACCCGATAGAATACACTTTCCAGATTATTGAAGAAGGCCGTCCTTATACACAGTTCAAGATGAAGGAATATGCGGGTGTAGACCGTGAAACAGGAAAGCCATTATGGTATCTGAATGAAACGGGAAACGAAACTACCAGTGATTATAACGCAGCAGCCAAACGATATGTAGGAGATGCTGACCCGAATGTATTGGGTGGTTTCGGAACCAATCTGAGATGGAAAGACATTGATTTCGGATTGTCATTCAATTATCGTCTTGGAGGAAAAGTATTTGATTCCGGAGCTGCCTTCACCGGATTCGGAATGGCATTCAGAACTCCTTTGAAAGACGTTGCACTCAACTCATGGACAGAAGAAAACAAGGATGCCAAATATCCTCAATACATCTATAACGATCCATATAAGGCAACAGCCACTTCATCACGTTTCTTATACAATGGAGACTATCTACGTATAAGTAACTTGACACTTGGATATACTCTTCCGAAAAGATGGACAGAAAAAGTTCTGATACAAAGACTCCGTGCATACATCTCTGTAGATAACCTTTACACATTCACCGCTAGTGATTTCGTAGGTTACAATCCAGAAACATCCGCAAACGGTGTTATAGCATGGCAATATCCTGCTACTCGTACATTTATTGGAGGTATCCAACTTACTTTCTAACTTAAAAGAAACTGTATAATATGAAGAAACATATATTAAACGCATTTATGCTGATAGCTTTGGGAGCTGGCATGACAAGTTGCGGTGATACTTTTCTTGAAACCGATTACTATTCAGGAATCGATACGGAAAGTGCATTGACATCGGTTTCAAAAATTTCAACTGCACTGAATGGAACTTATTATAACCTGTACTATTATAGCTTTGCTGGTAATTATGCCATCAGTATAGGAGATATCCCGACAGATATCAGCTACTGGAATGGTAAAACCGGACATTTTGACGATATCTATACGTTTACCGTTGTAGATACAGATACTTATTTAAAATC
>ULUU01029910.1_pt1 | contig 10802 bp, 10 predicted proteins | sample 1958871 | NCBI WGS metagenome assembly ULUU01 (sample SAMEA4835770, study PRJEB28245) | human gut metagenome | biome: gut microbiome; material: fecal sample | place: Denmark | collected 2008 | reverse complement strand
TAATATATTATATATTTATCACTTTTTCTGCTCTTTTGGTCTTTTAAGTGTTACTTTCTGTCTTCATATCTTGCTCCAAAATCACATCTTTCTCCCCAATTTGCCAATTTTTACGATTAAAGGGATAATTAGTGAATAATTTATTATACTTTTGATTTTGCTCTTCCTATGCGATACCACATAAATTATCACTTAATCATCAAAACAACGCAAAAAAGTGTGATTTTGTTGATTTGGACATCATAATTCGTTCAGCAGATTATCACTTTATTGAAGTATTTCCTGGATTGGGGGATATTAGTGTATTATACTATCCGCGGCTCCTGCTGCGTTATGCAGTGAATATTTCCGCCGCCATACACAATCTCCCTTGTGTATACACCGACAACTTTGCGGTCAGGGAAGATTTCCTGCAGCTGTCTGAGTGCCAGAGCATCATTGACATCACCGTACTGCGGCACGATTACACCTCCGTTTACTATAAGGAAATTAATATATGAAGCAATGCATATATCGCCCTCATTGCGGGCCTTGCTTCCATTAACCGCACGGATGTTAAAATCACCGATGCGCACAGTCTCCTCCGGGCAGCAAATCTTGTGCACCTTAAGCGGACGTCCCTTGGCATCAGTCATACCACATAAATCCGTATATGCTTTTTGGAGAGCATCATAGAAAGGGTGCTTTGGATTATCCGTATATGCGCAGGCCACCTCGCCAGGTGCGACAAAGCATGCTACATCATCTATATGTCCGTTGGTCTCGTCAGGATCGATTCCATCACGCAGCCATAGCACCTTGGTAACACCAAGATATTCACAGAGTCGTGACTCTATCTCCTGCTTCGCCATATGAGGATTGCGTCCGGCACTCAGAAGACACATCCGGGTCGTAAGAAGAGTGCCCTCGCCGTCAACATGGATGGAACCACCCTCAAGGACAAAATTATCCGTGCGGTAATAATCAACATTCTCCAGATTACATATGGAAGAAGAGATTTTATCATCCTTATCCCATGTATCGTAAAGGCCATCCACCTTGCCTCCCCAGGCGTTAAAAGTCCAGTCGCACGCACGACGGCCTCCCTTGCCGTTTATGAGGAAAGTCGGACCTACGTCGCGGCACCAAGCGTCATCACTTTCCATTTTGATGACATTGATTTCAGGCGGAAGCTTTCTTCTGCATTTTTCGTACTGAGCCTCTGAAGCTAACATTGTGACCGGCTCAAATTCACTTATCGCTCTGGCAACAGCCGCATATGCCTGCTGTGCAGGCACCGCATCATCGCGCCAGTTGTCCGGCCGTTCCGGCCAGATCATCCATATTTTATCCTGTGCGGCATATTCTGCCGGCATATAATACCCGTCAGCTGCGGGTGTCGAATTTAGTTTCATTATCTGATACCTTCCTTGTGTATGAATTAATAATTGCTGCTGATACAATAAGCGCACTGCCTATCGCCATTCTGAGTGTCATCTTTTCTCCCAGAAAAATTGCCGAGAAAATTGCTCCGTATACCGACTCCATTGACAGAAGGATTGCCGAAAGGGAGGTACTCACATTTTTCTGTCCGAGAAGCTGAAAGAAAAATCCCACAAACACCTCAAATATACCGCAATACAAAAGTCCTGGAACGCACCTTGGATTGACTGCGGCGGGCATCGGCTCCGCTATGAATGCCACTGCCAGACAGATAACCGCCGCCGCTATTATCTGACCTGTGTGCAGAAGTATAGGATTAATTGACATATTCTCGTCAATATATATAAGATGTACGGCATAAAGTGCACCCGCAAGCAGCGACAAATCACCCCACTCCGGCACGAAGCGTCCCTGTAAAGTAAGCACTGCAGCACCGATGGTGCATATGACGGCCGCGATGATTTTTCTCGCAGCAACCCTGCGTCTTAAGAAAACGATTTCTATGACGGGAAGAAACGCCACATACGTTCCGGTAAGGAACGCGGATTTGGAGGCACTTACATACTGCATACCCTTATTCTGGAATATCAGTGCGGCAGCAAAAATCACGCCCAGAACTGCTCCGTGGCAGATAGATTTTCTGTCCCATTTATTAAGGTTGATTACAGCAAGAACTGCTGCCGGAACGGATGCCACCAGAAGCCTCAACGCCAACTGCCATAATGGAGTGATGTAATCAAGTGAATCCTTTACGGCCACAAATGAGCCTCCCCATATCATTCCGGCAAGAATGAGCATGATGACCGATATTGTTTTTACAGTTTTAGCGTTACCCTTCATGATTCACCGCCTTTCACTAATAAACCGGCAGCGAAAGCCTTATGCCTCGTTGCCGGTTCTGTTAGGATGTTTTATTATTACGCATTATGAATGCTATAATGCCTTAAGGTAAATTTCCTTAATCTGCTCTCTGGTAAAGGTAACAGGATGATTGTTATAATTTCCGATAGACACCTTAAAAAAGTTATCCACCATCCAATCAACATCCTCCTCCTTAATCCCCTGTTCGCCAAGAGTTATCTTAAGGTCTATCTGACTGAGCAGAGTATTGATACGCTCCGCGCAGTCCTTTTCGTCCGTGCCGCCAAGACATCTTGAAATCTCAGCGAATTTCTCAGGTGCACCGCCCACACTCATCCCGGTAATTATCGGAGTAAGTGCTGCAAGGCCGCGGCCGTGCACGATATTTTTAAGGCCACTCGCCGGATGCTCCATGCCATGCGCAAGTGTTACACCGGCAGTATTGATTACCATTCCGCCGATGGTGCTGGCCCATGTGATGGCATCCCAGTCATCTGCGGTACCCTCGCCCTTGTATACTTTGACCAGATGCTCACCGATAAGTGCCATGCCCTCGTGTGCAAGCATATCCGTGATCGGCTGACCGATTTTGGAAGTGTATGCTTCCATACAATGGCACAACGCATCAAAGCCAACCGATGCAAGAATTGATTTCGGCATCGTCTCCATAAGCTCAGAATCAATAATTGAAGCCTTGCCTACAATTGCAGGACAGCGTAACGACTTCTTGTCACCGGTATCCGGATTGGTAAGAACCGCAAAACCGTTGCCCTCACTTCCCGTACCGCATGTAGTCGGAACCAGAATCAGCGGAAGTGCCTCATCACTGTGCTTTCTGTTAAAAATATAATCATTAATATCTCCATCGTTCTTCACGATAAAAGCTATCGCCTTGGCACAATCCATGATGCTGCCGCCGCCAAGTGCGATGACAACATCGCATCCCTCGGATTTGGCAAAATCAGCGCCCTCAATTGCTGTAGTTGTAAGCGGATTCTGGCTTACCTTGTCATATATCGCACTCTCAAGTCCCGCATCGGCCAGAAGCTTTACTGCACGGTCGAGAAGACCTGATTTCTTCGTACTGGAATGGCCGGTAACGATAAGTGCTTTTTTACCGTATTTAGCTGCCTCGGTTCCTATCAGTTCAGCCTTGCCCCGGCCAAATATAAGGTTTACCGGCAGATAATAGTTAAAATTCATATGTGCCTCCGAATTAAAGTCCAAGATCCTTCATTGTCTTAACAAGGACTGCCTCATAAATCTCAAGACCTTTTTCCATCTGTTCGTCAGTCATTACAAGCGGTGCAAGGAAACGGATTACATTACCGTTGGTTCCCGCATTTTCCATAAGAAGACCCATCTGAATCGCATTCTGTATCATCTTAGATACGAACTCGCCATAAGGTTCCTTGGACTCCTTGTCTTTGACATACTCAACACCAATCATGGCACCAAGTCCGCGGACATCTCCGACAACCGGGTATTTTTCCTTGAATTCATTGAACTTAGCCATAACTCTGTCGGCAATATGACGGGCTTTTCCGGCAAAATCCTCTGCCTTCATAATGTCCATTACCTTATTGGCTGCGGCACATGAAACAGGGTTGCCGCAATATGTACCGCCGATCGTTCCGGCCGGAACCGAATCCATGATTTCTTCGCTCGCCGTGATTGCACTGATTGGCATACCTGCACCCATTGACTTGGCTGTTGATACGATGTCAGGTGCTGCGCCGGCCTCTGCCCAATATTCTGATGCGAAATAACGTCCGGTTCTGCAGTTACCGCACTGAACCTCATCGGCAATCATAAGGATTCCGTTGTCATCGCAGATTTTACGCACTGCCTTAACCCACTCTATTGGTGCAGGAACGAAACCGCCCTCGCCCTGAATAGGTTCGATTATCATACATGCCACATCCGATGCCGGTGTTGACTCATCAAAAAGTTTATATATTTTATCAATGTAATATTTGATTGCTTCCTCTTCGGTATATCCCTTAGGCGCTCTGTACAGATATGGATAATCTGCTCTGTAAATTCCTGACGGGAAAGGTCCCATGCCGAGTGAATATGCCTTCTTGGCCGTGAGTGCCATTGTAAGGTTGGTTCTTCCGTGGAAAGCACCGGAGAAACATACCACATTCGGTCTTCCTGTGTACGCCTTCGCAACCTTGATTGCGTTCTCGTCAGCCTCGGCACCCGAGTTGGCAAAATATGTTTTTTTCTTATCTCCGCGGCAAGGAATTGTCTGGTTGAATTTCTCCGCAAGTGCAACATAACCGTCATGAACCACTACATTAAAAATGGTATGGAAATATTTGCCGGCCTGCTCCTTAACTGCCTCTACGACCTCAGGTCTTGAATAACCCATATTGAGAACACCGACACCTCCGATCCAGTCGAGGAATTTATTGCCATCAAGGTCCTCAATCATTGCGCCCTCGCCTCTTGCGATGCAGATAGGATATGTTGAACCGCACAGTGCTTTTGGAACTGCGGCATTTCTTCTGTCTAAAAGTTCTTTGGCTTTAGGTCCCGGAACTGTACCGGTAACGATTTCAGGTAATTCATCCTTTAACATAATACAATCCTTCTTTCCTTATATGACGCGCCGCAGTTTTCACTGCGGCACTGTCTATGTTTATTACAATTCAAATTCTTTCTTAGTGTCTGCAAGTGCTGCATCCATTCTCTCAATAACCTGTGCAATCTGCTCTTCAGTAATGACTGCTGTCGGTTCAAAACGAATACACTTGGCATTTACAAGAGTACCGGCTGTCATTACTCCTCTTGAGAAAAGTCCCTTGGCTACGGAATATCCGATATCGCAGGTCTTAAACTCAACAGCAAGCATAAGTCCAAGTCCTCTTACATCATCAATGATTTCAGGGTATTTAGCCTTGAGTGACTCAAGTCCTGCCTTGAGAATCTTACCCTTGCTTGCGCACTGTCCCGGAATATCGTTATCAATCATATACTTGATTGTAGCGATTGCTGCTGAACAACATACAGGGTTACCACCGAATGTAGGTGATCCGAGAAGCCATGGGTTATCGATGAGCTGCTGTACCCACATCTGCGGTCTGCAGATAATACCTGTTATCGGCATTATGCCGCCGCCGAATGCTTTACCGAATGTCATGATATCAGGAACAACACCTTCAGCTTCGCATCTCCACATTGTACCTGTTCTACCCATACCACACTGGATTTCATCAAAAATAAGTGCAACATCATATTTATCACAAATCTCACGAAGTTTCTTAAGATATCCTTCCGGAGGAACGATTACACCGGCTTCACCCTGGATAGGCTCAACAATCATACCGGCAACTCTCTCGCCAACTGCGAGAAGATTCTTGATTGCTTTCTCAGCATCTTCCGCATTACCGTATTCAACATGCTGTACCTGCTGTACCATCGGAAGATACGGAACTCTGTATGTGCTCTTGCCGCCCATTGAAATAGCACCAAATGACTTGCCGTGGAAAGCACCTACGGTTGAGATGTACCATCCGCCGCCCTTAGCAATCCTTGCAAGCTTAAGAGCCATCTCTACTGCCTCAGCACCACCGTTTGTAAAGAAACAGTACTGAAGGTCACCCGGTGTAATATCTGCAACTGCTTTTGCAAGATATCCGCGGAGCGGATCGAGAAGCTCCTGTGAATGAAGTGCCTGATGGTCAAGCTGTGCTTTAACCGTGTCAAGAATTTCCGGATTACGATGTCCGCATGTATAAATACCGAAACCACCGAGGCAGTCGATAAATTCTTCTCCGTAAAGTCCGTCACAAACGCCGTCATGGTCTGTCCATTCAAGAACTGCGGAATTTGTTGATACCGATTTACGATATTTAAGCCATCCCGGACTTACATAATTATCGAAATAATCGAGTGTCTGCTCCGTCATTGTTTTTTTCTCGGCATCCGTAAGTTCATCCGAATGGATATAACCTATAACCTTTTCCAAATCTTTGCTAACCTGTTCATAACTCATAATAAAACCTCCTGATAATAAAAAAAGGACTTAAAGATATTGTTCGTATCTTTAAGCCCCGTTGCTTAAGTTGTGATTATAGTACACCTGCATTACTTATTTTTCAATTCCTAATATCTACCATTTTTCTACTTATTTTTTGTAAATCTGGTACTTTTTAATTAGTTATTCCATGCAGTCCGGTCAAAATCTTCATTATAAAATTATGGTTCAGATTGCATGAATTTCTGTGCCGAGGCGGTTGCTGCAAGGCCGCCTTCTCCCGTTTCCTTAAGGCTTGGGCTCATCGCGTTACCAATCCGGCGCATGGAATCTATGACATCGTCAGGGCTTATTGCACTGACAATTCCTGCCATCGCAAGCTGCGTGGCTGCTATGGCATTCACTGCACCGGCCGAGTTACGTTTCACGCACGGCACCTCAACAAGTCCCATAACAGGATCACAGGTAAGACCCAGCATATTCTTGAGTGCGAATGACAACGCGGACGCAATCTGTCCGTTCGTGCCTCCCTGCAGATAACATAGTGCACCTGCTGCCATGGCGCTCGCGGAGCCGATTTCTGCCTGACATCCGCCTGATGCACCTGCAATATAAGCATTCATGGCAATTACATTACCTATTCCTGCCGCCGTAAACATTGCCTCGACCATTCTGTCTTCTTCAGCATGATATAATTCCTGATAACTTAGCAGAACCGCCGGAATTACACCACAGGCTCCTGCCGTCGGTGCCGCAACAATTCTTCTCATGCACGCATTGGATTCACCCATCTTGATTGCTTTTTCCATCGCAAGTCCAACAAAATCGCCGCACAGATTACGCCCCGCTTCATTATATTCATGCAGTTTCTGTCCGTCACCTCCGGTCATACGGCTCTCCGATTTCAGGCCGGCATCATAATTCCTGTCGGCATCTGCCATCGCACGGTACATTTCCCGCATTTTTTCAAAACTTGACGTTTCCGACATGGCGCTTTCCTGCATATCTTCTTCCATGATAACACGCCAGAACGGCTTTCCCGTCTCTTCACATATATTAAGAATATCCTGAATTGAATTATACTTCATGACTGCCTCCATCCTCTGACTTGCTAAGATAAGTAACCTTAAGAACGCCCTCTATTTTCTCTAACCACTTAAGACCGTCCGCAGGAATTTCCTGATCGCACTCCACAACCATAACGGCACGTCCGCCTCTGGCCGACCTGTATAACTGCATTGCCGCAACATTGACGGATTTGTGCGCCAGCATAGATGTAACTTCTGATACATGTCCCGGCTGGTCCAGGTTATGAACAATAAGTGTAGGACAATCTCCGGAAAAATTAGTCTCTATTCCGTCTATCTGTGCGATATTAATTCTCGAACCGCCAAGCGACTCACCGATTACCTCCAAAGTCTTCCCGGTCTCTCCGGTAAGGCGTATCTGCGCCGTATTGGGATGCGCCTCCTTAAGATGTGCCTCTCCAAATTCAATGTCAATCCCACGGTCTGCAGCAATTTCCATACTGTGCGCAATCCGGTAATCATCCGGTTTCATGCCGAGAAGTCCGGCAACCAGTGCTTTATCCGTTCCGTGCCCCTTACCGGTTGCCAGAAACGAACCATACAGCAGAATCTGTGCTGATTTGATTTCCTCACCCAACAGCCGCCTCGCAACAAGTCCTATTCTTACGGCACCGGCCGTATGTGAACTTGAAGGTCCTACCATTATCGGCCCAACAATGTCAAAAATACTCATAATAGCATCTCCTATGTATCCGCGTAAATTAAAAAGAGACTTTAAGACAGGTATCTTAAAGCCTCTTTGCTTCATGTTGATTATCATACCCCATTCTCATGGGAATATCAATCTTTTTATGCTAAAACCTTGGATAAGAATTCCTTAAGCCTAGGATTCTTCGGATTTCCGAAAAATTCTTTCGGCTCACCGCTCTCAAGAATTTTGCCTTCATCGATAAATATCACGTTGGTTGCAACTTCCTTGGCAAATCCCATCTCATGAGTAACGATTACCATCGTCATTCCTTCTTTGGCAAGCGCTTTCATAAGATCAAGTACTTCTCCGACCATCTCCGGGTCAAGCGCACTTGTCGGCTCGTCAAAAAGAATTACGTCAGGGTTCATCGCAAGCGAACGCACGATTGCGACACGCTGTTTCTGTCCTCCGGAAAGTGTTGACGGATAAGCATCCGCTTTATCCTCAAGCCCGATTCTCTTAAGGAGCGACATCGCATTTTCTTTGGCTTCACGCTTTATCGTGGCCACATCCGTCGTAATCTGCCTCAGCTCTTTCTTATTCTTACCTCTGAATATATTCGCAAACTTAGTCCATCTGTTGTAGCGCTTGTCTTTTCTGAGATCCTGGCACTGCAGATAAACCGGTGCAAGCATAATATTCTGTATAACAGTTTTGTTCTGGAACAGATTAAAATGCTGGAATACCATTCCCATATGCCTTCTGTGAACATTGATATTAACCTTCATATCGGCAATATCCACGCCGTTGAAAATTATCTGTCCGCCCGTAGGGTCTTCCATACAGTTAAGGCATCTTAAGAATGTACTTTTACCGGAGCCTGAAGGACCGATTACAACAACGATATCGCCTTTGTTGATCGTAACATCGATTCCTCTGAGCACTTCGTTGTCGCCAAAATGTTTTTCAAGATTAATGACGTCTATCACTTCTTCTCAAGCTCCTTTCCATAGTCTTAATTCCCAATGTAATGATAAGGACCAGAACAATGTAAATCAATGCCATTACAAGATACGGAACCATAAATTCGTAACTGTTACTGCCTATATAGTTAAATGCTACATAAAGGTCGGTCGCTCCGACAAAGCTTACTACGGATGTCTCTTTGATCAGCGCAATAAACTCATTACCGAGAGTCGGAAGGATGTTCTTGACCGCCTGAGGAATAACTATTTTCATCATTGTCGTTCCGTACGAAAGTCCGACTGCACGTCCTGCCTCCATCTGTCCGCTGTCGACGGACATAATACCGCTTCGCATTATCTCCGATATATATGCGGCACTGTTAAGGCCGAAAACGATCATGGACACCTGCACGCCAGTCATCTTCACGCCCATAAGTGGCAACATAACATAGTAAAATACAAGCAGCTGGACAACCATAGGTGTTCCTCTGAATATTCCTACATATACACTGCATATTCCGTTAAGGACTCTCGGGAGAACTTTATACTGCGGTATTGTTCTGATTGCTGCGATGAGCGTACCGATGACAATACCGATTATAAGGCCTATAACCGCAATTAGAAGGGTGTTTTTCAACCCTTCTAATACCATGACATAGCCATTTTGTTCCACGAAAATCTCATAGAATCTATTAACTTTCAGACCAAAATTACCCATGTAAACCTCTTTCGCTTTAATTACTGCATTGCGTTAAGTGAATCTGTAATGCACTTAGCCGGTGCAGCATCAATAATTACATAATCAAGGTTGCCGTTTATGAGATCCTGTACTGCAAGTGAACCGTTCTTGTATCCTGTACCGGTTGCCTTAAGTCCTGCAAATCCCATCTCTTCATCACCCTGAACATAAAGTGAACCTGTTGTTCCGTTCTGGTAACCAATCTTAACACTGCTGTCTAATTCTCCGAGAAGCTTCTCAACATCTTCCTTGGTCTTGCATGAATCAAACTTGGAGTCTGTTGAAGGAACTATAAGCTTCTGTGATGCCTGATAGTAAGAATCCGAGAAATTAACGTATTCCTTTCTCTCATCCTTAACCGTAAGACCTGCCATTGCGACATCGCATTTGTGCTGGCCTACAGAAAGACAAACAGAATCGAAATCCATGTTCTGGATTACGAGTTCTTTATTAAGATACTCAGCAAGTGCTGCTGCTATTTCCATATCGATTCCATAGTAGCTGTCACCCTTGGTGTACTCAAACGGCTCAAATGCAGCATTGGTAGCTACTACAAGCTGATCCTTGCTGTCATCAAGTGTTGCTGACTTAACTGCAACCGGCTCACCATCTCCGAAATAGTGATTACAAATCTCATCGAACTTACCGTTGTCCTTAATCTCCTTAGTGAACTTATTAACTGACTCAAGGAGATCTGCCTGATCTTTGTCAACACCGAAAGCGTATTCCTCACTTGTGAGGTCAATGTCTATAACCTTAGCTGTTCCGCTGCCGTTATCCTTCTTGCCGCATGCAAAAAGTGCTGTGGCTGGCATAACTGCTACAAGAACAAGTGCAATTTTCTTTTTCATATATTTTTCCTCCTGTTGATATTTTACTAGCACAATATAACACTTAATTTGTAAAAAGGCAATAAAATTCTGCATAACTTTACATTATTAACGTATCAAACACCAAATTATATCATAACATCGGATTTTTGCTTGCTGTGTTCTATTTTTTCATTCATTTTTCTGAAAGGAACCGCCAACGCAAGTCCTATTATCAATGAAATTATCACATAAATTCCCATTACAGCAAGGTATCGTATATAATTATGTCCGTACATTCC
>ULUU01021481.1_pt1 | contig 10902 bp, 6 predicted proteins | sample 1958871 | NCBI WGS metagenome assembly ULUU01 (sample SAMEA4835770, study PRJEB28245) | human gut metagenome | biome: gut microbiome; material: fecal sample | place: Denmark | collected 2008 | reverse complement strand
GCTCGAGCCGGTCTATCCGCACGCCGGAATGAACCGCAAATGGGTGGATTATTTCTTCAGTGCGCTCACCGACGGTCCGTGTCTCGCCTTCGGATATGCACAGGCAGGACAGGAAAACTCGTTCACTTGGGACAATATGCGCAAGGGACTCGAGATGCAGATGCCGCTCATCGACTCGCTCCGACGTGCCGGACGACTGCGTGTGGAGACGCTCGGCGAGTCGGGACGGTGGTTCAGAAAGCATTTCAAGCTCACTCCTGCCACGGCTGTCACCACGGTGAGCGACGTGCGTGGCGAAGGCAACAAGACCGTATGGTACGACAGCCGCAACTATCGCGCCAACCTGTTATGGGAGAAGGGACGGTTCAGATTCCGCGACATACACTTGTTTGACGAGCGTTTCAAGTCGGAATATCTCGACAAACCGGGCACGGGCAACCAGTTTCTGTTCTACACGCTGCCCGTAATCGACGGCTTCATGTGGAGCAAGGGCGACGACCGCGCGGGACTCATGATTGTGAAAGTGAATGATGACGGAAGCACAGAGGAGCTCCGTCTCGATAATCCTACGGTGAAGGAGCGCGGCAAAAGTGTGCTCGAAGTGAGCGGCACCGACCAATACGGCCACACATTCGGCATCGTCCTGCGCGACGACCGAATAGAAGTTAGCTCGCCCGACGCCGGCAACGACGACGCTTGGGCACTGCAACTGCACTCCGCTCCCGATGCTCCGCTGCCCTTCACAACAATCGGCGACAAGTCTGTCGAAGCCGTATTCCGCGGCTATTCCTACTCCGTCGACTGCCCGAAGGGTTGTTTTAAAGAAGTGGATGATAACGGGAACCGCACCATCCGCATCTGTCCGGACAAAGGAAAGATAGCGATTGACTGTGCCCGATGAACCTGACAGAATGTCAATAATTGAGCCGCGAGCACTCAAAAACACGCCCTTAGACGATGAATAGCAACGCATACGACAGGGTTGTGTAAACAATTCGGAAAGTTTTCTTTGCAGTGTCTGCAAGTTGAACTATCTTTGCATAAGATATAACGGCACTCGGGTGACTTAGGATAAACTCCTTTCCGATTATCTGCAATATCTTCATACGTGAAATAACAACAATACATAATGGACTGGATAAACGCACTTCTCGGCACAAACACGGCCGCACAGACCATCATTGTGCTGTCGATGATAACCGCAGCGGGACTTGCTCTTGGCAAACTTCACATACGCGGTATCTCGCTCGGAATTGCATTCGTATTCTTCGTAGGCATCATCGCCGGACAATTAGGATTCAAAGCAGACCTGCACATGGTGGGATTCGCCGAGACATTCGGACTGCTGCTCTTCGTATATACCCTCGGTCTGCACGTCGGACCGAGCTTTGTGGGCATGATGCGCAACGAAGGCGTGGCACTCAACATGTGGGGACTCGCCGTGATTATCGTCGGCACCATACTGGCAATACTTCTGTGTCCGCTGACCGGCATCAGCATGCCGAACATGACCGGAATACTCTGTGGCGCGACAACTAATACTCCTGCCCTTGCCGCGGCACAGCAGGCACTCAACAGCGCAGGCCTGCCAAGCAGCGGAGCGGCACTGGGATGTGCCGTGACCTATCCGCTCGGAGTTGTCGGAGTGATTCTGGCCATGATATTCATACGCCGTTTCTTCGTAAAGCCTTCCGACCTCGAGCCACGCAACAAGAACACTGAGGACAACACATACATAGCGCAATACATAGTTGTGAACCCGGCACTAAACAACAAAACCATCTCCGAAATATCGCAGATGACCCACCGCCATTTCATCATCTCGCGCATCTGGCGCGACGGAAAGGTGATAGTGCCGCTGGCCGAGACAAAGATGCAGCTGAACGACAGCGTGCTCGTGGTGACCAATATAGACGAATCGGAAGCCATGGACATCCTGTTCGGAAAGAAGGTGGAGAAAGACTGGAACCGCGATAAGGACCGCATCGACTGGAACGCGATAGACAGCAACGTGGAGAGTCGCGTCATACTGCTCACACGCACCAGCCTCAACGGCAAGACACTCGGTGCACTGCACATGCGCACAGCCTACGGAGTGAACGTCAGCCGAATAATGCGCGGCGACATCAAACTGCTTGCCAGCGACGACCTGCGACTGCAATACGGCGACCATCTGACCGTTGTCGGCGCACCGAGCGACATAGAACATGCCGAACAGTTCCTCGGCAACGCCGTCCAAGTGCTCAACGAGCCGAACCTCGGAGCCATATTCCTCGGCATGATACTTGGCCTTGCCATAGGCATGATTCCTATCCATCTGCCTGGAATGAGCGCACCCGTGCACCTCGGCATCGCCGGCGGAGGCATCATAATGGGAATACTCGTGGGAGCACTCGGCCCGCGCGCCCACTTCATCAGCTACACCACGCGCTCCGCATCGCTCATGCTCCGCAAGCTCGGACTGTCACTCTATCTGGCGTGTCTCGGTCTGGAGGCGGGCAGCGACTTCTTCAGCACGGTGGTGCGCCCCGAAGGTCTGATGTGGGTTGCCACAGGATTCATCATCACTGTCGTGCCTCTCATCATCGTGGGTCTGCTTGCCCTGCACACACGCAAGTTCGACTTCGGCACCATCTGCGGCATTCTCTGCGGCTCGATGGCCAACCCCATGGCGCTGAGCTACGCCAACGACACACTCAAAGGCGACACCGCCGCCGTGAGCTACACATCGGTTTATCCGCTCGGAATGTTCGTCCGGGTGATAATAGCACAGATAATCATCATGTTCTCCGTCTGAACACTTATCACGAATACATGCCCACCTATACATAACAACCCCGACGTCGCTTCGCGCTGACGCCGGGGTTGTTTCGTATTATGCAGCGACCTGTGCCATGACAGGCCGCCTTCAGCATAGTTTTACTTGTTCATGATGCCGCGTATCTCCTCGACAATCTGCTCGTCGGTGAGCTTGTTGTCGCGCATCAGCTGCCGGACATCGTAGCGGTCGTAAAGCGCTTTCTTCACGCCGAAGTTCATTGTCTTCATGTCCGACGGACCGTAGAAGCGGCTTATGCGCTCACCGAAACCACCGTCCACACAGCCATCCTCCAGCGTCACAACCAGCTGATGGTCTGCCTTCAGGCTCTCAAGCAGCTCATCGTCAGTGCCACTGATATAGCGCGGATTTATCACCGTAGCCTCTATGCCGCACTCCTTCAGCGCGTCGGCCACACGTTCTGCCTTGGCGAAGAAGTTGCCCAGACCTATCAGAGCCACATCTTTGCCGCGGCGAACCACCTTGTAGCGGTTGAGCTCTGAATAGTCGGTGTCGCACGGTTCGGCACTGTGATGCACCTCTCCTTCCGGCACACGCAGTGCGACAGAATATTTGTCCTGCTCTATTGCCCACTTCTCCATGGCTATCATCTCCTCCACCGACGCCGGAGCGAGATATACAAGATTAGGAATATGGCTCAACATCGGAATGTCGAAGAAGCAGATGTGAGTGAAATCATTCATTCCGAAGACCGACGCACCCACCACGTTTATCACGGCCGGATTGCCGTTCACGCAGAGGTCCTGCGCCATCTGGTCGTAAGTACGCTGCAGGAATGTGGCGTAAGTGCTGAACACCGGATGCGCACCGCGGCGCGCCATGCCCGACGCCATTGCCACTGCCTCTTCCTCGGCGATGCCCACATCCACGTGCTGTGCGCCCGCCTCGCGGCGCTGTTCGGGTCCGAAGCCCAGCGATGCCGGCACGGCTGCCGATATGCACACCAGCTTCTCGTCGCGCTTCATCTCCTCTCTGAGCCAGTTGCCCAGAATCTGTGCCGAGCTCTCCTTAGCCTCAACCGGCTTCAGCACGCCCGTCTCTATGTCGAACGGCATGTTCCAGTGCCACCTCTCCTTGTTCTCCACGGCCGGATCCCATCCGTGTCCCTTCTCCGTGTGTATATGAACCACCGTCGGGTGCGGAGTGTCCTTAACGGCCTTGAAAGCCTCGATGAGCGTCTCGATGTTGTTGCCCTGCTCCACATACTTGTACTCGAAGCCCATCGCCTTGAATATGTTCAGCTCAGCCTCGCCGTTTGTCTCGCGCAGCAGTTTAAGGTTGCGGTACAATCCGCCGTGGTTCTCGGCTATGGACATCTCGTTGTCGTTCACCACGATTATTATGTTTGTGCCCAGCTCGGCAGCCATGTCGAAGCCCTCGAAAGCCTCGCCTCCGCTCAGCGAGCCGTCACCGATGACAGCTACCACGTTCTCCTTGCCTCCGAGAATGTCGCGTGCCTTCTGCAAACCTGTAGCCAGAGCAACCGACGTAGATGTATGACCTATCTCGAAGCAGTCGTATTCGGGCGACTCCGCCGGACTGCTGTAGCCCGACACCTCGGCCATGCGCGTGCTGTCGATGAATCCGTAAGCACGTCCCGTAAGCATCTTGTGCGGATATATCTGATGCGACACATCGAACACAATCTTGTCTTTCGGCATATTGAATACATAGTGCAGCGCAATCGTAGCTTCAACGAATCCGAGGTTAGGACCCACGTGTCCACCTATCATACTGTCACGTTTGAGTATGCCTCCGCGTATCTCGGCGGCAAGAAGTCTCAGTTTTTCTGCCGGCAGGTTCTTGATGTCGGCCGGTGATTTTATATTTTCAATCAACATATTTATATAATAATGTACTGTTACGTTATTCTGAACAACTCTCTGTTTCACGCTCGGTGCAGGGCGCTGCATGCACATCCCGCACCTTCACGATGCAAAGATACTACAAAATCATTTCTTCCGGAAATATTTGCCTTTACCATTTTTACGGTAAATCATACCTTCATCAACGACTGCCACGCACGTCGCGACCCAACGCCATAGGGACAGCGGCGCGCCACGGACATAAAACAAAAAAGGTTGTATCTGACTCCAGATACAACCCCGCATAACTCTAACCTCACGGCCAAAAATTATCGCATGATGAAATTTCTTTTTATTTTATTACGTATTTCTTACCGTTCATGATGTATATGCCCTTCGGCAGATTCTTGAGCGATGTGCCGTCAGCCACCTTCTGGCCGTTGATGTTATATACACCCTCATGAGCATTGTCGCCAGGCACTTCTGTCACGATGCCGTTGATGTCGGTTGTTCCACCTTCACCTTCGATGGCCATCACCTTAGAATTGCTGCTCGTGGTAAGATCGGTTATGTACCAGCATGTACCGAGCAGACCATCCCATGCTTGCGGCAGATGATACATCTTGCCACCCGACATGACGTATGAACCTGCGGGCACAGGTGTATCACCTTGCTTTTCTCCAGGACGATGATAGAAGTATGTGTAACTCAACTTTCTATCTTCTGTAGTTACAGTATTTTCAGCCGGAGTGAGCATACCATCAGGACAGCTTACACCCGTAATGGTGTAGATGTTTCCATATGGGAATACCATATCCTGAGATGTTTGCTCCGGGTCGTTTTCTTTTTTCACAAGGAATTTGTATTCCTCACCTTCTGGAAACTCAGGACCTTTTGTAACCCAGATAAGATAACATTCGCCATGTACTATCGCAGGTGTAGAATAATTATCGGTGAGACTAACAGTTGAGAAAAGTATCTGATCCTTGTTCTGTGGGTTAACACCCTCGAGTTTGCAGAGCTTGGCGTCAGCACCGAATGTCTCCATTATCTGAGAACCTGTTACATCACAAGGCAATGTGATGGCATTCCATGCATCCAACACGAACTTACGGCTGAGGTGGAACGGATACTGCTGCTGGTATTTATTCTGATCAACCTTATTTACATCACGCTGGTAAGCGTCAAGACCTATTTCGTTCTGTCCGATATAATACAGACCGAAGTTGTCTACATACACACGACCTTCCGTACCTTTCTTATTCACACCCAGCTTCAGAGTGCCGGTCTCTTCACCTTCATCAGCAGTCACATTCACATATACTCTTACTCTATGATAAGACTCGTCCGGTTCGTATTCATTTTCCTGCGCAAGGAAATAGGCTGCTGCGACGTTGCGGCGGAAATAAATCTTATTGTTTCTGTCAAGAGCATCCTTAAGCGTACCTGTATATTTTTCAAAAGTAGCTTGGTCTCTGCTATTGAGAACCGGTATCAGTGTTTCTTCTCCGTTTGCAAACAGATATGCATTTGAACCTTCTGTTGCGATATTCTCATGATCGTATGCACCGTTCTTATATGTTGCATAGTCATTCTTGTCGAAGAAAGCCTGTGCCTCCACCATATAAAGTCCCGGTTTCAGACCACTAATTGTCTGATAGAACTCTACGGGGTTATCTTCGCTTGCTGTCACAGCACCAATCTCCACACAACCGAAAGCTCCATAATTCGCTGCATATCCATCGTTTGCCTGTGTCGTTCCCAAGTTAGGATCTATGGTTGTGCAATAGTCATCAGATCCAGGTGTCAGATTTGTCACAGACCAGAACAGATTTTTCGCATCACTTACATTTCTGAGGAAGCGTGAGTTTCCAATAAGTCCGGTGATGTTATAACGTCCTTGCTGAGCAACATCCTGCAATATTGCAATGTAATCATCACGCTTAATCAGACACCATTTGTCCTGATTATCCGCAGAACGTCCTTCTCCTGCATGAACGTATTCTTTATCGAAATGGTAATAATAATTTGTAACAGTTGGACGTGGGAACGGCCAGCCTTCGGATGTTGTTATAGAAGTTCTCAGATAATAAATATTATTCTGACCACTACTTACAGCATCAAAATGCAAATTTGCATATTCATCATCCGGTCTGTCAACATAAGTCTTATATGAATTATTTCCTTCAGTAGCTCCCAAGTCTATTGCCAGACAGCTTCCTTTAGCCTTATTCACAATAGCTGACTCAAGATAATATCCGCCATTACTTGCTGAAACTACCTTGAAACGGATGCCTCGTTCGCTCAATACCGACTGCATACCATATTCTCCACCACCGTGCACAAACTTCTTTTCATCTACGTTGTACAGAAAGACATAAATATCCTTACCTGCAACATCCTTAGGGTTGACAGCCACCTTCAGCAGCAAATCGTCAATGGTCTGGGCGAAGCCACTCTGTGTTCCGCCCAATATCAGGAACAATATCCCGATAAACAATTTAGTAAAATGCTTCATGTTATTTACTTTCAATTTATACACCGTTATTTGTTACACATTAATCCCATACAGAATAAGAGTTCTGTCCATACTTATTTTTTTCCAAGTCAGTTTCGTCATCGTCCGGCATACCTTCATCAATATCAATGCCAGGATCTGTCGGATTGCCGCCGGGATTATACGATGAAAAACTTGCCATAACCGGCTCAGCCTCCATACCAATAACCGTAACCAGAGGTTTCACATACTTTTTTTTCTTCATGTCCTTATTAGTTTATAGTTTCTGTTATTAATGTTCATTATTTCATTTCGTCCACGACCAAAGTTCCTGTCCGCCGTTGCGCACAGGCAAGAAGTACTCAATTATTAAGAATTGATAGCGACATAACATATATTTTTGCCTAAAGATTGACGTTGATTAGAGCGGCAAATCCTTTTTGTTTATTTTTTTAATTTTCAGATATTTTGCTTAATTACATCTTTGTATATCATACACCTCATTTACAGAGGTATATACTATTTGTAAGCGGCATAAAACAGATAAAAATAAGTGTGTCAGAGGGTTAGCGGTTTGTTATATATTTTCCGCCGATTGTGACTTTTATCCGTTAAATTATGTGAACGAAAAGGCTTTTGTTAGCATAATATTTTGTTACAAAGCATATAATAGATATCTTTGCCGAAGATTTCTTTTAAAAAAAATATTAATATTGATATACCTCTGTAAATAAGGTATATACTTTTTTTTAAAAATATTCGACATATCAAACAGATTTTAGTGCGCGCCCCATCCGGAATGTGTTTACGGACAGTTCGTTTCATGTCGGCCTGCACGTCTCCGCCGTCCACATCCCTGTGCCCCGTCCGTCGCATCACGACAGGTGCGCTACCGCCGTATTTCGTCGCGCAACGCCAATCCACGGACAGGCAACAGGTAAAGCCGACGACGATAATGTATAAATATACAGTTCTGCAAATCGGTTTTGCATAAATATTCACCCTCAACTCGAAATTAAGCCACTTATTTCGCGCCGCAAAACTTTTGGCCGCAAATACGCGAGTTTTGAGCGGTTTGCGCAAGTGGTTGTCAGTCAGCGGTTTGCGCTTTACGGCAATCCGACGGTCTCAATGTCGCGTTGCGAAATGGCCTCTTTCGCATTCCGATATGGCCCATTTCGTGCTGCAATATGCCCAATATCGTGCTCCGATTAAGCCCATTTCAGGGTGCGATAAAGCCCATTTCGCAAAACCGACCGATTTTTCATGCCTTTCGGAAGCGGGAATCATACGGGTAGATAAAGAAAATTCCGTCCGGAAAAGCCCTTTTCGCCGTGCTCCGTTTTCTATTTCGCGAAAAAATTTTGTCAGGATTTTTTACTTTTCAAATTGCATATATATGCAGAAAAACGGGTCATGAAGCCCGTTCCGCCACTGCCTGCCCGGCTGACTCACCGCGCCCGGTCGAGCCTCGTCCGCCTGCAAGCCGCGCAACGGAATGGCGCACCGTATATCAGTAAAAATGGTTGTTTTCTCCGTAATATCTTTGCGGCCGCCGACAATGTTTTTGCATATCTTTGCACCGTGGGCGTAACATTGCTGCGCACGACGCGCAGCCCCACTCTACCGCCATACATCTGCGAGCGTGTGCACAGCCCTTGCGACAAGCCCTGTGCACACGCCACAGTTTACCGACGCAAGGCCCGTGACGGCACGCAACCATAGGGCGCACCATGCGCCGGATGACAGACAGTAAGGCGTAACGCTATTTTTTCGTATCCGAGATGCGGATATTTCCGTTTTTTTCATAACTTTGTCAACATATAAGACCTTTAACAGTCTCATTCTGAAACAATCTGACAAAGCGCACACCGCCACCGCGACGCAACCAGCCCGACAGGCGACGGCACGACATATCAACACACGCCCACACAAGGACACGACGTCCTGACAAACCGGACAAAACCATTTAAACAATAAAAAGATATGATCAGAAGACTTTTGCTTTCCACATTTGTATTATTATTGTCGGCAGCCGCAATGGCACAGTCGAAGGTTTACGTGACGCGCGACATCTCGCCCGAATCTCTCATAAAGATATACGAGGCGCTCGGACGCAAGGCCAAGGGGCGCGTGGCAGTGAAAGTGAGCACCGGCGAGGCCGGCAATCCCAACTATCTGCAGCCCTCGCTCATCGGTCCGCTGGTGAAGAAGGTGGACGGCACCATCGTGGAGTGCAACACGGCTTACGGCGGGCGCCGCAGCAGCACGGAGGAACACATGCGCGTGGCAGAGGAACACGGATTCACCAAGATTGCCAAGGTGGAGATAATGGACGCCGACGGCGAGTTCAAGATACCGGTGCGCGACACCACCAACATAAAGTACGACCTCGTGGGAACGGGACTGAAGAACTACGACTTCATGATAAACCTCGCCCACTTCAAGGGTCATCCCATGGGCGGCCTGGGCGGAGTGATAAAGAACCAGAGCATAGGCGTGGCCTCTGCCAACGGCAAGGCGTACATACACTCGGCGGGCTATCAGGACAAGGTGGAGGGTGTCTGGGGACACACTCAGAATCAGGACGGTTTCCTCGAGTCGATGGCTGCGGCCGCACAGGCAGTGGCCGACTACTTCGGCGACAACATCCTGTACATCAGCGTGATGAACAACATGTCGGTGGACTGCGACTGCGTGTCGAAGCCTGAGAGTGTGAAGCTGAAGGATTACGGCATTCTGGCATCGCTCGACCCCGTGGCTCTCGACCAGGCTTGCGTGGACATCATCTTCAACATGACTCCAAGCGAGGGCAACGACAACGCTCCGCTCGTTGAGCGCATCAAGTCGCGCCACGGCACACACACCATTGAGCACGCGGAGAAGATAGGTCTGGGCAGCCGCAAATATCAGCTCATCAGCATAGACAAATAAACATAACCATACAATAACATTATGCAACACGAAGCCAAACTGTACACTCTCTCACTCAGAGAGCAGCGCACCTATGTGCTCACCGCTCTCTTTGTGCTCGGCAACATAGCCTTGCCGCAGTTGTGCCATCTGGCACCCTACGGCGGACAGATGTTTCTGCCGATATTCTTCTTCACACTCATAGGAGCCTACAAATACGGTCTCACCGTAGGTCTTGCCACCGCAGTGCTCTCGCCCATCGCCAACTCGCTGCTCTTCGGACGCCCCGCCGGCGCAATGCTTCCGCCGATGCTGTTGCAGTCGGTGCTGCTCGCCGTGGTGTCGGCAGCCCTCGCCCGCCGCATGGCCGACAGGGTTACGCCCGCCGCTCTGGCGTGTGTGGCCACAGGCTGTCTGCTCGCCGGTCTGCTCATAGAGCGCGCCATGATAAGCGTTGACCACAGCGTGCTCACCTCCCTGGTGCGCGCCGTGCCGGGACTTCTGCTCCAGACATTCGGAGGATATTATCTCATCAGAAAACCATAAAACCACTTAACGATGCTGAGAAAGACAAGAATAATACTCGCGGCGGTGTTCTATGTGCTCATAACGCTGATGTTTCTCGACTTCACGGGCACGCTGCGCTTCTGGCTCGGATGGACGGCCAAGATACAGTTTCTGCCGGCCGTGCTGGCGCTGAACGTACTGGTGGTGCTGGCACTCATCGTGCTCACGCTCATCTTCGGACGCATCTACTGCTCCGTCATCTGTCCGCTGGGCGTCATGCAGGACATCATCGCGCGCCTGGGACGGCGCGGACACCGCAACAAATACAGCTATTCGCCCGA
>ULUU01014420.1_pt1 | contig 10949 bp, 9 predicted proteins | sample 1958871 | NCBI WGS metagenome assembly ULUU01 (sample SAMEA4835770, study PRJEB28245) | human gut metagenome | biome: gut microbiome; material: fecal sample | place: Denmark | collected 2008 | reverse complement strand
CCGCCGGTGTTCAGGCCGGTGTCGTGGTCGTTGGCGCGCTTATGGTCCATGCTGGAGACCATGGGCTTGACCACCTTGCCGTCCGTAAAGCTCAGCACGCTGACCTCCGGCCCGGTGAGGAACTCCTCCACCACCACATGGTTGCCGGATGCGCCGAACTTTTTGTCCAGCATGATCTCCTTGACGCCGTCAGCGGCCTCCTGCTCGTTTTCGCAGATGAGCACGCCCTTACCCAGTGCAAGGCCGTCTGCCTTGATGACCACCGGGTACTTGCCCTCGGCGCGGATGTAATCCATGACCTTTGCGGGGTCATCGAAGGTCTCGTACTTTGCGGTGGGGATGCCGTATTTCTTCATCAGGTCCTTGGAGAACACTTTGGAGGCCTCGATGCGGGCAGCAGCCTTGTCCGGGCCGAAGGCGGGAATGCCCACCTTTGCCAGCGCGTCCACCATGCCCAGTGCAAGGGGGTCGTCCTGCGCCACCACAACGTAATCGAACTTTTCTTCCACTGCAAAGCCCACCATGGTATCCACATCGGTGGCCTTGATGTTCTTGCACTTGGCATCATAGCTGATGCCGCCGTTGCCCGGTGCGCACCAGATCTCGCCGCAGTCGGGGCTCTTTTTCAGTGCCTTGATGATGGCGTGCTCGCGGCCGCCGCCGCCCACTACCAAGATTTTTTCAGCCATATCATTCACCTTCCCGTTTTTGATCTGCCCGCGTATGCGGGCATCCTCTGAAGGCTTCCCCCTCTGGGGGAAGCTGTCTGCGCAGCAGACTGATGAGGGGCAGCTTCCGTGCGCCCTCATCCGGCGCTTACGCGCCACCTTCCCCCGACCGGGGGAAGGCTTTTGCTGCGTTGCTCCTGTGCAGAGGAAAATCAGTGATGGAACAGCCGCAGGCCGCAGAAGGCCATGGCGATACCGTACTTGTTACAGGTGTCGATGACCTGCTGGTCGCGGATGGAGCCGCCGGGCTGCACGATGGCAGTCACGCCGGAGCGGCGGGCGCGCTCGATGTTGTCACCGAAGGGGAAGAAAGCGTCCGAACCAAGGCAAACACCGGTCACCTTGCTGAGGTAAGCCTTCTTTTCCTCGGCGGTCAGCGGCTCAGGCTGGCGGGTGAAGGTCTCGGCCCAGACGTCATCGCCGATGACATCCTCCGGGGTATCGCCGATGTAAACATCAATGGCGTTGTCGCGGTTGGGCTTTGCCACATCGTCACGGAAGGGCAGGTTCAGCACCTTATCCATGTGGCGCAGCTGCCAGTTGTCGGCCTTCTGACCAGCCAGACGGGTGCAGTGGATGCGGCTCTGCTGGCCGGCACCCACGCCGATGGTCTGACCATTGTAGGTGTAGCACACACTGTTGGACTGAGTGTACTTCAGGGTGATAAGAGCAATGATGAGGTCGCGCTTCTGCTCCTCGGTCACGTCCTTGTTCTCGGTGACCCAGTTGTTCAGCATGGTGTCGGCGTTGATGACCAGCTCGTTGCGGCCCTGCTCAAAGGTGATGCCGTACACCTGCTTGTGCTCGATGGGAGCAGGCTGATAGGCGGGGTCGATAGCGACCACATTGTAGTTGCCCTTCTTTTTGCCGGACAGGATGGCCAGTGCCTCCGGCTCGTAGCCCGGAGCGATGATGCCGTCAGAGACTTCGTGCTGGATCAGCTTTGCGGTGGGCACATCGCAGATGTCGGACAGGGCGATCCAGTCGCCGAAGGAGGACATCCGGTCTGCGCCGCGGGCGCGGGCGTAGGCGCAAGCCAGCGGGGAGAGCTCGATCTCCGGGGCAATGTGGTACATCCGGCGCTCCACCTCGGTCAGGGGCAGACCCAGTGCTGCGCCCGCCGGGGAAACGTGCTTGAAGGAAGCCGCTGCGGGCAGACCGCAGGCGGTTTTCAGTTCCTTGACCAGCTGGATGGAGTTGAGGGCATCCAGAAAGTTGATGTAGCCGGGCTTGCCGTTCAGCACGGTAACGGGCAGGTCGGAGCCATCTTCCATATAAATGCGGCTGGGCTTCTGGTTGGGGTTGCAGCCGTACTTCAGTGCGAGTTCATTCATTGGTGCATCCTCCTTATATCCTAAGGTTTACTCTTATTCTTCCTCGGCGTCAAGCTTTTTGAGCAGTTCCAGTTCCTCGGGCAGCAGCTCCGGCTCCTCAGGGTCGTCAAAGTCGCTGCACACCGGATCATATTTATTAAAGATCATATCGCCGCTCTCGCCGGTGTCCAGATCGATGACCCGGGCAAACAGGCTCACCTTGTTGTCCAGATTCAGGCTGCTCCACATATCGTGGGCAAAATCGCCGATGGTGCGGGGGCAGGCAAAGCGCAGGGGCTCGCCCTCAAAGCTGGGGATGGGGTTGCCGTTGTGCTTGTAGGTGCTGATGAAGTGGCCCTCGCCTGCAACAGGCTGGGGATAATCAAAGAAATAGCGCTGCACGCTGTCGCCGTTGCCGTCGGCAGACTTGAGGATGCTCATCTGATAGCTGCCGTCGGCGTACACCACAGCGGAGATGCGGGGGGTGTAGTTGGGGCCGTCCGGCTCAAAGGTGCGGGTGCGCAGCGCATCGGCAAAACTCTTGCCCTGGCTCATCAGGTCGTAGATGGTATCGGTCTGGTCACCGTTGGTCACGATATGGGTCTTGCCAAGGGTCAGCACCGGGTTATAAATGATCAGGCTGGGATCTTCCAGCTTTGCGGGGTCGGCTGCCATGGTGCAGATGCCGCCGCGCTCGGGCACGGGGTCAAATACGCGGTTGCGGCTGTTCTCGCTGCGTCCCATGATAAAGTAGCCGATAAACATCTGCCGTCCGTCCGGTGCCATTGCCACCGCAATGCCGCGGCCGGGGTACTCGTTGGCGGCCAGATACTCGTTCAGGTTGATCTTTTCCATTGTTGTTCTCCTTTACGGATAACGACCTCGCCCTCTCCGTCAGCGCTGACGCGCTGCCACCTCCCCCAAAGTGGGAGGCTTTGGCAGTCCACACAAAGTTCATGGTTTTGCCAAGGGCTCTCCCTTTGGGAGAGCTGGACGCGAAGCGGCCTGAGAGGGCGAGCCAGTTTATTTTTTCACTCGATCTCTCCGCTACAGATCATAGCCACCGCTTTGGGCAGCAGCTTCCACTCTGCCTGTTCCATCACCCGCTTCTGCAGCACCTCGGGGGTGTCGCCGGGCAGGATATCCACGGCCTTCTGCAGCAGGATGGGTCCGCCGTCGCACTCCTCGTTGACAAAGTGGACGGTAGCGCCGGTCACCTTGCAGCCACGAGCCAGTGCGGCTTCGTGGGGGCGCAGACCGTACATTCCCGGCCCGCAGAAGGAAGGGATCAGCGCAGGGTGCACGTTCAGGATGCGGCGCGGATAGGCCGCGATGACGCTGGGGCCCAGCACGGACAGAAAGCCCGCCAGCACCACCAGATCAATGTTGTGCGCCCGCAGCGTTTCCAGCAGCGCAGCGTCAAATTCCTCGCTGGCGGCATAATCCTTGCGGCGCACCACGCAGCCCTCTACACCGGCCTTGGCGGCGCGTTCCAGCGCAAAGACACCGGGCTTGGAGGCCACTACCAGCGTAATTTTACCATTGGGGTTCTCGCCCCGGGCCTCGCTGTCCAGCAGCGCCTGCAGATTGGTGCCGCCGCCGGACACTAACACGGCAATGTTCAGCACAGTTCCACGCCCTCACCTTCTGCGATGACGCCCAGACGGTAGGCTTCCGGCTCGCCGTTGGCGTGCAGGATCTCCAGTGCCTTATCGGCCTGCTCGGCGGGCACAGTGAGCACCATACCCACGCCCATGTTGAAGGTATTGAACATATCGTGCTCGGAGATGCCGCCCACCTTCTGCATCAGGTGGAACAGAGCCGGGGTGCGCACATCTGCCTTGTTGATGCGGGCGCAGCAGCCCTTCTTCAGGCTGCGGGGGATATTCTCGTAGAAGCCGCCGCCAGTGATGTGGGAGATGCCCTTGACCTGCACCTCCTCCAGCACCTTCAGCACGGGCTTGACGTAGATCTTGGTGGGAGCCAGCAGCGCCTCGCCAAGGGTCTTGCCGCCCAGTTCTGCGGGGGTGGAGAACAGCACATCGGGGTCGGCGTCGATGTTGAACACCTTGCGCACCAGCGAGAAGCCGTTGGAGTGCACACCGGTGGAGGGCAGGGCGAGGATCACGTCACCGGCTGCCATGGTCTCGTTGTTCAGGATCTTCTCCTTGTCCACAACGCCTACGGTGAAGCCGGCCAGATCGTACTCGTCCTCTGGCATCATGCCCGGGTGCTCGGCAGTTTCGCCGCCCACCAGAGCGCAATCGGCCTGCACGCAGCCCTCGGCCACGCCCTTGACGATGTTGGCGATCTTTTCCGGCACGTTGCGGCCGCAGGCGATGTAGTCCAGGAACACCAGCGGCTTTGCACCGGCGCAGATGACATCGTTGACGCACATGGCCACGCAGTCGATACCGATGGTATCGTGCTTATCCATGATCATGGCCACCTTCAGCTTGGTGCCCACGCCATCGGTGCCGGAGATCAGCACCGGATGCTTGTAGCCGGTGCAGTCCAGCTCAAACAGGCCGCCAAAGCCGCCCAAGCCGCCGATGCAGTGCTCGTTCATGGTACGGGCGACATACTGCTTCATCAGCTCCACAGAGCGGTAACCGGCGGTAATGTCCACGCCTGCTGCGGCGTAGCTTTCAGAATAGCTCTTTTCCATGTTCTTACTCTCCTAACTTTTTGGCGTCCTTGGGACGGTCGTTCAGGTGACGGTCGTGAATATCGGTAGAAAGCACACTTTCCGGCTCTACGGCATACTCGCCGGTAAAGCAGGCGGTGCAGAAACCGCATTTTGCGTTTTTGGCAAGCTGGACAACGTGCTCGTTGGACAAATAGCCCAGCGTATCGGCGCCGATGACCTCGTTGATCTGCTCCAGCGTGCGGCCGGTGGCCACCAGCAGCTTCTGGTCCGGGATATCGGTGCCGAAGTAGCACGGATACTTGAAGGGAGGTGCAGAGACCATAAAGTGCACCTCTGCAGCACCGGCATCCCGCAGCAGCTTGATGATGCGGGCAGATGTGGTGCCGCGCACGATGGAGTCATCCACCAGCACCACGCGCTTGCCCTTGACGGTGCTGGACACCACGTTCAGCTTGATGCGCACGCTGTTCTCGCGCTGCTTCTGGCTGCCCTGAATGAAGGTGCGGCCGATGTATTTATTTTTGATAAAGCCGATGCCGTAGGGGATGCCGCTCTCCTGCGAGTAGCCCAGTGCTGCATCCAAGCCGGAATCCGGCACGCCGATGACCACATCTGCCTCCACGGGGTGCTCCTGTGCAAGGAAGCGGCCTGCCTGCTTGCGGGCTTCGTGCACCGAGCTGCCCTCGATGACGCTGTCCGGGCGGGCGAAGTAGATGAACTCGAACACGCACATCTGGGTGTCCGGGCGGCCGCAGTGATCCTTGATGCTGCGCAGCTCGCCGGTCTTGGTGTCCACCACCACGATCTCGCCGGGCTCCACATCCCGCAGCAGGGCGGCACCGGTGGCATCCAGTGCGCAGCTCTCGCTGGCAAAGACGTAGCCGCCGCCGGGCAGGGTGCCGATGCACAGGGGACGGTAGCCCCGGGGGTCGCGCACCGCGATAAGCTTGGTGGCAGACATGATCACAAGGCTGTATGCGCCTTCCAGCACGTCCATGGTCTTGCTGATGGCAGTTTCGATGCTGCCCATGCGCAGACGGTTGCGGGTGATGAGGTAGCAGATGACCTCAGTATCCGAGGAGCCGTGGAAGATCGCGCCCTCGTTTTCCAGCTGGCGGCGCAGCTCCACGGCGTTGGTCAGGTTGCCGTTGTGGCACAGCGCCATGGTGCCGCGGCCGTGGCGGACGATCATGGGCTGGGCGTTGGCGCGGACGCGGGTGCCGGCGGTGGCGTAGCGCACATGACCGGTGGCCATGTGTGCCGTGGTAGTGGACAGGCTTGCCAGCACCTCCGGGGTGAACACCTCGTTTACAAGGCCCAGATCCCGGTGACCGGTGATCACGCCGTCATCGTTGACGGCAATACCGCAGCTCTCCTGCCCGCGGTGCTGCAGCGCATACAGCGCCGAATAAGCCGCTGCGGCCACATCCTCGGTACCGGCACGGTCGTAGATGCCGAAAACGCCGCACTCCTCATGCAGCGGATATGCAAAATCAGACATTGGTTCTCCTTTACAGCTCGTTCAGTTCGTTCTGCAGCTTTTCTTCCTTGGCTGCGATCTGCTGTGCCATGGCTACACGCTCGGCTTCCAGCTTTTCAGCCAGTGCATCATCGCTCAGCGCCAGAATTTCAGCAGCCAGCCATGCGGCGTTCTTGGCACCGTTCAGCGCCACGGTTGCCACCGGGATGCCGCTGGGCATCTGCACGGTAGCCAGCAACGCGTCCAAGCCATCCATCGCGCCGCCCTTCATGGGGATGCCGATGACCGGCAGGGTGGTGTTGGCGGCAAAAGCACCTGCCAGATGTGCTGCCATGCCTGCCGCGCACAGGATGACTCCAAAGCCGTTGGCCTTTGCGCTTTTTGCAAAGGCTGCTGCCTCGGCGGGGGTGCGGTGTGCCGAAAGGATGTGTGCCTCAAAGGGGATGTCCAGTGCCTTCAGCTGGGCGCAGGCACCCTTGACCACCGGCCAATCGCTGTCCGAACCCATGATCACTGCCACTTTACGAACCATTTTCCAAAGCCTCTCTTTCTCATGTCCAACAAGACCGACAAACAAAAAAGGCTGCGGTACACCTGTACCACGGCCTTTATTTCCAGTTTTTCTGTCCGCGCATTTTGCACAAGGTTGCACCATGCCCCTGATTGCAGTGAATGTGACCCCATTCCATGCGACCCGGCACCAGCAGCATCATTGAAGTTTCCCTCCGCAGTTTCCTGTGCAAGCGTTTTTTCAGGCGGCGATGCAAGCCCATTTGGGGGGGCATCGTCCCTGTGCTAGATACAGTTTACGGCAAAAAAACCGCTTTGCAAAGAGCGTTTGGGCAAATTCTCCCTTGTGTTCCCATGCCGTCAAAAAACTTTCGAAAGTTTTGTGCAGTTTCGCCATCCTTTTTCTTTTTAAGTATGACTTATGCGGCGGGTATATTTTATGTAAAGGCCGTGTTGATGTATCCCAGATAGAAAGCCGGATTTTTAAAAAATGATCTTTGCGGTGTCGGCGCGTGCAGCGCGGATCAGATCTGCCGGGGCACAGCACACCTGCGTACCGATGCGCCCGCCGGAAACATAGACCTTCTGCTGGGTCAGCACGCTTTCGTCAAAGACGGTGCGGTACTGCTTTTTCATGCCCACCGGGCTGCAGCCGCCCCGCACATAGCCGGTGACCTTGTTGATATCCGCCACATGGATCATTGCCACGCTCTTTTCGCCCACGCTGCGGGCGGCGGCCTTTAAATCCAGCTCTGCCGCCACCGGAATGACGAACACAAAATAGTTTTTGCTGCTGCCCTGCGTTACCAGCGTCTTATACACGCAGGCAGGGTCCTCGCCCATGCTGGCGGCTACGGTCACGCCGTCCACCGCCACCCCCTCCTCGTGGGGATACTCGTGGGCGGTATAGGCCACCTTTTCCCGTTCCAGAATGCGCATTGCGTTGGTTTTAGCTTCTTTTCCCATTGTTATTCCCTCTTTGATTCTATTGAACCCTCTCAGGCCGCTTCGCGTCCAGCTCCCCCGAAAGGGGGAGCTTATGCGCGGTAACTAGCAGATTCCCTTTTCCTGGGAAGTAATACCCCATGGAAAGCAGTAAAAAGCTCGACCCTTGGGTGCGCGGGTTCTTTTTTTATTTTACCACTTTTTCGGAAAAAATTCAAAATTTCTCTTGACTTCAGTTTCATGAAGTGATATCATAGCGTCACGCACTTCAGAGCACTGAAGTTTGACACTGCAAGCTGCGGCAAAGGAGCCGGTCTCCCTCGCCGTTTTACACGATAGGAAAAGGCAAAGGAGACAAAATACTATGATCATCGTACTCAAACAGGATGCCCCCGACGTACAGGTACGCGAGTTCTGCCACGAGCTGGAAGATATGGGGCTGCAGATCAACGATTCCAAGGGCAGCGACACCCATATTCTGGGTCTGATCGGCGATACCAAGGCCATTGCGGAAAGCTGGATACTGGCAAACCCGGTGGTGGAGACCTGCCGCCGCGTGTCCGAGCCCTACAAAAAGGCCAACCGCAAGTTCCACCCGGACGACAGCGTTATCGACGTGGAAGGCGTCAAGATCGGCGGCGGCAACTTTGCAGTCATCGCCGGGCCGTGCAGCATTGAAAGCGAGGAGCAGATCACCTACTGCGCCCAGCGGGTAAAGGCGGCAGGCGCTTCCCTGCTGCGCGGCGGTGCGTTCAAGCCCCGCACCTCCCCCTACTCTTTTCAGGGTATGCGCAGTGAGGGTCTGGATCTGCTCAAGCTGGCGCGCCGCGCCACCGGTTCGCCCATCGTGACCGAGATCATGAACACCGAGCACCTGCCCCTGTTTGAAAATGTGGACCTCATTCAGGTGGGTGCCCGCAATATGCAGAATTTTGAGCTGCTCAAAGCCGTTGGACGCCAGAAAAAGCCGGTGCTGCTCAAGCGCGGCCTTGCCAACACGCTGGAAGAGTTCGTGATGAGTGCCGAGTACATTATGGCCGAGGGCAACGAGAACGTCATCCTGTGCGAGCGCGGCATCCGCACCTTCGAGACCAGTATGCGCAACACGCTGGATCTTGCCGGTGTGGTCATGCTACACAAGATGACCCACCTGCCGGTGGTGGTGGACCCCAGCCACGCCTGCGGACACGCATGGATGGTGCCGGAGTTGGCGAAAGCTGCGGTCGCCGCCGGTGCCGACGGCCTGATGATCGAGGTGCACAACAACCCCGCCAAGGCCAAGTGCGACGGCGCTCAGAGCCTGACCCCCGACCAGTTCGATGCGCTGATGCAGTTCATCGGCAAAGAGGTGGAGTTCTTCGGCAAAAAAATGAACTGAACCCGCCCGAAAGAATATTGTTATACACAGGGACTGCTGTGCCGACCGGGTGCAGCAGTTCTTTTTTGCCGGAAAGTTCGCGCGCAGCCAAGCAGCATTTTACCTTAAATACCCCTGATTTCTGTGCACCGGCGGGTTTTCATTTTCTTTTCACGGGTTTTATGGTATACTATAGTGTATTTTGAAAAAACACTGCCGAAAGAGGTTTTAAAGATGAAAGCACACATTGCACGCAACCAGAACGCCGGGGTGCCGCTGGCGCTGGGCTGGAACCTTTCCCCCGCCGACCGGGGCAAGCTGGAGGGCATGGCACCCGCCTTTGGCATGAAGCTGCTGCCCGTTGCCCCCGCCGATGCCGGCAAGACCGTCGCCCAGCTGCTGGGCGAAGTGGAGGTAAAAGCCCCCAGAACGCTGGTGCTGGAGCCGGGTGCCTATCCCCCGGCGCTGGTGCTGGCAAACTTCCGCGATAAAGACGTGGACACCCTGCTGGATCTGATGCGGCAGGCACAGGTGACCATCCCGCTCAAGGCGGTGGTCACCCCCGCAAACCGCAACTGGATGTTTGCAGACCTGCTGGCGCACCTGCAGGAGGAGCACACCGCCTTTAGCGCTGCAAAGGAGAGCCAGACCGTATGAAGAGCCGCATCACCCGCATAACCGCTGCACTGCTGGCGGCGGTGCTGAGCCTTAGCCTTCTGGCCGGCTGCAAGCCCAAAAAGGAGCTGATCCGGTACACCACCATCTTTTATGACGTATTCGACACGGTGACGCAGGTCATCGCCTACTGCGAGAGCGAGGAAGCGTTCAACACCCAGATGCAGGCGCTGCATCAGGATCTGATCGCCTACAACCAGCTCTACGATATCTACAACGACTACGACGGCGTTGTGAACGTTAAGACCATCAACGAAAACGCCGGCAAAGCCCCGGTACAGGTGGATGACCGCATCCTCTCCATGCTGGAGCTGGCGCGGCAGATGTACGACCTGACCGGCGGCAAGATCAACATTGCCATGGGCAGTGTGCTGGGCATCTGGCACGACCACCGCGAAGCCGCTGAAAAGGACGCTTCCGAGACCGACAACACCCTGCCCACGCAGGAGGAGTTGGAAGCCGCTGCCCAGCACTGCGATATCAACGGTCTTGTCATCGATGAGGACGCCAAAACGGTCTATCTGTCCGACCCGGAGATGTCGCTGGACGTGGGCAGTGTGGGCAAGGGCTACGCGGTGGAGATGGTCTGCCGCGCCGCCGAAGCCCGCGGCCTGACCAGCGCACTGGTGAGCGTGGGCGGCAACCTGCGCGCCATCGGCACAAAGCCGGACGGCAGCCAGTGGACGGGCGGCGTGGAGAACCCGTGGAACGCTTCTGAGGTGTATACCAACACCAGTTCCATCTTCGGCTCGCCCATCAACATGAGCGACCTTGCACTGGTGACCAGCGGCGACTACCAGCGCTACTTTGTGGTGGACGGCAAACGCTATCATCACATCATCGACCCGGATACCCTGTGGCCCGCCGCCTACTACAACGGCGTCACCGTGCTGTGCCCGGACTCCGGCATGGCAGACTGCCTGACCACTGCCCTGTTCTGTATGCCGCTGGAAGAGGGGCAGAAGCTGGTGGAGTCGCTGGACGGCGTAGAGGCCATGTGGTGCACGCCCGATAAGCAGGCCACCACCTCCAGCGGCTGGGACAGCCACCTGAAAAAGTAAGTTCTGCCGTTTTGCAGGCGAACTATTTTTAATTTCGGAATAGCGGAGCGTCTGCGGACGCTCCGCTATTCCCTTTTCACGGAAATTTTTCTTATGCAAAAAGGCTGCCGCACAAAATGTGCAGCAGCCTTTTGTTTGTTTATCCGGTTATCCCGTCTGGCATCACTCCACGATGATGCTCTTGCCGGTCATCTCGGCGGGAACGGGCAGGCCGATATAGGGCAGCATGG
>ULUU01049960.1_pt1 | contig 11213 bp, 7 predicted proteins | sample 1958871 | NCBI WGS metagenome assembly ULUU01 (sample SAMEA4835770, study PRJEB28245) | human gut metagenome | biome: gut microbiome; material: fecal sample | place: Denmark | collected 2008 | reverse complement strand
TGATGTCTCCTTCGCTCATTTCGCAGTCGAGCGGGACGTATATCATGCTCAAAATACCCTCTTCGGCAAGTTCAAAGCTGCCCTGCGTCACGCCGGTTTCTCCCGTCCTGACGCAGTACACGCCGATTGAAAGCTCGTTTGAGGTTATGGGCGTCACGCGGGAGTATGTATACTCCGCCTCCGTGATAAATCCCACAAGCCCGTCCTTGGTCACCACAGGGTCGTTTATGCTCACCCCGTCCTTTGTGCCCTTGTCTATAAAGAAGGAGCCGAAAATGTCGTTTGCCGTGCGTCCTATTACCGTGCACGGCTCGGAAAACTCTATGCCCGGGCTGGACTGCGCAAGCCCTACCATCTCTCTTAGGTGCTCGTTTTCCTGCTTCGTCTCAATGTAGTCCACCATCTGCGAGTTCAGCTCGTTTATCTCGTCCCGAAGGCGCTGATTTTCCTCGTAGTAGTCGCCGGCGTTTATCAGCATGTCTATGCGCTCTCTGACCCACGAAGATATCGACTCCGACGCCCGCTGAATGGGCGAAAGTATCGCGCCGAGTCCGGAACTTACGGCGGTGGAGGATGACAGCGCGGCATAAAGCATTATTCCTATCGAAAACGCCGCTATGCACAGGATTACTTTAAATTTTTTGCTCTTGAAAAAATCCTTCACGCTCGCTCCTCCTTTGCCTTTTGTTTAGTGCCGGTTATAAAACAGTCCTCTTTAAAATTTGCGCTGCCGCAGATTAAAGAGTAAAAATTCCGCGCCGCAAGTACGGGCGCGGAAAAAATGTGTGGCTCAATAAGAGCTGTCGTTGCCGTTTAAAACGTCGTGAAGCTCTTCGATGTTCTCAAGCAGCTTTCCCGTTCCGTCTACCACGCAGTCCAAAGGATGCTCCGCGATGTAGACCGGTATGCCGGTTTCCTCGTGAATAAGCTTGTCAAGACCTCTTAAATATGCGCCTCCGCCGGCAAGCGTTATTCCAGAGTCGATTATGTCTGCCGACAGCTCGGGCGGCGTGCGCTCAAGCGTCACCTTTATCGCCTCTATTATGTGCGAAAGGGGTTCGGAAAGCGCCTCGCGTATCTCGTCTGAGGAAATGGTGATGTTTTCGGGCAGACCCGTGAGCAGGTTTCTTCCCTTAATCTCAAGCTCCTTGTCCTCGTCAGTAGGATACGCAGAGCCTATCTCTATCTTGATATATTCGGCGGTTCTCTCGCCTATTAAAAGGTTGTACTTTCTCTTGATGAAGTTGATTATGGACAGGTCAAACTCGTCGCCCGCGACGCGCACCGAGCGGCTTGTGACTATTCCGCAAAGGGAAATCACCGCCACCTCGCTCGTTCCGCCGCCGATATCGACGATCATCGAGCCTGTCGGCTCCTCGACCGGCAAGCCTGCGCCTATAGCTGCCGCCATCGGCTCTTCTACTATCGACACTCTCTTGGCTCCCGCGCCCTCTGCCGCCTCCTTTACCGCACGCCGCTCGACTGCGGTGACTCCGGAGGGTATGCATATTATCACCCTTGCTTTGGAAAACGGGTTGCTGCCTATGGCCTTGCGTATAAACTCCTGAAGCATTGCGGTGGTCATGTCAAAGTCGGCTATGACTCCGTCCTTTAAGGGCCTTACCGCTCTTATCGAGCCGGGAGTGCGTCCTATGATGTTTTTTGCCTCCTGGCCTACGTATCTCACCGCGTCTGTCTTGGTGTCAACCGCGACAACCGACGGCTCGCGTATTATTATGCCCTTGCCCTTGAGGTAAACAAGCGTGTTTGCCGTTCCGAGGTCTATTCCTATGTCCTTTTTGAACACTTTAAGCATCCCCTTTTATAATAATAGTTATAATCAAAAAAAGTATATCACAAGTTTTCGCACAACACAAGCGCAAAACAGCACTTTTGAATGCGCTCTTCTTTCGGAAAATACATTATACAATATTGACAGATCAGCTTCAAGTATTTATAGTTGAATTTAAGAAAATTTTATTTACATTTAAGAAGTTATTGAGTATAATGTACACATAATATCGTGCACTTTGCGAAGCGTCACACCGTGTCGAACCGGCATAAAGAAAGGAGACAGCCATGACAGACATTTCAAACAACCCTAAAAAAATAAAGATAACCTGCGACTCAACCTGCGACCTCACCCCGCAGATGTATGAAAAGTACGACATAGAGGTTTTGCCCTTGGGAATAGTTGTCGGGGACGAGCTGAAGCGGGACAGCGTGGACATAAACCCGCCCGGAATTTTTGAGTACGTCTCAAAGACCGGAATGCTGCCTAAGACCTCCGCCGCCTCTGTCGCGGAGTACTGCGAGCTGTTTTCCAAGTTTACGTCACAGGGATACGCGGTTATACATATAAACATATCCGCCGAGTTTTCAAGCTGCCACGCAAACGCATGCATGGCTGCGACCCAAACGGACGGCGAGGTTTACGTAATAGACAGTCGAAACCTCTCCACCGGCTCGGGACACCTTGCGATACTCGGCTCGGAGCTTGCCGCTAAGGGCATGCCGGCAAAGGACGTCGCCGAAGCTCTCGACGAGGCAAAGCTGAGGCTTGACGTCAGCTTTGTTTTGCAGACGCTTGACTATCTGCAAAAGGGCGGCAGATGCCCGGGAGTTGTTGCGTTCGGAGCGAACCTTTTAAAGCTCCGCCCCGAAATCGAGGTCAGGGACGGAAAGATGACGGTGGGCAAAAAGTACCGCGGAAGCATGGAAAAGTCGATTTTCGACTATGTCAGGGGAAGGCTTGAGGGCAGGACGGACATAGACACCCACAGGATTTTCGTCACGCACTCATACGTCCCGCAGGAGCTTGTTGACAAGGTTGTGGATTATGTCAAGCAGCTGCACCCGTTTGAAGAGGTGCTCGTCTCCTACGCGGGATGCGCAGTTTCGAGCCACTGCGGACCAAACTGCCTCGGCGTTTTGTTCTTCAAAAAGCCCTAAAATGCGCGAAAGTGTCGGCAATTATCGGCAATAATTTAATGTTTACAATCAAAAAAGCAAGTGGTATAATGACTTTAAAGTGGTCTTATGCCACTTATTTTTATGCTTTTAACGTTAAAATAAACGATTAAGGACTGAGGACGGCGCAAAATATGAAAGGCAAATATTTAAACTACATAAAAAACCTCGTCCTGCCTACGCTCATCTTCGGGGGAATAGCCGGAACGCTCACGGGATTTTTCATAATCCTGTACCGCATAGCGGCGTCAAAGGTGATATCCGTCTCGAAGCAGGCGTACGAGATTATGAGGCAGGATTTAAGATTCGTACCGGCGGCAGTGCTTGTGATAGCGGTCATAGCTTATGTTTCGAGCGGGATATATAAGCGCGTGCCGGAAATACGCGGCGGCGGAATACCCACCTCGATTGCAATCCTGCGCGGACTGATACGCTTTGACTGGCTCAAAAACCTCATAGGCGTAACCGTGGTTTCGATGATGACCTTCCTTGTGGGAATACCCTTGGGAAACGAAGGCCCGAGCGTTCAGGCGGGAACGGCTATAGGCAGAGGAACCGTCAGGGCGTTTGCCAAAAAGAACGCCGCGTGGGACAGATACGTCATGACCGGCGGCGCATGCGCGGGCTTTAACGCCGCGACAAACGCCCCGATAGCGGGAATAATGTTTGCCATAGAGGAAGCCCACGGCAGAATATCCCCGATGATTATCATGGTGGCGTTTACATCCGTGATGTTTTCGTCCGCTGTGATGAAGATATTTGCCCCTATGCTCGGGCTGACTCCGGAGCTTTTCCCCGGGCTTGAGGGAGCAGTCAGAAGCCTAAGCGCCGCCGAGCTTTGGATACCCGTTGTTATGGGCGCGGCGATGGGACTGTTTGCCGTGCTGTTCTTAAAATACTACAAGCTCATAAACGGCATATTCAAAAAGAAGCTCTCAAAGGTCAGCATGTTTGTAAAGGTCGGCGTCATATCTTTGGTGATGCTTGCGTTCGGACTGATATCTTTCAGCTTTGTTTCTACGGGACACTCGCTCGTTGAGGAGCTGATAGAGGGACATTTGGCGTGGTATCTGCTGATTGCGGTGCTGCTTTTCAGGATGACGGTGACCCTTTGCGCAAACACTGCGGGAATCACCGGCGGAATGTTTTTGCCGCTGATAGCTTTGGGCGCGCTGATGACTTCGATTGTCGGCACGGTGATGATGCAGTTCGGCTGGATAGGCGAGGAGTATCACGGCGTGGTGGTTGCGCTCGGCATATGCGCATGCATATCCGGAATGATGAAGTGCCCGCTGACGGCTGTTGTTTTCGGCGTGGAGGCTCTCAGCTGCTCGGACAACATACTTGCGGTCATAGTCGTTTCCGCGATATCGTATCTTGTGACCGAGATATTTGACACCAAGTCGATAAACGAAAGCGTCATAAAGACAAGAACCACCGAGGCAAATGCCGGCAAAACTCCCGTGCTGGTGGACGGCTTTGTCACGGTGCGGGAAAAAACCTTTGCCGTCGGCAAGCAAATACGCGATATACTCTGGCCGAGCAACCTCTTTGTTTTGTCGGTAAAGAGAAAGGCGTCGGCGGATGCCGTGATGGACGAGTTCGGAGAAAAGAAAATCCGCGAGGGCGACGAGCTGCATGTGCGCTACACCTGCTACGACCAAGACGCCGCGCTTGAAGAGCTGTGCGCAATTGTGGGCGATCAGCAGATATCCCCGACAAGCTCGGAGGACGCATGCGCACCCGCAAAACCCGCAAACGCCGCCGAAAACGCATAAAAACGCTGCGGTTTATAACGAAAGTGAGAACTGCATATTAAGATTTAGTTAACTGTATTTCATTTTTCTTTGAGGTGTGTTATATTTGAATTGTAAACTGTCTTACAGGCAGACGTGCAGACAAACAAAAACCCGAAAGGAGGAGCATCATGGCTCCTAAGAAATTTGACACTAAGCGCGAACCCAAAAAGCCAAGGCCGTATCTGATGCCGGTGGAGTGGGGCGGAGCATGGCCGATGACCATGATGGCAAAGGCCAAGATAAACAAGATAAACTTTGAGGGCTTAAAGCCGCCCTATTTGATACTTTGCAACCACGCGTCGTTTATAGACTTTCCGCTCGTCGTAAGGGCGATATTCCCCCACAGATGCAGCTGGGTCATTTCGATAGAGGAATTTATCGGCAGGGAATGGCTGCTTAGAGGCATAGGCGGAATATACAAGCGCAAGTTCACCCAGGACATGACGGTGGTAAGGCATATTTTAAAGGTTTTGACCCGTGACAAGGTGTGCTGCACCATTTACCCCGAGGCGAGGTTCTCCCTTGCGGGAATAAACGAGCAGATAGACGGCGCTTTGGGCAAACTTGCCAAGAAGGCAAGGTGTCCCGTCGTGCTCAACATTTCAAGGGGCAACTTCCTGCGAAGCCCGCAGTGGAGAAAGCACCCTTACATCAAGGTCCCGATAGAGTCGGACTTCATTCAGATAGTGACCCGTGAGGAGGTTGCAAAGCTTTCCGCCGCAGAGATTCAAAAGAGGATAGAGGATGCGTTTGTGTATGACGACTACGCATGGCAGAAGGAAAACAACATCCGCATAACTTCCCCTGTCCGCGCGCAGAATATACATAAGATACTTTATCAGTGCCCTGTTTGCGGCACCGAGTTCTCCACCGACAGCCAGGGCACGCATATATGGTGCAACCACTGCGGCGCAAGCTGGATGATGAACGAGCTTGGCGAGCTGAAGCGCGAGAACGGCAAGGATGTGTTCACACACGTGCCAGACTGGTACAGATGGGAGCGCGAAAACGTCCGCCGCGAAATCGAGGAGGGCAGATACCACTTCGAGGACGAGGCAAGGCTTGAGAGGCTTGTAAACGGCAGAATAGGCTTTAAAACCGTCGGACACGTAAAGCTCATCCACGACGAGAACGGCTTCACCATGAAGGGCAGGCTCCCCGCCGGACAGAGCTTTGAGTTCAACAGAACCGTGGCGTCCATGCGCTCCGTGCACATAGAGTACGACTACAAGCACCGCGGCGACGCAATAGACCTTTGCACCCTTGAGGACACGTACTTTGTCTTTCCGCTCACGGCTAAAAACTGCCTGACAAAGCTCCACTTTGCCACCGAGGAGCTGTACTTCTGGGACAAGGCAAAAAAAGAGGCGGAGCATGGGTCACAGGAGGGAAATCCGGAGGAAACTAAGGGCGAACCTGACACCGGCAAAACCGCGCAAAATCAAGCTCTGATGCAGTCATAGTAAAGGTTTAGCAGGTTAAATCGGAAAAATTTTCTCGTCAAATGTGATGATATTCAATAAAGTTTCGTCAAGAATATGTTAAGAACAGATGAAAATTCGGACTTGCCCGCGTTAAGTGCAATAATACGCGGGCATGCTTTGTATATGAAGTGCAAGCGGGACGAATGGGCATTGCCAGGGGCATTGCCCACAGGCATTGCCCACAGGCATCGCCTGCATGCGGCGCTTGTAATACGCAACATAGCAAAAAAATTCACACAAACAATTTAAAGGAGACACGATTAACATGAAGAAAATACTCGCTATCGCATTGGCTGCTGCAATGATGCTTTCCATGGCTGCATGCGGCACAACCGATGACAACGACGCCACCGACGACGTTGTGACAAACGCACCCGAGACTACAGAGGATACAGATAGCACCGATGCGCCCGAGACCACCGAGGGCACTGAGGGCACAGAGGACACAGAGGGCACAGAGGGCACTGAGGGCACAGATGACACAGAGGAGCCGGCGCAAGAGACCGGAGCGCAGAGCGCACTTGAGATACTCGACACCGTCTGGGCAACATATGCCGAGGACGAGATGTTTTCCGTAATGGGCGGCACTGGAACCATGAACGAGCCTGACAGCGTTGCAATCGAGGGCAACGAGAGCTTTATAGAGAACAATCTTGTGTTCCCCGCCGAGAGCTTGGAGCTTGTTGACGACGTCGCATCCTTAATCCACATGCTCAACGCCAACACCTTTACCTGCGGCGTGTTCGGAGTGACTGACGCCGAGAACATAGCATCCATTGCCGAGGGCATAAAGGACAAGGTTGTAAACAACCAGTGGCTTTGCGGATTCCCCCAGAAGCTCGTCATATCCGAGGTTGGCGACTACATCGTTTCCGCATTCGGCAACGAGGAGATAATAGACATATTCCAGTCGAAGCTTGAGAGCAGCTATGCCGACGCCGAGCTTTTGTACGAGGAAAGCCTCCTGTAATTACTGAGACGGAAAGCAGGTAAGAAATGCTTTTTTCATCCATCCCATTCCTTTATTACTTTCTCCCCGTCGTTCTGATAGTGTACTTCATCGTACCCAAGCAGCTTAAAAACGCATGGATAATGCTTTCAAGCTTCTTCTTTTACGGCTGGGGAGAGCCAAAATTCTTAATTATAATGATAGCCTCGATAGCTCAGGGCTACGTTTTCGGACTGCTGATAGAAAAGTTTCGCGACCGAAAAAACCTTTCAAGGCTGTTTATGATTCTGTCATGCGTGGTGGGGCTCGGACTTTTGGCGTACTTTAAGTATGTCGATTTCTTCATTTCGAGTTTCAACCAAATAAGCGGACTTGCACTGCCGCTTGTGGGCATAGCCCTGCCGATAGGCATAAGCTTTTTCACGTTCCAGATTGTCAGCTACGACATAGACGTATACCGCGGCGATGTTGCGGCGCAGAAAAACCCCATTTATCTCGCCGCATACATCTCAATGTTCTCACAGCTGATAGCGGGACCGATAGTGAGGTATTCGGACATTGCCGCACAGCTTCAGACGCGAACCCACAGCATAGAGCGTTTTTCGCTCGGCATAAGGCGGTTTATGATAGGCCTGTCAAAGAAAATGCTTGTGGCAAACATCTTAGGCGAGCTTGTCAGCGACTTCAAGGCATCAGACGACAAATCGGTTTTGTACTTTTGGCTTTACGCCGTGGCGTACACGCTGCACATATACTTTGACTTCTCAGGCTACAGCGACATGGCGATAGGATTGGGAAGGATAATGGGCTTTGACTTTGTCGAGAACTTCAACTACCCGTATATAGCCGCCTCGATAACAGACTTCTGGCGCAGGTGGCACATATCGCTGAGCACATGGTTTAGAGACTACGTGTACATTCCGCTCGGCGGAAACCGCGTCAAGAAGGCAAGATGGATATTTAACATATTCGTCGTGTGGTTTTTGACGGGACTGTGGCACGGCGCGGCGTGGAACTTTGCCGTGTGGGGACTTTTGTACGCGGTGCTTCTGATGTTTGAAAAGCTCATAGGCTTAAAGTTTTTGAAAAAGACGAAAGTCATATCCCACGTGTACACCATGCTCTTTGTGATATTGGGCTTTGTAATATTTGATGCCGCCTCGCTTTCCGATGCGTTTTCATATATAGGCTCGATGTTCGGAGCGGGCGGATACCCGCTTGTCAGCGAAGAGGCGCTGTATGCTCTGAGGAGCTACGCCGTGGTGTTCATCATAGGAATAATAGGCGCTACGCCGCTGGCAAAGAACTTGATAGCCAAAGTACGCACAGCCTCCGGCGCGCAGCTTGCGCTGAACATTGTCGAGCCGGTGGTTTTGGTGGTCTTGCTGGCCGTGTGCACGGCGTACATGGTAGACGGCGCGTTCAACCCGTTCCTGTACTTTAGATTCTGACCGTAGGAGGGTGTGAAATGAAATCCGAAAAGATAAGAAACATTGTCACTACGGTGCTGTTTTGCGGCTTTTTGCTGTTGTTTTTCGCCTGGGGGCTTTTAAAGCCGGACGATGCGCTGTCCTCGAGCGAGCGCAGGCCCTTAGAGCAGTTTCCCGAGCTGAGCGCACAGACTGTGCTCTCCGGCGAGTTTATGGAAAAGTTTGAGGACTATTCTGTCGATCAGTTCCCGCTGAGGGACGATTTCAGGACCTTAAAGTCGATTACGCAGTTTTACGTGCTTGCGCAAAAGGACAACAACGGCGTGTACTTAGCCGACGGCCACGCATCAAAGCTGGAGTACCCGTTGAACGAGGAGTCGGTGGAGTATGCGGCGCAAAGGCTTGGCTACATTTACGAGACCTATTTAAAGGATGCGGGCATAACCCCATACCTTTGCATAATACCGGACAAGAACTGCTTTATGGCGCAGGAAAACGGCTACCCGTCGATAGACTTTGACGAGCTTGAGGCGCTCATGCTTGAAAACACCGAGTTTGCGGAGTATATAGACATATACGATCTTTTGGAGCTTGGCGACTACTACACAACCGACATTCACTGGCGCCAGGACAAGATAGTTGACGTTGCGCAAAGGCTTGCTCAGGCGATGGGCGTGCCGTTTGAGGGCGATTTTGATAAGGTCGTTCTTGACATACCGTTTTACGGCGTGTACTACGGGCAGTCGGCTCTGCCGCTCAAGCCGGATGAGCTGAGCTATTTGACGAATGCGGCGATAGAGGGTGCGCATGCGTTTGACTACGAGACGAACTCCGACATGCCGGTATACAGCATGGAGCTTGCCGGCGGCAGAGACCCCTACGAGATGTTCTTAGGCGGTTCAAAGTCGCTCATAACGATAGAAAATCCCGATGCGCTTTCCGACAAGGAGCTTATAATATTCCGTGATTCCTTCGGAAGCAGCCTTACGCCCCTGCTGATAGAGAGCTACTCAAAGATCACCGTCATTGACATACGCTACATCATGAGCTCAAATCTCGGCATGTTCGTCGATTTCGACAATCAGGATGTGCTCTTTATGTACAGTCTGCCCGTCCTGAACAACAGCTCAACCCTAAAGTAATTTTATGGTCGCACTCACACTGTTGCGCACCACCCTACCTAAGAGCAGGTCGGAGCATTGAAACCGTCCCTGCACTGTCGGCGTGCTGTGGTCGCGCTCATACTGCTGCGAACCACCCTACCTAAGAGCAGGTCAGAGCATTGAAACCGTCCCCGCACTGTCGGCGTGCTGTGGTCGCACTCATACTGCTGCTCACTGCGATCTTTCAACTATGAAAAACCCCCGCTTACGCATGTAAGCGGGGGTTATTTGTGCTGTTTTTATATCAATACGCCTTGCCGAAGATGACCATGCACTTTGCGGGCTTTCCGCAGCAGATGCACTTGTCGTCAAGGTGCTCCTGCTCAAAGGGTATGCATCTGGAGCCTACGCCGGTAAGCTCCTTTATCTTATCCTCGCACGCCTCATCGCCGCACCACATCGCCTTTACAAAGCCGTCGCCGTTATTTTCAAGCATGGACTTTATCTCATCGATAGATGTGCAGCTGTAGGTTCTGGAGCTTAAGTTGTCAAGCGCCTTCTGATACATTCCGTCATGCACCGCCTGCAAGCGCTCCTTTACTACATCGGTGAGCTTGTCAAGGGGCACAAAGGTCTTATTTCTGTTGTGACGCTCAACCGCCACGCACTGGTTCTGCTCTATGTCCTTAGGTCCTATTTCGATTCTCAGCGGCACTCCGCGCATCTCATACTCTGCAAACTTCCATCCGGGCGAGTTGTCCGAGTCGTCAAGTTTTACTCTTATTCCCGCAGCCTTGAGCGTGTTATACAGCTCCGCCGCCTTTTCAAGCACGCCTTCCTTGTGCTGTGCTATCGGAACAACGACAACCTGCACCGGTGCAACCGCAGGTGGCAGAACAAGTCCGTTGTCGTCGCCGTGAGCCATTATTATCGCGCCTATGAGCCTTGTGGACACGCCCCATGAAGTCTGATGAGGAACGCTCACGGTGTTGTTGCGGTCGGTGAAGGTTATGCCGAACGCTTTTGCAAAGCCGTCGCCGAAATAGTGAGAGGTTCCCGCCTGCAAAGCCTTTCCGTCATGCATCATGGCCTCTATCGCGTATGTCGAAACCGCGCCCGCAAACTTGTCGCTGTCCGTCTTTCTGCCCTTTATGACCGGCATCGCCAAAGAGTCCACGCAAAAGTCCGCATAGACGTTTAACATTCTCTCCGTCTCTTCGATTGCCTCCTCGGCGGTCTCGTGGATGGTGTGTCCCTCCTGCCACAAAAACTCCCTTGAGCGCAAAAACGGCCTTGTGGTCTTTTCCCACCTCACGACCGACACCCACTGGTTATAAAGCTTGGGAAGGTCTCTGTAGGAGTGGACGATGTTAGCATAGTGCTCACAAAACAGCGTCTCGGACGTGGGTCTTACGCAAAGACGCTCTTCAAGCTTTTCGCTTCCGCCGTGGGTGACCCATGCAACCTCCGGCGCAAAT
>ULUU01053046.1_pt1 | contig 11241 bp, 5 predicted proteins | sample 1958871 | NCBI WGS metagenome assembly ULUU01 (sample SAMEA4835770, study PRJEB28245) | human gut metagenome | biome: gut microbiome; material: fecal sample | place: Denmark | collected 2008 | reverse complement strand
AGCATGGTGGCCTGGCCGCCTTCGAACAGCACGGTCTTGCCCTCGTCGAGCGCCTTGTTGAGCACCAGGGAGGTGTTGGCCACGTACGGCTTCAGGCGTTCGCCGAGCTTGAGCAGCTCGTCGGTGGTCTCGTCCACGTCGATCGGGCGACGGTTGTACAGCTTGACGAGCATCTGGTTCTTCTGATGCAGGCTGGCCTCGACCTTGTCATGCAGGTGCTCCGCGTTGAACAGGTCGTGCACGCGGATGCCCACGCGGTTGATCTTGTCGGCGTATGCCGGGCCGATGCCACGGCCGGTGGTGCCGATCTTGTGCTTGCCAAGGAAACGTTCCGTCACCTTGTCAAGCACGCGGTGATACGGGGCGATGATGTGCGCGCTTTCGCTCACCAGCAGTCGGGAGCAGTCCACGCCACGGCTTTCAAGGCCGTCGATCTCCTGAAACAGCACTTCCGGATCGACGACGACGCCGTTGCCGATGACAGGGGTGGTGTTGGGGCTGATGATGCCGGACGGCAGCAGATGCAGCGCATACGATTCGTCGCCGACCACCACAGTATGGCCAGCGTTATTGCCGCCGTTGAAGCGGGCGACGTAGTCGACCTTCGTGCCGATCAGATCCGTTGCCTTGCCTTTGCCCTCGTCTCCCCACTGGGCACCGATCAAAACAATTCCAGGCATGTTGTTGCACCTCCGTGCGTACGCGATTCTGCCTTAAGCCTTGCGCCTAAAGCCTTACAAAGGTTACTCTTCACCCTCTACCGGGTCTGAGGGATGCTCACGGCTCCGGACCGACCGTAATCGGATTGCAACCGGTCCGAAAAACAGACCAGAAAACGCCCGAAAACAGTTCGAAAGACCGTTGGCTAGTTCAGCGCGCGCCCGGCACTGCCGAGCTGCTTGCATGCTTCGACCACACGCGCGGCCATCGCGGATTCAGCTTCACGACCCCAGGATCGCGGATCGTACAGCTTCTTGTTGCCCACCTCACCGTCGATTTTGAGCACCGAATCATAGTTGGAGAACATGTGACCGGCCACCGCACGGCTGAATGCGTACTGCGTATCGGTGTCGATGTTCATCTTCACCACGCCGTAGCTCACGGCCTGCGCGATCTCCTCCGGCGCGGAGCCGGAACCGCCGTGGAACACCAGGGCGAACGGCTTACCGGGAGCGACATCCAGCGAGTGCGCGGGGTCGGGCATTTCGCCGGCCTTGATCGCGAGCGCGACCGTGGTCTGGATTTCGTCGAGCAGTTCGGGGCGCAGTTTCACCACGCCCGGTTTGTATGCGCCGTGCACGTTGCCGAAGGTGAAGGCGGCCATGTAGCGTCCGCGCTCGCCGAGGCCGAGTCGTTGCGCGACGGTGATGCCTTGCGCGGGCGTGGAATACAGTTTGTCATTGATTTCGGCGCTGTGCCCGTCTTCTTCGCCACCGACCGCGCCGATTTCGATTTCCAGCACGGTGTGCGCGGCTTGGGATCTGTCGAGCAGTTCTTCTGCGATGTCGAGGTTTTCATCCAGCGGCACTGTGGAACCGTCCCACATGTGTGACTGGAAGGTCGGTTCCTGACCGTGCTTCACCTGTTCGACTTCATGGTCGAGCAAGAGGCGCACCCATTCGTCCAAATACTGTTTGGCGCAGTGGTCGGTGTGCAGGGCGATGGTGATGTTGGGGTATTTCGCCGCGACTTCGTGCGCGAAGGCTGCGAAGGCAAGCGAGCCGGTGACGCGGTCGTTGACGCGTTGCCCGGAGAAGTAGGCGGCGCCGCCTACGGAGACTTGGATGATGCCATCGGATTCCGCCTCGGCGAAACCCTGGAGTGCGGCGTTCAGGGTCTGCGTGCTGGTCACATTGATCGCGGGATAGGCGTAACCGCCGCGGCGTGCGGCGTCCAGCATTTGCGCATAACGTTCCGGCGTTGCAATAGTCATGCCTCCATTATCGCCCGACCCTATCCCACTTGTCATGTGACAACATTCGCCATCTTTCCTTTCCGTTTTCCCGACCGTCCGCTCCATATCCAGGTCGCCCGCCCCACTAGAGCCATATGCCGAGCGTTTTCGTCTCATATCCCGACACTTGCGGGACCGACCAATAAACATGGCGAAACCATTGCGATCGTTCCATCGGAAGTCATAGAATGTCCACCGGATCGCGCGACGAAGAGCCCAACCGGGTGTTCCCGCACGGGCATGCCGCCGCACGTAGATGTTGCGACCAATACCCGCGAGGAGGCTTGATGCACCAGGTTTTCGCCATCTTCCTTCGAGACGTGAAACGCATTCTGAAGAACCCCGTGGCGCTCGTCGTCACGCTGGGTGTGGCCATCATCCCATCACTGTACGCATGGTGCAATATCCTCGCCAACTGGGACCCGTACGCGAACACGGGCAACATCCAAGTCGCTGTGGCGAACGAGGACAAGGGCACAACCTCCACGCTGGTCGGCCATCTCGACGCTGGCCAGCAGACCGTCAACCAGCTTAAGAAGAACCATCAGCTCGGCTGGCGTTTCGTTCCCAAGCAGCAAGCCATCGAAGGCGTGGAATCCGGCAAATACTATGCGGCGATCGTACTGCCGGAAGACTTCAGCTCCAGACTAATCGGCACCGTCACCGGTAAAGGCGACCGACCGTCGATCACGTACTACATCAACGAAAAGCTGAACGCGATCGCGCCGAAAATCACCGATACGGGCGCGACCACGATCGACGAGCAGATCAACACCACTTTCGTTTCCAGCGTGGCCGACGCCGTGGCAAAGGAAGTGAAGGAGGCAGCGGGAGAAACCACCGGCAGCGTGAAAAGCGCGCAAAGCGACGTCGTCAACGATCTGACCGACACCATCAACCAGCTCGAAACCGTCCAACAGCAGCTGCGCGACACCCGTTCCACGCTCGACAAGGCCCTCACCACCATCGATTCGGCCAAACAGTCCAACATCGCGCTCGCCTCGGAAATCACCAACTCGCTTGACACCGTCGGCAAGGCGTCCGACTTGCTGAGCGAGACGCGCACACAAACCGAACGATTCTCGAACACGCTGGTCGGAGCGCTCGACAACGGCAGCACGCAACTGTCCGGCCTGCAGGTCAACGTGAGCAATGCCACCGGCACCGTGCTCAGCGGACTGAACACCACGCAGGACGCGCTCGACCAAGTGTCCAGCACCATGCATCACGTCAACGCCACCACCGGCAATGTGCTCGACGGCGTGGAGAAGGCGTTGCAGGCCAGCCAGCTGGATCCGAACAGCCAAACGTATAAGGATCTTTCCGCGCAGCTCGCCGAAGCCCGCAAACAGCTGACGTTCCAGCAGCAGCGCATCGACGCCTTCGATCAGGACACCACGGCTGCGATCAACGCGGGGAAGAACACCGCGAACGGGTTCAACGACGATGTCACCACGCTGGCGAAGAACGGCACGGCGTCGATGGCGAGCGCACGCACGACCATCACCGGCACGGTCATGCCGAATCTCAACACCGGGCTCGATACACTCAGCCTGGCCAATGGGTCGCTGTCCGGCACGCTTACCACGCTGCAAAGCACGCTGGAACAGGGCAACGGGCTGCTCGACCAGTTGTCGCGCACCGTGACCCAAACGAACACCACCATTGCTGGCACGCAGACACAGCTCGCCAATCTCGCCAAACAGCTCAACACCACGCGCACCGATGTGGCCGCGTTGAGCAGTTCGGCGATGTTCCAGCAGCTTTCCCAAGCGCTCGGACTTGACGCGAGCGAGGTCGGCTCGTTCGTGGGCGAGCCGGTGCATTTGGACGAACAGGTCCTCTACCCGGTCAAAAACTATGGTTCCGCGGTCACGCCGTTCTACACGAATCTTGCGCTGTGGGTCGGCGGATTCGTGCTCGTCGCGATCTACAAGCTTGAAGTGGACCGCGATGAGAAGATCCGCATGTACACGCCACGCCAAGGCTATATGGGCCGTTGGCTGCTGTTCGTCACGGTCGGATTCCTGCAGGCGATCATCGCCACGATCGGCGATCTCGCGCTGGGCATCCAATGCGAGCATCCGTTCCTGTTCATCCTCGCCGGCATTTTCGCCTCGTTCGTCTACGTGAACATCATTTACGCGCTCGCCGTGGCGTTCCGGCATATCGGCAAGGCCGTCGCCGTGATTCTGGTGATCATCCAGATTCCTGGCGCGGCAGGCCTCTACCCCATCGAGATGATGCCGGAATTCTTCCGCCGTCTGAAACCGTTCCTACCGTTCACCTACGGCATCAACGCGATGCGCGGGCCGATCGGCGGCATGTATGCCAACCATTATTGGATCGACATGCTCTCGCTGTTCTGGTATCTGCCTGTGGCGCTGTTCATCGGCTTGGTGGTCCGCAAGCTGGCGTTGAACCTCAACCGCCTGTTCGACAACCGTCTGGCGGACACTGATCTGATGATCACCGAACATAACGAAGGCACGGTGGAACCGTTGCGGCTCACCGAGACCGCGCAGCAGATCGCCGAGGAGTTCCCCGAACTCGCCCGCAGACGGGCGATTCATTTCTTCCGCCTGTACCCGCGCCTGGTGCGTTGGGGATTCCTCGCGCTGGCGGTACTGCCGTTCGTGTTCCTGCTGTTGCTATTCATCACGCGCATGAAGCTCGCCATGCTGCTCGGTTGGATCATTTCGATCATCGCCATCGACACGTATCTCATCGTGGTGGAGTATCTGCGCGAACGGTATGCGAATTATCTGGGCGAGGAAGCGATGAGTGCGGAAGAGTTCCGCAGCGCGATCCTGCACGAGAACCTGCTGTTCCGGCCGGGCATGCATTACAAGCCGATGCATGCCGTACGTACGAGGCTGTATGAGGCTGCGCATGGTGGTTCGGCCGGACATGCGCCTGAACATGCGGCTGGAAACACGGACGGAAATGCTGGCAGGAGTCTGCGTGAGGAGGGGAACGAACAGTGAAAATGATCTGGGGCATCTTCAAGCGGGACATGTGCCACGCCACCCGCAACGTGATCGCCGTGATCGTCTCGATGGGCCTGGTGGTGGTGCCGGCGCTGTACGCCTGGTTCAACATCGCGGCCAGCTGGGACCCCTACGGCAACACCAAGGCATTGAAGGTCGCCGTGGCCAATAACGACAAGGGTTACAAGTCGGATCTCATACCGGTGCGCGTCAACGTGGGCGAAACCATCATCAGCACACTGCACGCCAACGACCAGCTGGACTGGCAGTTCGTGAAAAGCGACAAGGCAATCGACGGGGTGAAATCCGGCGAATACTATGCGGCGATCGTAATTCCGAAAGGTTTCAGCGCCGACATGATGACGCTGTTCTCCCCCGACATCAAACACGCGCAGCTCAAGTACTATCTGAACGAGAAAATCAACCCGATCGCCCCGCATATCACCGATCAGGGCGCGACAACCGTGGTCAACACGATCGACAAAACCTTCGCCAAAACGATTGCGCAAGTCGGACTCGACCTGGCCTCAAGCATCCTACACTATTCGCAAAGCCCGCAAATGGCCGAATACATGCGCAACCTCAACGGCAATCTCACCACCACGGCGGATACGCTGAGCGGCGCATCGCAGCAGGTGACGTCGTATTCGCAGCTGCTCGGCTCGGCGAACGACATCGTGGATTCCACGGGCAAACTGCTCGCCTCGGCGACCAAGGCGGGCAAACAGGCCCAGAACGCGTTGAAGCAAGGCAAATCAGGTGCCACATCGCTCACTTCGGCAGGTGCGAACGTCACCTCCTCGGTGAACACCGCGCTCGACCAGGTGTCAGGCGCGTTCGACCAAGTAGCTGCCAAGGTGAACAAGGCGTTCGACGCGATCGGCAAGGGCTCAGACACCGCAGCCAGCCAGTTGACAACGTTGAGCGAACAAGTCTCCAGCGGCGAATCGCTGTACGACACGTACATCACAAGCCTCAACCACATGCGCGAATCGGTGGAACAACTACCGGACAGCGATTCCGCGAAACAGGCGCTGCTGGAAGCCATCGACCGGGAGATCACGCTGCTGGAAGCCGCCAAAGGCGATTCGCAGAAGCTCGCGCAGCAGCTGAAAGACGCTTCCACGCAGGTCACGCAGGATACCGCAGCCGCGGAAAGCTCCCGCAAGGAGATCCTGAACCGCATCACCTCCGCGAAGCAGTCGATCAGCAATGTGCGCGACGATTACGCCACGAACGTCAAGCCGAAAATCGACGCGCTCGCCTCCACAGTCAGCACGCTGATCTCCCAAACCGACAGCATGATCACCCAGCTGAGCGGCACCGCCGACGATCTGGACGATGTGGCGGGCGATGTGGGGACGAATGTGACGTCCATCCGTTCCGCGCTCGGCGCGATCGCGAAGAAACTCGACTCGTCGGCAGCGACGGTGAAGGAGCTGATCACGAAGCTGGAGACGGGCGGGAACGCCGGTGACGGCAACAGCGATGGTGGCGACGGTGACAACGACGCCGATTCGGACGAATCGGACGAACTACGTGCACTGGCCACCGCCAACGCGTCCACACTGTCCACGCTGATTTCCGCGCCCGTCGCACTGCATCGCGTCTCGGTGTACCCGATCGCGAACTACGGTTCGGCCATGGCGCCGTTCTATACGATCCTGTCAATCTGGGTGGGTGCGATCATCCTGTGCGCCATGCTGAAAGTGACGATTTCGGACCGCGAGAAGGCGCATGTGCTGGGCTTGGGCGACACGCTGCCGCGCATCGCCGGCCCGTCCGGCCCGGGGAACGCCTCACGTTGGGGACTGCGCCTCGACCACGAGTATTTCGGACGGTACGCGATCTTCGCACTGCTCGCGTTGCTGCAGGGCACACTGGTTTGCCTGGGTGACATGTATTTCCTTGGCGTGCAGGCGAATCATGCGCTGCAGTTCCTTGCCGTGGGATGGCTTGCCGCGCTCGTGTTCTCGAATATCGTGTATACGCTGACCGTGTCGTTCGGCGATATCGGCAAGGCCGTGGCCGTGGTGCTGCTGGTGATGCAGGTCGCCGGTTCGGGCGGTACGTTCCCTATCGAGACGCTGCCGAAGTTCTTCCAAATGCTCTACCCGTTCCTACCATTCCCGCACGCCATCGATGCCATGCACGCCGCGATGGCCGGATCGTACGGCAATGAGTACCTGCTTGACATGGTGTATCTCGCCTTGTTCCTGATTCCTTCGCTGCTGCTGGGATTGGTGTTGCGCAAGCCGGTGATCCGGTTGAACAACTGGGTGAGCCGCAATCTGGAGTCCACCAAGGTGATGTGACGAGGCGGATTTGAACGGGCTGGTTTGAGCCGGTTTAGATCGGTTTCGGCTGGTACACGTGAACGCGCTGCCCGCCATCATCGACGACCTGAAAACCCAAAGCCACGAATTCGTCACCATCGACCAGCCGGCAAAAACCTAAGCTAGCGTGGAGGCGTAGGGCATTGTCCTGCCCAGTCACTTCCCTTACGTACCGCTGCGCCATCCCGGCGCTCCTCTGCGCCGCCACTACCCCACATGTCGCCTCCTCACGCACCAACAAGTGTCCGATTCCCCCGAATCAGCCACCCACGCGTCATCCGGTCACCCCAGGTTGTCCGATTCGGGAGAAACGGACACTCAGGGGCACCGTGCAAACCACACGTTGATCAGAGAACCGGCAACCACCAGCACAACACCGATCCAGAACGGCATGCCCAGCGCCACGCCCAACAGAAGCGTGCTAGAAGCCGTGGAAAACAGCGGAGTCGCGTACGAACCAATCGCAAGCGTTTCCATACTGCCGTGCAACATGCCGTATCCCCAGCACGCGTAGCCGCCCGAAATCGAAGCGGCGCACGCAATCAGCGCAGCATATCCACCGATGCCGGGCGCCGTGTCCGGCAAACCGTCTCCCGAAACGAAATGGATGGTCCACAGTACAACGGCCACACAGCAGAAGAAAATCGTCGTGCCGTCGTAACCGCCGGACAACGACGGCGTAAAAGTCGCATAAATCGCCCAAATAAAGGCGCCAACAAACGCGAGCACATACGGTAGGGGGTTACTGGCGATATTGTGGACCGCTTCCTGCATATCAAGGCTTTCTCCGCCAACCGCCATCGCCACACCGATGGTTGCGATCACCGCGCCAGGAATCGCTTTGGCGACCGCACCACGTTTGTGCGATACCGCTGCGGTCATCAGCACCAGCAGCGTCGGCCACAAGTAGTTGACAAGGCTGACTTCCACGGATTGCGCGTTCGTTGTGGCCAGGCCGATCGACAGCGAGATTGACGCCTCGTATGCGATGAACATGAGTCCGCCTGCGATGAGGTACTTGCATGGCGCTTCGCGGATTGGTTTCGGACGGCGCACAATGAACAGCATGACACCACCGACGGTGTAGATGAGCGCCGAACCGAGCGTGGCGCCGAACGATTCGGAGACCAGTCGCACGAGGCCGGCCATGAAGCCCCACAGGACGATTGCGAACAGGCCGATGAGTGTCGCCGCGTGTGATGTGGCATGGCCGAGTAGCGGATTGCAGGAGTTGCCGGTGGGGTGGTTTGCGCCGGAATCGGAGGGGGACTTCTGGTTCGTGTTCACGGGCTCCAGCCTACCCATCGCCCTCCACGAGTGTCCGATTCTGCAGAATCGGACACTCCTGCAACCTGCGATGCCGCGAACCCGATTACCCCCGGAACCGCACCAACAGCAGAGTCAACCACCCCATCCGACGCTGCCACACCAGCCGTATCGGCAGCCAAGTCCATGCGTCCCGCATCCACACAGCCCCACGCGTCCCGCACCTCCACGGCCCGCCGACGCGCACACGTCGCCCATGACCAAATCATCCAACGTCACACCGAACATGTCGCAAAGCATCAGCAGCTTGTCACAAACGTCGCGTTCCACGCCACCATCTTGCGGTTGCATTGCGATTCGCAACCAAATTTTGCGACGCAACCGACAGTTGCGCGACGCGAAGTTGGCTTCACGGGTCTTTTACGACAATAGAAAAACCCTTGAAATTCCAACGATTCCAAGGGTTTCGAATGGAGCGGATGACGGGAGTTGAACCCGCCTTTAAAGCTTGGGAAGCTTTCGTTCTACCGATGAACTACATCCGCAAGGTTGTGCCTTTTGGGCACGAGCCATTAGTCTAGCACGCAACGGATGCGTATGCGGACACAGACCGACATGCGATACCAATTTTCCGCAATATCACGGAGACTCAACCACGCGGCCGCTGCGAATAGTCGCGAGAATATCTGCCAGCCGAGCCGCCCGAATCATGCGCGAATCCATACTGCGTTCCAAATTGCGGCCCACCGGCACCATCCATCGCAGAACGTCCGCCTTGCCGAATATCCGCCGCCGCAACGCCGCTCGTGGCATAGCCACCGGCCAAATATCCGGACTGCACGCCCTGCTGCCGCATCTCCTGACCCATCTGCATGAGCCGCGCAATGCGGTCCTGAATCGGCGGATGCGTGGAAAACAGGCGCGAGAAGCCCTCCGCGGAGAACGGACTGGCGATCATCATCGCAGCCACCGACTGCGTGCCGGCGGTCTTCTCCATCGGCATCGCGGCTGCGCCGCCGGAAATCTTGCTCAACGCGGAAGCGAGCGCTTCCGGATCCTCCGTCAACTTGGAACCGTCTTCGTCGGCGTCGTATTCGCGTGTGCGGGAGATTGCCATCTGTATCAGCGACGCTGCGATCGGCGCCAGAATCGTGCTCAGCAGCACACCCAGCAATCCCAAGCCGCCGGACGCCGAATCGTCGCGGTCGTCACGCGAACGGCCGCCGCCGAAATACATGAGCGAGTAGCCGAGGTACGAGATGACGGTGGCCATGGCGGAGGCGATTGCGGACGTCAGAATGTCGTGGTTGTAGACGTGCATGAGTTCGTGTCCGAGCACGCCGCGAATCTCACGTTCGTTAAGCGTCTGTAGGATGCCTTGCGTGCAGCAGACCGCCGCGTGTCGTTCGTTGCGCCCCGTCGCGAACGCGTTGGGGCTCATGGTGGGGGCGATGTAGATGCGCGGCATCGGCTTGCCTGCCTTCGCCGATAGCTCGCGGACGATCTTGTATAGTACGGGGGCTTCCTGCTCGCTCACCTGTCGAGCGTGCATGCTGGCGATCGCCAGTTTGTCGGAAAACCAGTAGGAGACGAACGTGGAGCCCAGGCCGATGAGAATGTAGTAGCCGAGCGTGCTTTGACTGGCGCCGGACGCCCACCAGATGAGCATGATGACGCCCCACATCAACGCGAACAAAAGCGTTGTTTTCAAGCCATTGCAATGGCCGTGCACCTGCAATTTGCCGTTCATGGCCACCAGCCTAGGAATTCAGGCTGGGATTTTGCTGTATACAAGCTGAAGGGTGGATTTGCAACATCTAGAAACATGCCACGCAACGACGCTACAGCATCGGCCATAGACCTATCTGCGGCACGGCGAGAGTCACCCCAACTTGAAACGTATTACCCCCGCATATCCCCCGAATGCACTGCGTCGAGCGTGCCGATCAGGCTGGTCAGCAAATCGTTGCGGCCGCACGCGTTCGTCAGCACCGCCAGCACGTACGTGCCTGACTGCGACATCACCAGTCCGGCATCGTTCAGCGCGTACAAATCGCCTTCGCCGTTGATCCATCCGGCCTTCGTGTACACGGTGTCCGCATCGCCAAGGGCCGCGTGGATGCAGGAGTTCAGCGAATTCGTCATGTCTCCGGACAGCCATTGCAGCGATTCGGGCGTGATGTTCTGCACCCCCGCCGTTTGCCCAGCGAACAGGAAACCGTATCCGGCGGTCCACAGTTTGGCCATGTCGCGCGCGGAGGTGAACAGGTACCCGCCGCGATCACCCATTCTGGAAGCCGCGCCCGCCTGTTCGGCCCACGTGTTGAAGCAGTCGAGGCCATACGTTTTGTACAGCCAGTCGTAAGACGCGTTGTCGGAATTGCGCAGGACGGCGTCGACCTTCTGGTGGACGGTGGCGGACTGCGCGTCAGCGGATTGGGCCACGCTGTTCAGGTCGACGGTGCCCGTTGAGAACAGCGATATCAGGTATGGCGCCTTCGCCGACGAGGCCGAATAGATCTGTGCATCGGCGTTGTATGCGATCGTGCGGCCGGTCGTGATGTCGGCGAGCACGAATGATGAGGTATATCCGTCGGCTTCGAAAGTGGCGATTTGAGACTGCACGGCGGCCTGCGAATCGGCGCTTAGCGTGAAGCCCTGCGTTGTGATCGTGGCGCTGCCCTCGACTGCGGAA
>ULUU01078880.1_pt1 | contig 11270 bp, 10 predicted proteins | sample 1958871 | NCBI WGS metagenome assembly ULUU01 (sample SAMEA4835770, study PRJEB28245) | human gut metagenome | biome: gut microbiome; material: fecal sample | place: Denmark | collected 2008 | reverse complement strand
AAACTAAAATCTTTTGTACAAACTCTTGCATGTTTTGTACAAAACACCGGTTGCTTCTCCTGATGTTTTTTCAGGACATCTGCACAAATTTATTCTTTGTTCAGCTTGTTTACGAGCGACTGTCTGCTCCCCACATCATTTTTTCGCGGAGCGTGTTGAAGAAAGAGTGATGGCAGCGCTTCACAATCCGTACGAAGTAATCGGCACGGCGGATGGTCAGTTTGGTACCTTCACGGCAAGTTTCGCTGCGTCCGTCTACCGCGACTAGAAAATTATGACTTCGGCTTTCCACATCGAGTGTAATCTCCCAGTCGTCACGAATCACAATCGGACGTACGTTGAGGCTGTGCGGTGCTACGGGAGTCAGGCTGATGGTTCCGCTTTGCGGGACAAGAATCGGACCGCCTACGCTGAGCGAATACCCTGTAGAGCCGGTAGGAGTAGCCACAATCAGTCCGTCTGCCTGATAAGAGCAGAGTAACTCATCGTTGATGTAAGCACGTATGGTAATCATTGACGAACTGTCACGCTTCAGGATGGCTATTTCATTCAAACCGTACGGATAGCCTTTCAGTACATGTCCGTCGGAGGTGAGATGTAATACCCGTCGGGGTTCGGCAAGGTATTTTCCCTCGTAGATTTCGTCGAATGCCTCTTCCATCTGGTCGGGCGATATGTCGGCCAGGAAGCCCAGACGTCCGGTATTGATACCCAGGATGGGAATTTCCTTCTTGCCTACACGGCTTGCTGCCCGCAGAAACGTACCGTCGCCACCGATGCTCAGCACCATATCTGCGTCAAAATCATATCCCTGAAAAATCTCCAGTCCTTCGAGGTTGGCTTTGGTATGTTGCTTCAGGAAATAATAAAATTCGTTGCTGATACAGATTTCAGCTCCTTTGCTGCGCAGGATTTCCAGCAGATGCGTGGCATGTGCTGACTTATGTTCCTGATAAGTATTTCCGAAAAGGGCAAATCTGAGGTTGCGTTGCATATCTTGTAGCTTTTTTTATCAATCTTTTGTCACGTAAAGTTAACTGGTTTTACGAGAAAGCTGTTAACTTTGCAAGTTGTAGACGCAAAGATATAAAATTAAATTCAATATGACTAAGCTAAGTGTGAATATAAACAAGGTGGCAACCTTGCGTAATGCCCGTGGGGGAAATAACCCCGACGTAGGAAAAGTGGCGTTGGATTGCGAAGCTTTCGGGGCTGAAGGCATAACCGTTCATCCCCGTCCCGACGAACGCCATATCCGTTATGCGGATGTGCTGGCCCTTCGCCCGATTCTCCGTACGGAATTTAATATCGAAGGTTACCCCTCGAAAGAGTTTGTAGATCTGGTCTTGAAGGTAAAACCTCATCAAGTGACGCTCGTGCCCGATGCTCCAGATCAGATTACTTCCAATGCGGGATGGGATACAAAGGCAAACCTTTCTTTCCTGACCGAACTGATGGATACTTTCGGAGAGGCTGGCATACGTACTTCTATTTTTGTGGGAACAAATACGGAGATGATTGAATATGCAGCAAAAGCAGGTGCCGACCGCGTAGAACTTTATACAGAGCCTTACGCATCGATGTACGCCAAAAACCGGGAGGCGGCAATCGCTCCTTTTGTGGAGGCTGCAACGGTAACCCGCAAGTTGGGCATGGGACTGAATGCCGGACATGACCTGAGCCTTGAAAATCTTGCTTATTTTCACGAAAATATTCCGTGGGTGGACGAAGTTTCCATCGGACACGCACTGATTTGTGATGCACTCTATCTGGGACTTAAAAAAACTATTGAAGAATATAAAAATTGCCTTCGTTGAATATGATTACAATGACATTGCTGGCAACTGCACAGACCGTTGCCGACACCATGACGGGAAACAATCCCGTGCTGACTCCCGTAGCTTCGGGAGAACCTGAAATGAACCTTTGGGATATGGCCTGCAAAGGGGGATGGATTATGATTTTACTGGCTATCATGTCAGTCATTGCTTTTTACATTTTCTTCGAGCGTGCGGTAGCTATCCGCAAGGCTGGAAAGGAAGATCCTTTGTTTATGGACCGTATCCGCGACTATATCAAGACGGGAGAAATCAAGTCGGCTATCAATTACTGCCGCATTACCAATACTCCTTCTTCTCGTATGATTGAAAAGGGTATCATGCGTATGGGACGTCCGGTTGCCGATGTGCAGGCTGCCATCGAGAATACCGGAAACATTGAAGTGGCGAAGCTGGAAAACGGACTGTCTATTATGGCTACTATCTCCAGTGGTGCGCCGATGCTGGGATTCTTGGGTACGGTAACCGGTATGGTGCGTGCCTTCTGGAACATGGCAAATGCAGGAAACAACATCGATATCACGCTCTTGTCAAGTGGTATCTATGAAGCGATGATTACGACTGTAGGGGGTCTGGTGGTTGGTATCGCTACCATGTTTGCCTATAATCATCTGGTATATCGCGTAGACAAGGTGGTAAGTCAGATGGAAGCACGTACCATTGCTTTCATGGACTTGATGAACGAACCAAACGAAAAATAAGAAGCCTATGTCACTGAAGAGAAGACAAAAAATATCTCCGGCGTTCAGTATGTCGTCGATGACCGACCTCATCTTTCTGCTGCTGATATTTTTTATGATTACCTCTACGATGGTGTCGCCGAATGCCATTAAGGTCTTGCTGCCGCAAGGTTCCCAACAGACTTCGGCCAAACCGATGGCACGGGTAATCATCGATAAGGATTTGAATTATTACGGGGCGTTCGGCAATGACGACGAGATGCCGCTCTCGCTGGATGAAGTTCCTTCTTTCCTGCAGGAGTGCGCGGCAAAAGAACCGGAAATGTATGTAGCTCTTTATGCCGACGAGTCGATTCCCTATCGTGAAATCGTCCGCATCCTGAACATTGCCAATGAGAATCATTTCAAGATGGTGCTGGCTACCCGCCGCCCTGACAAACAGAACTAAAAGACAATACAGTGAAAAAAAGTAAAGTAACCGGAATAATAGGAACAGTGGTATTGCATATCCTTGTGATATTGTTGCTTTTCTTTTACTCGCTTACTCGCCCTGAAAAGCAAGAAGAGGGAGGAGTACCGGTTATGCTTGGTAATACGGAAACTGCCCAAGGCGACGCCGATCCGTTTACATTGACGGAGGTCGACGTATTGCCGCAGCCGGAAACTTCTGTGCCGGAACCCGAAACGACTCCGGAGCCTGAGGTGAAGCAGCCTATGATTACACAGGATGATGAACCTTCCATTCAGGTGAAGAAAGAAAAGCCGAAGGAAGAAAAACCTAAAAAGGAAGTTACGCCTACAAAGAAACCGGAAACAAAGCCTGTAGTTACAAAGCCTAAGGAAAAGACCGAAGCTGAGAAGCGTGCCGAACAAGAACGTGCGGCTGCTCAGGCTGCTGCCAGCAAGATTGCGGGAGCTTTCGGAAAAGGCTCCAAGATGGGCAGTAAAGGTACATCCGAATCGGGAGAAGGCATACAGGGAAGTCCTGACGGTAATGGAAACACGGGAAAGACTTCGGGTGTAGGAGGATATGGAACATTCGACTTGAATGGTCGTTCGCTAGGCTCTGGTGGATTACCTGTTCCTGTATATAATGTGCAGGATGAAGGACGTGTCGTAGTTACGATTGTGGTGAATCCCGCCGGAAGAGTTATCAGTACAAGCATCAACAAACGGACCAATACGGTGAATCCCGCTTTGCGCCGTGCTGCGGAAGAAGCTGCGCGCCGCGCCCGTTTCAATACAGTAGACGGGGTAAATAATCAGAGTGGTACGATAACCTATTATTTCAAGTTGAAATAAATAATAAAATATGAATAGTTAAATTCGTTGTAGTATGAAAGCAATTTGTATCTTTTTGGCAGAAGGCTTCGAAGAAATGGAAGCCATGTTTCCGCTCGATATTATGCGTCGTGGGGGACTGAATGTAAAAACTGTATCAGTAACAGGTGAAAAGACTGTTGTCAGCTCTCATCAGGTTCCTATCGTTGCAGATATGCTGTTCGAGGACTTGAAAGAAGAGGATGTGGAAATGATTGTTCTGCCGGGTGGACTGCCGGGAGCAACGAATCTCGATGCTCATGCCGGACTCGACAAACTGATTATGGACTTTGCTGCGGCTAAGAAACCACTTGCAGCTATCTGTGCTGCTCCGATGGTATATGGCAAGCGTGGTTTGCTGAAAGGCAAGAAGGCTACTTGCTATCCGGGATTCGACAAGTATCTGGAAGGTGCAGAATATACTGGCAACATGGTAGAAATCGTTGATAACTTCATCTTGGGTAAAGGTCCGGGTGCTGCTCCAGCTTTCGGTTTTGCTCTTCTGGAGAAGTTTGCCGGTGCTGAAAAAGCATTGGAAGTTAAAAAGGGAATGTTGCTCGCCTGATGGAGAAATACATCATTGTCGTAGCGGGAGGAAAAGGCTTGCGCATGGGGGGAGATATTCCCAAGCAGTTTATTCCAATCAAGGGAAAACCTGTACTGATGCGTACGCTGGAAGCTTTCCATGCCTACGATGAGCATATACATATCATATTGGTGCTTCCGGTAGACCAGCAGGACTACTGGAAGCAGCTTTGTGCTACATACGGGTTTACGCTTCCGCATCGCGTTGCCGACGGAGGAGAAACCCGTTTCCATTCTGTAAAGAACGGACTGGCTCTGGTCGACGATCCGGACAGCCTGGTAGGTGTACACGACGGTGTTCGTCCCTTCGTGTCGCAGGAAGTGATTGCTGCCTGTTACGATGCAGCCCGCGAAAAGCAAGCTGTCATTCCGGTTATCGGGGTCGTAGAAACTGTCCGCCGGATGGAAACAGAGGAGCAGAGCGTGACTGTACCGCGCGACCGTTATAAGCTGGTTCAGACTCCTCAGGTGTTTACTGCTTCTTTGTTGAAGCAGGCATACGGACAGCCGTATACTTCTGCCTTTACAGATGATGCTTCGGTTGTAGAGGCTTTGGGGCATCCGGTATATCTGGTGCCGGGAAACCGTGAAAACATTAAGCTCACGACTCCGTTCGATTTAAAGGTTGCTGAAGTTTTGGTTTAAATAAATGTTCGATTTATCTACGCGTGACATAAAATATTTGCAGGGGGTAGGACCGCAGCGTGCGGCGATACTGAACAAGGAACTGAATATCTATTCCTTTCGGGACTTGCTGTATTATTTCCCTTACAAGTATGTCGACCGTAGTCGTCTGTATTATATCCATGAGATAGACGGGAACATGCCGTATATTCAGCTGAAGGGGCAGGTGCTCAGTTTCGAAACCATTGGAGAAGGTCGCCAGCGTCGTCTGGTCGGACATTTTTCGGATGGGACAGGAGTGGTCGACTTGGTGTGGTTTCAGGGGCTGAAGTTTGTCATGGGGCGCTATAAGGCACACGAAGAGTATATCGTATTCGGAAAGCCGACCGTCTTCAACGGGCGGATAAACATCGCTCATCCCGATATTGATCCGGCGGAAGAGCTTACTCTTTCGTCGATGGGGCTTCAGCCATATTACAATACTACCGAGAAGATGAAGCGCAGCAACCTCAATTCGCATGCGCTGGAGAAGCTGATGAAGAATCTTTTCGGAGCACTTCAGAAAGACATTATAGAAGAAACGCTCAGTCCGCAACTGGTGGCGCAGCATCGCCTGATGTCGCTTACTGATGCGCTTTATAACATTCATTTTCCTCAGAATCCCGATTTGCTTCGGAAAGCACAGTATCGCCTGAAGTTCGAGGAGCTGTTTTATGTGCAGCTTAATATCCTCCGTTACACTAAAGAAAGAAGAAATAAATTCCGCGGACTGGTTTTCGGACGGGTAGGAGAGATTTTCAATACCTTCTATTCACAGAATCTTCCGTTTCAGCTTACAGGAGCTCAAAAGCGGGTTATCAAGGAGATGCGGCGTGACATGGGTAGCGGGCGTCAGATGAACCGGCTGTTGCAGGGAGATGTGGGTAGTGGAAAGACACTTGTTGCCTTGATGACCATGCTGATAGCCTTGGACAACGGTTATCAGGCGTGTATGATGGCCCCGACGGAAATTCTTGCAACTCAGCATTATGAAACGATATGCCGTTTTCTTGCAGGCATGAATGTGCGGGTGGAGCTGCTTACCGGAAACGTAAAGGGGAAGCGCAGGGAAACGATTTTAAAAGATCTGGTAACGGGAGATGTACAGATCCTGATCGGAACTCATGCAGTGATAGAAGATACAGTCAACTTTTCTTCGTTGGGACTGGTGGTGATAGACGAACAGCATCGTTTCGGGGTCGCTCAGCGTGCCAAGTTGTGGGCGAAGAACACTTGTCCGCCTCATGTGCTGGTAATGACGGCGACTCCTATTCCTCGTACGCTTGCCATGACGCTGTATGGCGATCTCGATGTGTCCGTCATCGATGAACTTCCTCCCGGAAGAAAACCCATCCAAACCATTCATCAGTTCGATAATCGCCGTGCTTCAATGTATGCTTTCATACGGAAGCAAATACAGGAAGGGCGTCAGGCCTATATTGTATATCCGTTGATTCAGGAAAGCGAGAAGATGGATATCAAGAACCTGGAAGACGGGTATATGCATATCTGTGAGGAGTTCCCGGAATATAAGGTAAGCAAGGTGCATGGCAAGATGAAGCCGGCCGAAAAAGATGAGGAGATGCAGCGTTTTCTGGCAAACGAAACTCAGATTATGGTAGCCACTACGGTGATTGAGGTAGGAGTGAACGTACCTAATGCTTCGGTCATGGTGATAGAGAATGCGGAACGTTTCGGCTTGTCGCAATTGCATCAGTTGCGTGGACGTGTAGGACGTGGAGCCGATCAGTCGTATTGTATTCTGGTTACCGGCTATAAGTTGACGGAAGAAACGCGTAAGCGTATTGAAATCATGGTGCAGACAAACGATGGTTTTGAGATTGCAGAAGCCGATTTGAAGTTGCGCGGACCGGGTGATTTGGAAGGAACACAGCAGAGTGGTGTGGCATTTGATTTGAAGATAGCCGATATCGCCCGCGACGGACAGCTCTTGCAGTATGTGCGTGAGATAGCTGAGCGATTGCTCGATGCCGATCCGAATGGAGAGCGTCCGGAAAATGCTATCGTATGGCAGCAGTTGAAGGAACTTCGGAAAAAGAATGTGAACTGGTCGGTTATTTCGTAGTACATTTAAGAAGAAAGCGTTATGGAATTGACAGAAGAGGAAACATACAAGGTGGAACGCTGGCTAAAACGCAAACACGTGAATGTGGAAGAGGTGGCTGGTTTTACATTTATGCAATACTATAAGCCTCGTCCCAGCAAATGCAAACCTTATTGGTGTTGTCTGTATGGACTGGGTGTGTTTATCTTTACCTTGAAATCGGGTTTTGTACGCGGGGCACAACTGCAAGGCATGTGGTTGAATATGGGACTTCGCCTGAATCCGGCTTGGATTGTGCAATATCTGCTGGTACGGAAGATTCCTTTTACCAATTATGAAACTCCCCTCAAGCAGTTGGATAGGCTGTCGTCAATTCGTACTTATGATGAGTTTTCAAAGAAAATGCGTTCGCGTCGTAGGTGGGGAATTTTTGAGTTGCTGTTTGGACTGTTTTTTTTCTTCTTGTCATGTTGGATGATTTTTGTAACTCCTCATGTATGGCTGGCGGGACTTTTAGTGTCATTGATAGGAATAGAGCATGTAGGACTTTCATTTTTTACACTTTATCAGGGTATCTCTTGCCAGTATGCACTGACGCTGGAACCGCAAGAAATGGTCTTGCAGCAGGATGAAGATGAACTTGTAAAATTTGCTTATTCGGACCTTCGGAAGGTTAATTTCACGTCAGCACCTTTTGTGGGTCACGAGTTTATCTCCTTCATCGAGTTTCTGGATGCCGATTTTGCTTATCACTGCTATCCGATAGAAAGGGTTCCGGTGAAAAAGTTCGATGAGATCGTTTCCCTATTGAGGCAATTGGGAATTGATGCAACCAACTCTTTTGAGTGATTCCAACAGACGGCAGAGAAGATTATATTTTCAATACTACACGGTCGCCGGCACGCCGAGCCATGATGCTCTGTGTTTCATGCAGTTCTTTGTAATGTTTCATTACTTCCATGCAGCGCTGCGGGTTGTTGGCTATCTCCGGATTGGCAAGTGCCTGAAGCGTATGTTTCATTTCCTCATCAACAATCGATAATTTGAAGTCGAGCAGCAGGCGGGGAACCAGTTCGTACAGACGTTCTTCATCCGTGACGATTTTCTGTCCTTTGGAATGATACTTGCTGAGCTGATAGCGGTCGCTGGCCAGGTCGACGGCTGCTTTACTGATTTCCGGCACAGGATGTGCGATGAAATAATGTTCAGCCGTAAAGTTCTCATCGTGGATGTGCATTTCTGCTTCTTTCAGCATCCGTCGATGAAGCGCAACATGAAACTGCAATTCGTCTTCCTTTAATCCTTCTGCTATGTATTCGGTTACGGTAAGCGGTTGCTGTTCTCCGTTTTCATCTTCCATATAGCACATAACCTTTTCACCATATCGTACAATCATGCGCATCAGGTCTTCTTCCTTAGCGTAAAAGACTTTCTGTTCATTCCCTTCGGTGGGGATATATGAATTGTAGGTATCAACCGGAATTTCATCAGGAACAGGCGAAGGTACACTCTCTTGTCCCATTGTTTCAACAGGAGGAAAATCGGCTGTGATTCCACTCTCTCCGATGCTTTCGGCTGGAGGAGGGGGCAGAGGAATGTCATTGGTCGTGCTGAAAGGCACTTCTTCTCCTGTAGCGGCATACGGAGCAGGGGCAGACGACGAGGAAGAGCTTGTTTGATTGGCTGTCGAAGCATTGGAAGCTAATTGCCGTTCCCGATATTGCTTACGCTGTTCTTCCTTAAATTTGTTTTCTCTTGCCTGTTCTATCAGTTTGGCAGTAGCTTCTACCAGAATCTTTTCCTCCATCTGTAGCAATTGACTGCACTCGCGTATATACACCGAGCGTACAATGGCATCCGGAATAACTGAAATACTTTTTACGATGCTCGAAATCAGTGAGGCACGCTTGATGGGGTCTTTACCCGCCTCTTCCATAAGCAGGTTGGTCTTGAAGCGGATAAAATCGACTTCATGATCATTAATATACGCCTGATAGTCGGTTGCATTATGCTTTCGGGCAAAGCTGTCCGGGTCGTCACCATCGGGCAAAAGGCAGACCTTAATGTTCATACCTTCCTCCAGCAGCATGTCGATACCGCGGATGCTGGCTTTGATACCTGCTCCGTCGCCGTCGTAAAGTACAGTGATGTTATTGGTAAACCGATGAATCAGTCGTATCTGGTCGGCGGTCAGTGCCGTACCCGATGAGGCTACTACGTTTTCTATGCCGCTCTGGTGCATGGAAATGACATCCGTATATCCTTCGACCAGAAAGCAACGGTCCTGACGGACAATTGCCTGTTTGGCGAAATAAATGCCATAAAGCTCACGACTCTTATGATAGATTTCCGATTCCGGCGAATTGACGTACTTCATTTGTACGTTTTTGGTGGCGGCACTCAGTACACGTCCGCCGAAAGCTACCACTTTTCCCGATAAGGTATGCACGGGAAATATCACACGTCCCCAGAAACGGTCGTGCAGCGTACCGTTATCCTTGCGGTAGCACAGTCCTGTTTTTACTAAGAACTCTTCTTTGTAACCTTTTTGGAGAGCAGCTTTCGCCAGCGCATCGGGGCTGTCGAGGCTATATCCCAACTGGAATTTCTTGATGATATCGTCGCGGAAACCACGACTACGCAGGTAAGTCATACCGATGCGCTGTCCGTCGATGTGGTTATGGAGTACATCCTGGAAATAATCGGATGCAAACTGGTTGACGACAAACAGACTCTCGCGCAGGCTTTGTGCCTGTTTTTCTTCATTGGTCAACTCACGTTCCTTGACTTCGATGTTGTATTTTCGGGCAAGCCATTTCAGCGCTTCGTAGTACGAAAGCTGTTCGTGTTCCATGATGAAATGAACTACATTCCCTCCTTTTCCGCAACTGAAACATTTACAGAGTCCTTTACTAGGAGAAACACTGAAAGAAGGTGTCTTTTCGTTGTGGAAAGGACATAACCCGATGTAGTTCACTCCCCTGCGTCGGAGAGTAACAAATTCGGATACCACATCAACAATCTGTGCGGCATCGAGTATGCGGTCTATGGTGGCTTGGTCTATCATTTCGAAAGGCGAAAATAATAAAAATAACTAGAATGTGCAATGACTTTTTTACATGTCTTTCTGTCGGAACGGGATGCCATGATTTGACCGACGGACAGATGGAGTCCGGGAACAAAATCATTCTCAGAAAACATATGCGATGGAAGCTCCGAAAGTGAGGTTATGCATAGGCGTCCTCTTGGTATACGAGTGAGCATTCCGGTTACCTGCTTCGTCAACCCATGAGTTTTTCAGGTCGTATGTCAGTCGGGGAGAAGCAAAATCATAGTCACAGTACAGGCGGAAAGCAGCATCTTCCTTGTAGCGGTAAGTAAAGGAAATACCTGTTCCCACCTTGTATGTGGAACTTTTGCGTATACTCAGGAAGTCATCGTCTACAAAACTGCTGTTCAACAATTCATCGCGGGTGATTCCTTCCTGCTGCATGTAGTAATCTACGTCTGCCTTGTAATATTGGTTATAGGCTTCTGTGCTTACAATGCCTCGGTCAAAAATCTGTGGATTGATGCGGCAGACAGAATTCAGCTTGAAGTCGGCATTGAGTCTGCGTCCTACCAGCAGTTTGCTTCCTATCTGAAAGTGTCGGCTAAGTGGATACGAGAAATAGATTCCTAAATCGACGTCCAGCATTCCAAGATGGTCCGACTCCAGTCCGTCGAGCAGAAACATGTTGACTGGAGCACCTTCTTGCAGGTCGTTGTCCATATCGAAGTTCTTCATGTTCTCGGCTGGTATATCCGCTATGACGGGCAGGGTGGCAACTTTCAGCCGTCCTCCGGCTCCGATGAAAGCATTGAAAAAGTAGGCACCTTCCACGCTGACCACGGTGGCAGTTCCTACTTTCAGGCGCATGCCGAGGGGAGATCCTCCTTCAGAATCGTATAATTCGGCAGTTCGTAAGGTAGAAGGACTGGATGCAATCCCCATATTGAAACTTAAGAAAGAAGGCGCATCATAGCGGTTGTAATCCGCATTTAAACTCCATGTATCTATATTCTTTTGTTTGAAAATTAAATCTGAAAGAAAATATCCCAGGTCGGTCGAAATCATTC
>ULUU01066799.1_pt1 | contig 11288 bp, 13 predicted proteins | sample 1958871 | NCBI WGS metagenome assembly ULUU01 (sample SAMEA4835770, study PRJEB28245) | human gut metagenome | biome: gut microbiome; material: fecal sample | place: Denmark | collected 2008 | reverse complement strand
CCGGGAGGCTATGTATCCTATGAAAAGGATTTTGCCGGCTTTATCGGTTATCTCTTTTTCCCGGCAGCAGCGATTGCACTTCCGAAAGCGGCGATGGCAGTGAAGCTTCTTCGGAGCTCTGTAATTAAGGAAGCAAAGCTGGATTATGTGCGTACGGCATATAGCCGCGGAAACCGGACGAATGATGTCTTATATAAGCATGTATTAAAGAATGCATTGATTCCGGTGGTGACCTTCTTGGGAATGGCTCTTGCCGATATGATTGCAGGAAGTATTATTATTGAGCAGGTTTTCAGCATTCCGGGACTTGGAAGAATTCTGCTGACCTCGATTTCGAACAGAGACTATCCGGTTGTCATGGCTGTGATTGTCTGCATAGCAGTTCTGGTACTTGTGGTGAATATGGCGGTCGATCTGATCTATGGACTGATTGATCCCAGAATTACAGCAGAGTAGGGTGAAAGAATGAAAAATGTAAAGAAAAATTACAATTTAATTCTTGGCGGAGCAATCACCGCAGTGATGCTTCTTCTGATTCTGACCGGCTTTTTCTGGACGCCTTATGATCCGGAAAGCATGGAGGCTGCGAATAAGTTTGCAGGGATTTCCCTGGCACATCCCCTGGGATGTGATAATTTTGGAAGAGATATTTTGAGCAGGGTGATGAAGGGTGCGGGAACCACATTTCTTGTTGCACTTGGAACCGTGCTGATTGGAACTGCGTTTGGTGTCCTGATCGGGGCATTTACCGGTTATTTTGGAGGTACCATCGATGAAATCCTGATGCGGATCATCGATGCTGTTTTTGCGTTTCCGAGTATTTTACTGGCATTGGTATTTATTTCGCTTCTCGGAACGGGAACCTATCAGGTGGTGATTGCGCTTGGTATCGCCTTTATTCCTAGCTTTTCGAGAATTGTACGAAGTGAATTCCTGAAATATAAAAATATGGATTATGTTAAGAATGCGCGTCTGCAGGGGGCATCCCATCTGAGGATTATGTTTGTGCATATCCTGCCGAATACGGTAAGCGTGCTGTTATCTTCGATTATGATTGGGTTTAATAATGCCGTTCTGGCAGAGGCCGGAATGAGCTTTTTGGGAATTGGCGTACAGCCGCCGGCGCCGAGCCTTGGGCGCATGCTCTCCGAGGCACAGAGCTTTTTGTTCCGTGTGCCGAATTATGCACTGGGACCGGGATGTGCCATTATTCTGATGGTACTTGGATTCAGTCTGTTGAGCGACGGATTGAAGAAGGAGTAGGGACGATAAGAAGAAACAGGCAGGTGTTGAAATGGCAGAGCCTTTATTATTGGAAGTAAAAGATTTAAATATTGAATTTCACGACCATCTGATTCCGGAAACGGTAGTATATGATTTTGATCTGGAACTGAAAGCAGGAGAGATTGTCGGTCTGGTGGGAGAATCCGGCTCCGGCAAGTCCATGAGTGCCCTTGCGATTGCAGGACTGCTAAGCCGCAGGGACATGCATAAGAAGGGACAGATTCTGTTTGACGGACTGGATCTGCTGACCTGTGAGCGTTCAAAGCTTCGCAAAATTCAGGGAAATGAAATCAGCATGATTTTTCAGGAACCGATGACTTCTTTAAACCCGGTAAAACGAATTGGATGGCAGATCGAAGAGTCCCTGCGGATTCATACGGAGCTTAACAAAGAAGAACGTTATCAGAAAGCAATTGAGATGATGAAGGAAGTGGAGCTTCCGGATCCGGAACGGCTTTACCGGCAGTATCCACATGAATTATCCGGTGGTATGCGGCAAAGAGTAATGATTGCAGCAGCCATGATCTGCAATCCGCGGATTCTGATTGCAGATGAGCCAACGACTGCACTGGATGTAACAATCCAGGCACAGATTGTAGAGCTGTTAAAGCGGATGAACCGGGAGAAGCAGACGTCGATCCTGTTTATCTCCCACGATTTAAGTCTGGTAAAGCAGCTTTGCGAACGGGTACTGGTGATGAAGGGCGGTTATATTGTGGAGACCGGGCTGACACAGGAGGTCTTTGCACACCCTAAGGAAGAATATACGCAGCGTCTGATTGCAGCAATACCAAAGGTGAAAAGAAATGGAAAATAATATTCTGACAGTCAGGAACGTGAATGTGTCCTACAAAAATCAGAAAAAAAATATATTCAGTAAAACAACGTACCAGCATGTCCTTAAGGATGTTTCCTTTGAGATGAAGGAGGGTGAAATCCTAGGACTGGTCGGGGAGAGCGGCTGTGGAAAGTCAACGCTTGCCAAGGCAATCCTGGGGCTTGTTCCTTATACCGGAGAAATTGTCCATGCATCGAAATTTCCGCAGATGGTTTTTCAGGATCCTTACTGATCGTTAAATCCGTCTAAGACCATCGGCTGGATTATGGAAGAGCCTTTGCGCCTGCGTGGACCACAGGGGGGCGGGCTTTTAAAACCGGAGGAACGCAGGGAACGGGTAATTGCCATGCTGCATCGGGTAGGTCTTGATGAAAAGCTGATCGACCGTTATCCGAATCAGTTGTCCGGCGGACAGCGGCAGAGAATCTGTATCGGTACGGCGCTGATGCAGGAACCAAAGCTTCTGATTGCGGATGAACCGGTATCTGCCCTTGATGTAACCATTCAGGCCCAGGTACTTGAACTTCTGAAACAGCTGAAAGAAGAGATGGGCTTATCCATTTTATTCATTTCCCATGATCTCAGGGTTGTTTATCAGATGTGTAATCATGTCATGATTATGCAGAAGGGACAGTTTGTGGAAATGGGAGTGCCGGAAGAAATTTATTTTGCACCGAAGGATCCCTATACGAAGAAATTACTTGAATCTGCCGGAATTGAATAATATTTAGGAAGAATTGTTGCAAATCAGAGGTTATCGTAGTAATATATTAAGATAACATTGTTTTGGAAGGTGGTGAGAGTAATGGGCATACAGATCTATCAGGGAATGGGAAGCCTTTCAACCTGTTCGAATTATCAAAGACCGGAGATTAAGCTGGTAAGCGGCGAGGAAGTAAGACGCCAGGATCAGGAACAGCAGCAGGCAGCTCTGCAGCAGAGTACCCCGGATTATTCCCGTATGACAGACTTCGCAGCGCAGGATCGCAGAGCGAAGGCAGCTGATCTTGAGAACATTTCTCTTACTTTTAATAAAACAGACAGCTTTGACTATCTGGGAAGCGAGAGCGGACTGGAGAATCTCGATGTTATGAAGGCTGTCTCCGATATGCGTAAAGATGAAGTGTTACAGGAATACCAGTATTTTGTTGGAAGCTCACAGAATTTTGCCTTCCAGTCAGAAGATGGTGTTGTGATTCCCAGGTTTTAAGGGAAGGAAACACTTTTGAATCCGTAAAGAATCATACCCCTTGCGCCATGTAAGGGGTATTTATATTTAATCTCAGAGGAGAATTCACATGCTTCAATGTTTTTATCCGGATAAATATATCGTATCCACTTACCAGATCAATTTTGACCGGCTTTATGAGCAGGGCTACCGCGGAATAATCTTTGACATTGATAATACACTGGTGGAGCATGGCGCACCTGCGGATGAGCGGAGCATCGCACTTTTCCGGCACTTGAAGGAGCTTGGGTTTCGTATCATGCTGCTTTCGAATAATAAGGAGCCGAGGGTGAAGATGTTTAACGATGCGGTACAGGTGCAATACCTGTTTAAAGCAGGAAAGCCCGGGAAGGCCGGATATGAGCAGGCCATGAAAAAGCTTGGATGCAATACAGGGAACACGCTGTTTGTCGGCGACCAGCTGTTTACGGATGTCTGGGGAGCCAGACGGTGTGGAATTTATTCGATTCTCGTACAGCCGATTGCCAGGCATGAAGAGATTCAGATTGTATTGAAACGATATCTGGAAAAGATTGTACTTGCTTCCTATAAGAGAACCTGCAGGAAGCAGGGGAGAATCTTTTTATATAAGGAGGATAAGGATGCAGATTGATGGACATACGAAGCTGTGCGGACTCATTGGAAATCCGGTCGCACATACGTTATCGCCGCTGATTCACAATACCCTTGCAGAACTGACCGGGATTTCGCTGGTCTATGGATCGTTCCTGGTGGATCAGGGAAAGTTAGCAGAGGCAGTGCCGGGGGCGTTTGCCTTACATATTCATGGAATGAATGTAACCGTTCCTTATAAGAGTGACGTAATACCGCTTCTTTCAGAGATTGATGAACTGGCAGAGAAAATTGGCGCAGTGAATACACTGGTGCGCACGGAGGACGGATTTAAGGGCTATAATACGGACATGCCGGGACTTTACCGCGCGATGTGCAGTGACGGCATGGAGATTGCGAATCGTGAGGTCCTGATTTTAGGGGCCGGAGGTGCGGCACGGGCGGTTGCCTTTTTATGTGCATCAAAGGGCGCTTCCCATGTGTATCTTTTAAACCGCACGGTTTCCAAAGCGCAGGCGATTGTACAGGAGATTGCAGAGAAGACCGGATACACGCAGATGACGGCGATGGAGCTTTCCGGCTATCAGACGCTGCCGGGGAAGAATTATCTGGTGATCCAGTCCACAAGCGTAGGCCTGGCGCCCCACGATCATGAGGCAGTCATCGAAGATCCTGCCTTTTATGAAAAGATTTCGAAGGGTTACGATCTCGTATACCGGCCGGCCGATACCCGTTTTATGCAGCTTGTGAGAGTGCATGGCGGAGAGGCTTATAATGGACTTAAAATGCTTCTCTATCAGGGAATTATTGCGTTTGAATTATGGAATCAGGTGGAGATTACAGAAGACCAGGCTGCCATTGTCTATGAGAAGCTTAAGGAGGCATGCTATGGCAAAGAATAAGGTGATTCTCACCGGTTTTATGGGATGCGGAAAGAGCACCATCGGAAGAATCCTGGCAGAAAAGCGTGGACAGGAGCTTTTGGATACCGACCGTTATATCGAGCAGAAGCAGGGCAGGAGCATATCCGATATTTTTGCCACACAGGGCGAGGAGGTATTCCGGGATATGGAAACAGAAGCTTTGCGCGAACTGATCCAAAAACAGGAGCCCATGGTGATTGCACTTGGAGGAGGCCTTCCGATCGGAGGAAATCTTTATGGAGAGGAACCGGTGCGGCAGCGAGCTCTTCTTCGGGGCGAACGGAACCGGGAACTGTTAGCAGAATTAGGATATGTGTTTTATCTGAAAATCACACCAGAGGAGGTTTACCGGCGGTTAAAGGGAGATACGACAAGGCCTCTTTTACAGACGGAGGATCCTTACGCAAGGATTACGGAGCTTCTGCAGCAGCGTGATGTGTGGTATGAAAAATGCGCGGATGAGATCATCACCGTCGAGGGTAAGAATAAATGGCTCATTGCGGATGAAATTATCCGTAAACTATCTCGAATAGAGCAGAACAGACAGAGCAGAACAGACAGAGCAGAACAGACAGAGCAGAACAGGAGAAAGAAAATGAAAATTTTAGTGATTAACGGTCCTAACTTAAATTTCCTTGGAATCCGGGAAAAGGGAGTTTACGGAACGCAGAATTATGATGATCTTTTGAAGATGATTTCCGACAAAGCAAAGGAGCTTGGTGCTACGGCGGAGGTATTCCAGAGTAATCACGAGGGAGCCATTATTGACAGGATCCAGGATGCCTATTTTGACGGAACAGAGGGCATCGTGATCAATCCGGGGGCATTTACCCATTATAGCTATGCGATCAGGGATGCACTTGCCAGTGTTACCATGCCGAAGATGGAGATCCATATTTCGGATATTACGCAGCGTGAGGAATTCCGCAAAATTTCCGTAACAGCTCCGGTCTGCAACGGGCAGATTTACGGACATGGGCTTGCAGGATACCTCGAAGCAATGGAAAAAGTTGCGAATCTGATAAGAAAGGGTTGAAAAATCTTCTTTTTTATATTAAACTGTAAAAGAATTATAACGTGAATTTATTTAGGAGGAATATTTTTATGATTTCTGCAGGTGATTTCAGAAATGGTATTACAATTGAGCTGGATAATAACGTTTACCAGATTATCGAGTTTCAGCATGTTAAACCTGGTAAAGGAGCAGCTTTTGTCAGAACCAAGCTGAAAAACATCAAGAGCGGCGGCGTAGTGGAGAAGACTTTCAGACCTACTGAAAAGTGTCCACAGGCACGTATTGATAGAAAAGATATGCAGTATTTATACTCCGATGGAGATCTGTATAACTTTATGGATGTTGAAACATATGATCAGATTGCATTAAATGCTGAAACCGTAGGTGATGCATTAAAGTTCGTGAAAGAGAACGAAATGGTTAAGGTTTGTTCCCATAACGGCAGTGTATTTGCAATTGAGCCCCCTCTGTTTGTAGAACTTCAGATTACAGATACAGAGCCCGGATTCAAGGGCGATACCGCTACAGGTGCAACCAAACCGGCTACTGTTGAAACTGGAGCAGTTGTTAACGTGCCTCTCTTTGTAGACATGAACGATGTAATCAAGATCGATACCAGAACAGGAGAATATCTCTCCAGAGTATAAAATGTGTTTTTAATATCAAAGGACAAGCCAGAGACAATGATGAATTTCATTGTCTCTTTTGTTTTTATTTGAGTAGAGCACTTAGCGAGGTTATTTCGAGCTTAGTGCGAACCATACAAGTTCACTTGGCAAACCGAAGGTGAGTCTGGTGAAGCTTGTTCGCAGCTGTTCAGTATCCTTACAGCTTTGATGCAGAATTCGTCTCCGATTGGCTTCACCGATGGGATTTTGCGTTACAGGATCATATTTTAAGGACTTGACAGCAAGAGCTTGGGCTGTACTGAATAGTTACTTTTTTACACTACACAAATCCTTTCCGGCGTCTGCCGGAAAACCATTTTTTTATCGAAAGGAAATTCTATCTATGAATATCACATCATTTACCAATCAGGCTGTTTTGCTCTTACAGGAGCAGTTTGGTGACAGCTATCACGTTTTTTCCCGCAGGGTAACAAAGAACAATGGAGTTACTTTAACCGGAATTGTGGCGCGCCGTGAGAATGTTAACTCCTTCCCGACCATATATGTTGACGACTATTACCGGGAGGATATGAGTGAAAAGGAATTACGGATTACCGTATCCGAAATGGCAGACCGGCTCCGGCAGGCCGATTTAAAGCGTCCGGTAGATTTGAGTGATTTTACGGACTTTTCCAGGGCAAAACGAAAGCTTTCCTTTAAGCTGATTAATACGGAAAAGAACCGGAAAATGCTTGGGGATGTTCCCAACCGTCCGTTTTTTAATTTGTCAATTGTTTATTTTTATCTGATTGAAAATGCGCCTTTCAGCGGAAAAGCAACGGTTCTTATCAGAAAAAGTCATATGGATACCTGGAATGTCACGGAGGAAGAGCTTTATGAGGCAGCATATCTGAATACACCACGGCTCCTCCCGCCTAAAATCGAAAATATGAATGAAGTTTTGGACGGAATCTTTCCAGCAGAATTATTTGAAGACATGATTCCTATGTATGTCCTCACGAATGAACAGAAGCTGTTTGGTGCAGCATGTATTCTGTATCGGGATCAGTTGAAATCCTTTGCAGAAAAGAAAAACGCCGATCTGTATATACTGCCAAGCTCTGTACATGAAACCATTCTGATTCCCAGTATACCAAGCCTTAATCAGGAAGCCTTCCTGGATATTGTTTCGGAGATTAACAGAAGCCAGGTGGAGGAGGAAGAGGTATTGGGAGATTCTGTATTTTTTTATAATAAAAAGGAAGATGCACTTTATTTACTAGACAAGCGCTAAGAGTTGTGATAATATATTCAAGGTGATGTAACAATTTTGTAATATTATAACACACATGCACCCGTAGTCTAACGGATAGAACGAAGGCCTCCGACGCCTTTAATGCAGGTTCGATTCCTGTCGGGTGCATTTGCATCACCTTGGATATGTGTGTGACAATTTTAAAGGATGGTAAATATGAATCAAAACAATCAGAGCAGACTTGAGGGGGTCAAGGATAAGCTTCTGACGGTTAAGGATTGGATACTGGATCATAGAAAGATCGTGATGCCGGCAATCCTTATTGTGTGTGTTTTCATAACGGTATTAGTTGCTGTAAATGCAAATCAAAGAGATAAGTTAGAAAAAGAAGCAGAAGCTGCCTCACTGGCTGCTGAGCAGCAGATGGAAGAGGAAGTTCAGGATATGCCGGCATATGATCTGGAGGAGAACGCATATCCGGAGGTCAACAATGTCGTAAGAGCGTATTATGATGCACAGGCATCAGGAGATATGGAGACAATTTCAGGTCTCAATACCTATTTGAATGACATTCAGAAGATTAAAGTCGAAGAGTTAAGTAAGTATATTGAATCCTACCCACAGTTGGACGTTTACACTAAGCCCGGACTTACGGACAATACCTATGTAGCTTATGTATGTTCCGAAGTGAAGTTCTATGATCTGGAAACCACAATTCCGGGAATGCAGACATACTACATCGGACAGGATGAGAACGGAAACTATTACATCAATAATGGCACGTATGATGATACGGTAAGCAGCTATATTAAAGAGGTTACGCTGCAGGATGATGTGGTAGATCTGAATAATAAAGTTGTAGTGGCGTACAATGATCTGCTTGCAGAGGATGAAAATTTGAGTGAATTCCTTGCATATATGAAGGAAAAGATTAACGAAGATGTCGGAGAGATTCTGGCACAGGCGGATCAGCCGGAGCAGACGGAAGAAGAGACTGGCGAGACAACGGATGAGACTGCAGAAGAGACCGCTCCAGTTGCGATCAAGGCTCGTGCCACGGACGTTGTAAATATTCGAGTTTCGGACAGTGAGCAGGCTGATAAGCTTGGTAAAGCTCAGGTGGATCAGGAGTTTACTGTTTTAGAACAGAAGGAGAACGGCTGGAGTAAGATTGAATATGAAGGGAAAGACGCTTATATCAAGAGCGATTACCTGGAAGTGATTTCTGAAGAACCGGCTGAAGCAGATATTACACAGGAAGATAATACAGATAGTACTGATAATGCCCAGAATACTACAGGAGATGCTTCCACTGATACGGAGAATACGGGCAGCACGGCGTCAATAGGCAAGGCACCTGGCGATCAGGTGAAGGTTAAGGAAACGGTTCGTGTCAGGAAGAGTGCAAGTACGGATTCTGATGTCTTGGGAACCGCTTACGTTGGAGATACCTTTGAACTTGTCATGGAACAGGCAGATGGCTGGTCCAAGGTTAAATACAAGGGCAGCAATGCCTTTATTAAAAGCGAATATCTTGAGTAACCGTTCCAAAATGCAGACGTGATCGGATAAATGTGTCTGAGAGCAGGAATGAGTAACAACAGGAGCAGACAGTCTTTACTGATTGACATTGGTAAGGACTGTTTTTTTCGCTGGAAATTTGGTACAATATAGAAACAGTGTAACTGTGGAGGGACTGAACAGTTATGGAGCTCATTGGAATAAAGTAACCGGCTGCAAAGGAGGAACAGAAATGTTTGGAAATTTTAATATTGGAATTATGGGAAGCGGTAATATCGCAGGAATCATGGCAGGAACGATAAATAAAATGAAAAATGTCCGGGTTTATGCAGTGGCGTCCAGGCAACAGGTTCATGCAGACGTTTTTGCAGGGAAATATGGCTGTAAGAAGGCTTATGGATCCTATGCCGATCTGGTGGCAGATAAAAAGGTAGATCTTATTTACGTGGCAACTCCTCATTCCGAGCATTATGAGAACGTGAAGATGTGCCTGGAAGCAGGAAAGCCGGTTTTGTGTGAAAAGGCATTTACCCTGAATGCAGCACAGGCAGAGGAACTGGTACGTATTGCAGCAGAGCACAAGGTATTCCTTGCAGAGGCAATGTGGACAAGATATATGCCAATGCTGACAACAATCCGTGAAGTGATTGGAAGCGGCATCATCGGCGAGCCAAAGACCTTAACGGCCAATCTGGGATATGTGATCAGTGATAAGGAACGCTTAGCGAATCGGGCATTGGGAGGTGGCGCGCTTTTGGACGTTGGCGTTTACACCATTAATTTTGCATTGATGATTTTCGGACATAATATCAGTAAGATTGCATCCTGCTGTACCTTTACAGAGACTGGAGTAGATGAGCAGAATGCAATCTGCCTGCAATATTATGATGGCAAGGTAGCCAATTTAAACAGCTCCATGGTGTCTTTAAGTGACCGTCAGGGCATTATTTATGGAACGAAGGGCTTTGCAGTTGTTGAAAATATCAACAATTTTGAAAGTATTGCTGTATATGATAAGCAGTATAAGAAGGTGGCATCCTATAAATGTCCGAAGCAGATTTCGGGTTACGAATATGAAGTAGCAGCCTGCATTGAGGCGATTAAGTGTGGTCTGATCGAATGTGCGCAGATGCCGCACAGCGAGACACTCCGTGTGATGCGGATTATGGATGAAATCCGTTCCCAGTGGGGGATGAAATATCCATGCGAAGTGCAGGAAGAGGAGGGAAAGCATTTGGTTGAATTGGCTGATCAGCCTCAGACAGCAGAAACCGCAGAAGCTACAGTAACAGCAGATGTTGCAGAAGCTACAGAAGCTGCGGGAGCTATTGAGGCTACAGTAACAGCAGAAGCTTTGGAAACTGCTAAGATTACAGTAACAGCAGGAAGTGCAGAGGCTGCAGAGGTTACAGGAACAGCAGAAAACACAGAAGTTTCAAAAACAGCAGAAGACATAGCATAGGTACTATGGAAGTTGCAGGAACTACAGAAGCAGAGTAGATGGCGCAGATACTATAGAAGCTGCAGAGGTTGCAGAAGTAGTATAGGCTGTAGGTGACACAGCAGCTACAGAAGCTGCGGAAACGACAGAGAATCGGTAAAAGCCGTAGAAGTCACGGAGGTCAGCCAATAGTTGCGGTGAAGAAGTTATGGAGGTCAGCCAATAGTTGCGATGAAGAAGTTATGGAGTCAGCCAATAGTTGCGGTGAAGAAGTTACGGAGTCAGCCAACAGTTGCGGTGAAGAAGTTATGGAGGTTAGCCAATAGTTGCGGTGAAGAAGTTACGGAGTCAGCCAATAGTTGCGGTGTAGAAGTTATGGAGGTCAGCCAATAATGGCTGTAGATGTTACGGAACTCTGAGAGAGAAAGTTTCTGGGGATGAAAAGAGGAAAAGGAACAGCGAACTTCACAATTCCGGTTAGTTTGCAGACATTATAGAAGAATCACAAGTTGAATTGGACATAATGGAGCAGGAAAAGAGAAAAAAGTCCAAAAGAGAAGGAAGCAAAGAGAGGAAAGCAGGAAAACAGGGTCTGAATTGGA
>ULUU01003522.1_pt1 | contig 11308 bp, 8 predicted proteins | sample 1958871 | NCBI WGS metagenome assembly ULUU01 (sample SAMEA4835770, study PRJEB28245) | human gut metagenome | biome: gut microbiome; material: fecal sample | place: Denmark | collected 2008 | reverse complement strand
TTCGGTTTAATGGACCACCTGGACTTTTCCCTGCTCTTATAGGTATAATCACCGATTTTAAGCTTCTGTGGAGACATTTCAAGTGCCGCTATGAAATGTTCCTCCGAGCCGGACGCTCCGGCATAGGCTTCCCCGAACAATCCTCCGAGAACGATAATGTCCTTCGTTGAAATAACAGAGGAACCCGGATACACATCTCCGATCACAACAATGCTTGATGAGGTTTCAAGCACCTGTCCGTTTTTCAGTGTTCCCCGGTAAAACTGCCCATTGCCGTTTCCTTCCTCACCGTTTAAGCTTTCAGCCTGCGTAATGGCACGGAAAAAGTTCTGGTTTGTCTCTTCATCCTCTCCTACAAGGCAGATAATCTGCAGATCGGAATTAGCGGTAACCGCATCGATAACCTGAATCTCTTCTTCTTCGGTTAAGGTTCTTCCCTTAATAGCAAGCGCCATTTTCGCATCCTTGAAAAAGGCTCTTGACTCACTGAATTTTTCAGCAATATCTATTAATAAATCAGCAAAGGGCTTCTCGGGATCAAGATGCAGCACAATGCCGTTGGGAAAGCTTTTGATTAAACAGGAATTATTCAAATCTATCCTTCCTTTCTCATACTAATCATTCGCTTCAATCACTCCGGTAATCTGTGAGGCCGTTCCTGTAATAACCTCGTCTTCTTCTGCCAGATCAAAATAGTATTTTAAAACTTCTTTCGTCATTCTTGCTGCGTAAGTAGACGTATAACCATAGGCAATTCTGGTTGCCACGGCGATTTCCGGCTGTTCATACGGTGCATAACAGACAAACAATGCATGATTACCACGATTCTTGTTTTCTTCGGCAGTACCGGTCTTGCCGGCCACCTTTACGCCAAGATCGTTATAATAGCTTTTACTTTCAATCACCTTACGCATACCTTGCTGGATGGCATCCCAGTAAGAGGAATCCATATTGATGGTATTACGGACCGATGCGTGGTTATCGGTAAGCACAATGCCGCTGCGGTCGGTAATCTTATCAACGAGCGTCAGATTGTAGCAGGTTCCGTTGTTGGCAATGGTTGTTACATACCGGGCAAGTCCGACGGTAGAAAAGTTGTTGGTACCCTGTCCGATTGCTGACCGGACCGCATCTTCTGTAGATACGGTAGGTGCGGACTCTTCGATTTCAATTCCGGTTGTTTCCGTAAGACCATACAGATCTGCATAATTCCGGATTTTCTCAAGTCCCAGTTCGCTGGAATAGCTCTCTCCTTCTGTACCAAGTTCGTAACCAACCTCGTAGAAGAACATGTTGCAGGAATGATTAATGGCTTCCGTCACATTTAGGGAACCATGGCGTCCCAGACAGCTTGCCGGAGGCGTAATCTTATCAAACAGCCCATTACAGAACAGGGTAGACCGTGGTGTTATAATTCCTTCCATAAGTCCGGCGGTTGCCGATACCATCTTAAATGTGGATCCCGGTGCGGTCATTTGCCTTGTTGCATAATTAATCATTGGCGTTGAATGATCATTTAACAGACTGTTAAAATATTCTGCATCTACACCGTTTGCCATCTTGTTATTGTCATATCCCGGATAGGACACAAGTGCAAGTACATCCCCGGTATTGACATCCGTGATCACCATGGAAGCCGAATGAGGATCGAGGGCAAGCTGCGCCGGAGTAATATCCAGATTCTGTATCCGGTTCATCATAAATGCATAGGCTGTTATACTGCCATTCAAAAAGCGCTGCTCTTCTTCTTCATCAATATCAATAATATCCTGCTCGAGTAACAGCTTACAGATCTGCGTGCCATTGATGATATCACCCTTTAACATGTACTTATAAACCTTCTTCGTATAGGCCAGATCATTGTCAAGCTGCTCAAAAATATAATCAACAATCTTTAAATAAATCTCTTCCGACTCGGAATACTGCTTGCTCAAATTCAGCTTCGATACATCAATCCAGTTTTGGGAAATACAATAATTAAGGTATTCATTCAGACTGATGATCTCATCCAGCGTCCATGCAATATAGGTTTCATCTGAAGTATCAACCACATCCCGCATAAGAATCCCGTTATTATATAAAAGCTCGGCTATATAGCTTTCGTATACCTGATACTCTAAGGAAAGTTTCTCATAAGGAGTCTTCGTATCAATCAGCTCCGTCCGCAGCTGCTCAAAGGTTTCTGCCTTACGTTCCTCAAACCGTTCCTTCACAAGCTTCTCTGTTTCTCCGGCGTTCGGATCTGTGAAATGACTGATATCAATCACGTTATTATCAAGCAGGGCAAAGTAAACATCATAAATCGGAATTTTAATTTTACTGCTTGTTACTTTGGATGCATCAAAGTCTTTCGCATTGATAATATTGGTATACAAAATACTGGCAAGCTCTTCTTCCAGAATTTTGTATGCCGCAATCTGCAGATCCTTATCAATGGTCAGATATACGTCATTGCCGGCAATCGGTTCATGATAATCCGTCGTTTCCGTAACCTTTCCGACGCTGTTTACAAAAATAGTTTCATTCCCCTTAATTCCCTGAAGCTGGGTTTCCATGGATTTTTCAATTCCAAGCTTTCCTACCGTATCATTCATATCGTAATCCGGATTTTCTGCCTGTAATTCTTCCAGCTCATCAGTAGAAACCTTTCCTGTATATCCGATAATATGTGCAAAATAGACACTGTCCACGTATTTGCGGATGGTATCTTCCACAATGGAAACCCCTTCCAGAATGTCATTATTTTCCATGACAACAGCAACGGTTTCCTCACTCACATCTGTTGCAACTGTCGTTGCAATATATTTCTGATAAGAATTACTGTTCATATCATAACGAATCGTCAATATCTTTAAGACCTCACTCTTATCATACCCGGCTCCCGGAATGAACTCATCCTTAGTAGTATCTCTGGTATACTCTCCGATCCGGAAGCGTTCCCAGCCACACAGATAATCTACAACCTCCTGTGCGGTTGCTGTACTCTGTTTTTCTTCAAGATCTTCAATATTCCGTTTTCCATAGACATCTGCGAGAAAACGCTTCAGGGTTGTTCCCTCTGCGGTAAATGCATAATGATTGTTTTTATCCAGCGTGATTTTGAAGTCACTGACAATATGATCTCCGTTCTTTTCAATCATTTGAACCAGTGTATGAATCGTGGTATTCAGATTATAATTTTTCATCTTACCACTTTCATACACATCCTCGATGGTTACAGAATGTGCCAGTTCATTATAGGCAAGCAGGTTTCCGTTCTTGTCATATATACACCCGCGGCTTCCTGCTATTGTACGCTCCTTTTTAATTTTCATCTGAAAAGAATCAATATAGTCCTCTCCATGTACAATCTGGAGTTCAAACACACGATGAATCATTACAGAAGCAACAGCAATCATAACGATCATCAGCAGGAATTCCCTTGAGGTAATCATATTCAGAAACTTTTCTTTCAAATGCTCAAACAAATTTCCGACTACTCCTTTGCTCAGATTTCTCCAACCGATTGTTCATCCACAGAATAAACGGATAAAACAACAGGGTGATAAGGATCGTGTAAACTGTCTCAGGAACAATAATATGTACCAGATAATAACTGAAATGGAATCGTCCGCGGAGCATGAACAACGTCAGGTAATACAGTATTCCATATAACAGATCACTTACAAAAATGGAAATCAATGGAAGTTTAATGTCATCCGGATAAAAAATATGATGGAATTGTCCGTTCAGATAGCCAATATACATATAGATCAATGCATTCAGACCAATGACAGATCCGAAAAAAATATCACATAGCAGACCACTGAAAAATCCGGTCAGAAGTCCTGCTTTCTTCCCTCTCATAAATCCATAGGATGCCGTCAGTACAATCATCAGATTCGGCACGATCCCACCAAAGGACAGTGCCTGAAACAATGTGGTCTGCAATACGAAGCTGCCTATGATTAATAACACGGAAAATAAAAACCGTCTCATAACAACCTCCTAATCTTCCACAACCTGCTTTAATTCCGTAATAACAAGCACCTCTTCAAGATGCTCGAAATCGACCGCCGGAGTAATGAGTCCGGACTTTGTCAGATTATTGGCATCCATACTGATACTGCTGATATAACCGATCAGAATCCCCGGCAGATACTTGTCACTGACGTGTGAGGTTACAATCTTGTCACCCTCTACCACACGGTCGGCATTGTCCACAAGCTTTTCAAACCGGATCAAACCATCGGCATATAACTCCAGATCTCCGCATACAATCAGATTATCTGAAGTAGAAAGTACCATACCGCTGACATTGGAATTATCATCAATAATCGCAATAACCTTGGACCAGTTCGGACCAACATCCGTAATTCTTCCAACCAGACCGCTTCCTGCCATCACATTCATATTAATGGAAAGTCCGTCGTCGTATCCCTTGTCAATAACAAAGGAATGATACCAGTTGCCGGAATCCTTGGCTATGATGCGCGCTCCGATCTTTGGATAGTCGTCATACTGGGCATCTAGGTCATATAATTCCCTGAGATTCGTCAATTCGTAACGATCCTGCTGGAGCTTGATATTTTCCATCGTCAGTTCATCAATCTGTGCCTTTAACTCTTCGTTTTCCTTAAGCAGGGAACGGATCTGTACCAGCTCCTCGGTACGGCTGCTTATAAGGCTCCCTGCCTTACTGATCCCATTCTGTAACGGAGTAATAAGGAATCCGCCAACCGCACTTACCGGTGCACTCAGAAGATTCGTATTAAAGGTCAGTACAATCAACCCTATACATAATATTGTTAAAATAAAAAGGAGATATTTACCAGGTAATGTAAACTTTTCTCCTTTTCTTTTTATAATCGGACTCATTTGTTCATTCCTTCGATTGAATAAGCAACGGTTTTCAGGTTGTCATCCTTGATGATCCTGGATAAGCCAAGGGCAACGCTGGTAATCGGATTTTCAGAAACGTTGACCTTTAAGCCCGTTCCCTTCTGAATCAGTTCTGCAAGATGACTTACCTGGGAAGCGCCGCCTGTCAGATAAATACCATGACGGTAAATATCTGCAGCCAGTTCCGGAGGTGTTCTCTCCAGAATGACTTTAATGTTATCAATAATGGTATAAAAGTGCTCAATTAAAGATTCATCAATCATTGCGGTGGGAAGCTCACGCTCTACCGGAAGTCCGGTCACAATGTCACGGCCGTATACAACCGCCCCCTTGTTTTCCTTTTCCAGATCAGCCAGAGAAATCTTTACATGTTCTGCTGTCTTTCCGCCAATAATCAGATTGTACTGCTTACGTACCGCCGCACGGATGGAATCATCAAACTTCTGTCCACCGACCTTAATGAGACGGCTTAATACGATACCTCCAAGAGATAAAATAGAAATCTCGGTCGTATCAAAGCCGACATTCACAATAAGAACTCCCTGTGAATTCTTCACATCAATATCGAGCCCCAGGCCATCGGCCACTGCCTTTTCCACTACCATGATCTTCTTTGCCTTCACATTGGCATCACGGATCAGATCATAGAAGGCTCTCTTTTCTACTTCCGTGACATCTGTCGGAACTGCAATGTAGTAATCCGCAGATTTGATGCTGTTTCCGGTCAGATCATTTAAGAAAAACCGTACAATCTTTTCCATATTATGGATATCTGCAATAACCCCATTGGATAACGGATAGGAAATATGGATATTGGACGGTGCTTTTTCATACATGTCAAAAGCAGAATCCCCGTAAGCGAATACGTTATTCTTATTCTCAATGGCGATCATGTTTTTCTCAACCAGTATGGTATCATCGGCACGATTATAAATCTTAATATTGTTTGTTCCTAAATCAATACCAAAAACATTGTTTAACATCTTCTTTATGTCCTTTCTATATATAGCCATATTCTTTCAGACTTAAATAGCAGCCATCTCCTACAATCAGATGATCCAGAAGCGGGATTTCCATCAGATTTCCGGCTTCCATGATCTTCTTTGTAACCGAAAGATCCTCCTTGCTCGGGTTGCAGCTTCCACTCGGGTGATTATGCAGCAGCACAATCTTACAGGCTCCTGCCCGGAGTGCATGCCGGAACACCTCTCTTGTAGATAACAGCGAAGCATTCACCGTTCCCTTCGATAACAGATATTCTTCCATGAGATGGAGCTTCGTATCCAGCAATAACAGCAGCACCTTTTCAACCTCTTCATGTCGCATCTGTTCCATATAATAATCCGCAATGGATGATGGGGTCTTAAAATCCAGAGTCTGTGCCGCATGCTGCTTCGCCATCCGTGCAGAAAGCTCTGCAATACACTTAATCTTAACCGCCTTCACTTCTCCGATTCCTTCCATCTCCATCAGCTCCTGTATAGTAATGTGATGCAGGGAGTTGAGCTGGCGGTTCTGTTCAAACCGGTCAAGGAGCTTCTGTGCAATCGTTAAGGCAGAAGCATTCTTCGTTCCTGTCCGGATAATAATGGCAAGGAGCTCCGCATCTGTAAGGGACGCTGCTCCATGCTTTAAAAATTTTTCATAGGGTTTCAAATGATTTCCTTTCCACTCCTTCTCCCAAAGCGGCACTAAATCATTCGATAAACAATAATTCCTATCACAATGCCAATGATGCTGGCAACCGTAATCTTAATTGTAAGTCCAAAGGTTATGCAAAGGATTCCAAGATCAAGGATCAATGGTTCTGCCAGTCCAAAGGTCTGTCCATAATTCAGGAAGCTGCTCGGAAATAAATTTCCAATAAAGCCTCCAATGACAATACCTGCCAGAATTAATAAAAAACATGCCCAGTTATTTTTACGCATCCGCCCGTACCTCGAAATTCTTCTTAACCGTAATAACTATCCAGACTCCATACGTCTGCATCCGCATGAACCTGAATAGTTACATATTAACACAATTATAAATTTATGTATACAAAATTCATACATTTTTTGTAGCTATCGTTTGGCAGATTCCAACAAAACAACACCACGTTCGACAAGTCTCTGTAGGCTCATAAGGATACCGAATTTACCGTGCTGCCACGTAAGTCCGCCCTGAAAATATACCGCATATGGCTCCTTCATCGGTCCATCTGCACTCAGTTCAATGGAGGAGCCTGACACAAACGCACCGGCAGCCATAATGACCGGGCTGTCGTATCCGGGCATGTCCCATGGCTCAGGGGTTACATGTCCATCGACTGCGGCTGCTTTCTGAATGCCCTCACAGAATCCGATTACACCCTCCGGTGTTCCAAAGGTTACGGCCTGAATGATATCGTGTCTTGATTCCGTGCCGTCCGGCACGACCTGAAATCCAAGGGATTCATAAATATTCGCTGCAAAAATCGCTGCTTTTAATGCATTCGCAGTTACATTCGGTGCTAAAAACAGCCCCTGATAGAATGCCGGCAGTGCCGTTAAGGAAGCACCGACCTCCTTGCCAAGCCCGGGAGATGTCAGACGGTATGCTGCATTTTCGATGCACTCTCTTCTCCCTGCCAGATAGCCGCCAATCGGTGCAAGACCGCCGCCAGGATTTTTAATCAGTGAACCAACCACAAGATCTGCACCAACATCCGTCGGTTCAAGTGTTTCCGTAAACTCTCCGTAGCAGTTATCCACCATACAGATCACATCCGGTTTGATCTCTTTAATGAAAGAAATCAGTTCCCCGATCCGCTTTACGGAAAGTGTTGGCCTGGTCTGATAGCCCTTCGACCGCTGAATCGTAACCAAATGGGTCTTTTCATTGATAGCCGCTTTAATTCCTTCATAGTCAAATGCACCATCCGGCAACAAGTCTACCTGACGGTAAGAAATGCCATATTCCTTTAACGATCCCTTCGAGGGACGGATTCCAATGACCTCTTCGAGTGTATCATACGGCTTTCCAACCGGGGATAACAACTCCTGTCCGGGACGCAGGTTACTCATGAGTGCAAGTGCAAGTGCATGGGTTCCGCAGGTAATCTGTGGACGCACCAGGGCATCCTCTGTATGAAAAATATCGGCATAGACACGCTCTAAGGTATCTCTTCCAAGATCGTTATAGCCATAGCCCGTTGTACCAAGCAGACAGGCCTCGCTCACCTGATTTTTCTGCATGGCGGCTATGACCTTTAACTGGTTATATTCCGACAGCTGATCAATCTGTTTAAAACGCTCTTCCAATGCCCCCCAGATCTTTTCTCCAAACGCATAGACATCATCACGGATCCCCATGGATAAATACATACTTTTTGAATCCATTCTTTTTATTCCTCTTCCAATTTCTGCTTAATTTGTTCCTTATTCGTTTTTATATCATTCTTATTGATTTCGTCATCTTCACTGATTTCTTCGGTTCATACATCTGTTCTTAATCTGTTATCCGCTTATCGAAGGGAATAATAATATGGACGCATATAAGCTAATAAAGCCTCCGTATCGGCTCCAATCTCCGATTTATCCACCCAGATCACATCCCGTTCCCTCCGAAACCAGGTCAGCTGCCGCTTGGCGAAGTGCCTCGTATCCCGTTTAATCCGGTAAATAGCTTCTTCGAGAGTGATTTTATCATCAAGATAATCCAGAATCTCCTTATAGCCAAGTCCCTGCATGGAAACCATGCCACGATGATACCCCATTTCCTTAAGGTGCTTCACCTCATCAAGCAGTCCGTTCTGCACCATTTCATCCACGCGCAGTTCGATTTTCTGATAAAGCTTTTCCCGGTCATCGTTAAGTACAAAATACCGGAACTCATATGGAGACTCCCTGTGCTGCTGCGTTTCGTTGTGCTCGGAAATAGGATAATGATTCTTCTCATAAAATTCCAGAGCACGGATTACTCGTTTATTATTATGAAAGTGAATCTTCTCTGCCGAAACCGTATCCACCTTTTCAAGCAGATCATGGAGATATTTTTCTCCCTTTTCAGTAAGAAGCTGTTCATATTTCTGACGGATCCCGTCATCCTCTTCTTCCTCAAACAGGATGTCATAGATCAGCGACTGGATATAAAATCCAGTTCCACCAACCACAATTGGAACGTGCCCGTTTGCATAAATCTGTGCCATGGCCTTCTTTGCCATCTGCTGAAATACATAAATATTAAATTCTTCTTCCGGATTCAGGCAATCAATCAGGTAATGTGGAACGCCGCACATCTCTTCCTTCCGGATCTTCGCAGAACCGATGTCCATATAACGGTACACCTGCATCGAATCTGCCGAAATAATCTCGCCCTGTACCTCTCTGGCAAGGGCAATGGAAAGCGCGGTTTTCCCGACTGCTGTAGGTCCTGTCAGAATAAGCAGGGGTGGTTTCTTCTCCATAGCTTCACCTACGTTACAATTCTTTTAAACTTTTTCTCAATTTCATATCTGCTCATGGAAATAATCGTCGGTCTTCCATGCGGACAATGATAAGGATTATCCAGTGTCAGCATCTCATCCAAAAGAGCTGAAACCTCTTCAAGGGTTAAACTGTTATTTCCCTTTACAGCCGCCTTACATGCCATGGATGCCAGTTTATTTAAGATGACATCCGGCTGATCCTTCATGGGATTCTCACACAGTTCATCCAATACCTCACGGAAGAATTCCATTTCCTCACAGCCATATAAATCCACCGGCATACTGCGGATGGCCACAGAACCGGTTCCAAACTCTTCGATTTCAAATCCAAGGGATGTAAAATAATCCCGATAGGAAAGCAATGCCTGTTCTTCCTTACTGTCTAAATGCAGCACCACAGGCGGCGTAATCTGCTGGGAGGCCACGGTTTTGTTTTTTAATTCCTTTAAAAGACGTTCATACCTGACCTTTTCATGCGCAGCATGCTGATCCATGATAAACAGCTTGTCCTTAAAGGCTATCAGCCAGTATGTATCAAAAATCTGTCCCAGGATCTGATAGGACTCCCTGGACTTCACATCCACAAAATTTTCCTCGAACAAGTCGAGCTGTACCGGCTTCTCTACCAGAATATGTTCTGCAGATTTTATAATATTATGATGAAGATCGCTCTCGGTGGTATTTACCGGATGATCACCCAGAATTTTCTGCACGGAAAGCTTTGCCTGATATGGCGTTTTTTCCTCGGCAACCATATCCGGTTCCTGCCGGGACGTTTCATACTGCATACCTGCAAATCCAGACTCCTGTCCAACATCCAAACTTGCACTATCAGATCCTGCAAGATCGGATTCTGTCCCGTTTTCTGTCCTGTCTTTTTCTACAGTATTTTCTCTGGCATAATCTGCTCTTACCGCCACCTGCTCCCCGGATTGTCTCTGATTCCTGGTATATTCTGCTGCCGGTTCCTGAATCCTCTCCATGTAGGTACGGTTCACCTCGAACGGCTCCGGAGCCTGTCTGATCTGTGATGTCTGTTCCTTTTCTTCCGTAAGAAGGACATCCGGAATCAGTTCGATTTCATGGAGACGGTCACGGATCGCCGCTGCAATCTCTGCATAAACCTCTGCTCCGTGCTGGAGACGTATTTCCATCTTGGCAGGATGTACATTCACATCAATATCTTCCGGTTCAAACTCAAAATGCAGAACACAAAAAGGGAATTTATGCTGCATCAGATACTGCTTATAGCCTTCCTCCACAGCCTTTTGCAAAACATCATTATGAACATATCTTCCATTTACAAAGAAAATTTCAAAATTCCGGTTGGAACGGTTCTGCTCCGGCTTTCCCAAAAAGCCCCTGACACGCACGGACTTCCCGTTTAAGGAAAAATCAATCAGATGGTCTGTCACTTCCTTTCCATAAATACGGTAAATAACTTCCTTTAACTGATTGTTGCCGCTGGTCTGGAAACGAACCTGACCGTTTACAATAAATTTAATTGAAATATCCGGATGGGAAAGTGCCAGATGCTCCATCAGATCTGCCACATAGCTTCCTTCCGTCTGTGGCTGCTTTAAGAATTTGCGTCTGGCCGGTACATTATAAAACAGATTCCGTACAAGGAATGTCGTCCCCTTCGGTGCTCCGATCTCACTGAATTCACACTCGGCGCCACCCTCAATCTGATAGTGTATGCCGGTAAAATCCTCCTGTGTCTTCGTAATCAGCTCCATCTGGGATACAGCACAGATACTGGATAAGGCTTCTCCACGGAACCCAAGACTTTGAATGTGTGGAAGATCCTGTGCATCCTCGATCTTACTGGTAGCATGCCTTAAGAAGGCTTTCCGGATTTGACTCTTTTCAATTCCGCTTCCATTATCCGTAACCCGGATGAGGGAAATACCGCCCTCCTTAATCTCTACGGAAATTGCCGTTGCTCCCGCATCAATTGCATTTTCCGTAAGCTCCTTT
>ULUU01047428.1_pt1 | contig 11310 bp, 12 predicted proteins | sample 1958871 | NCBI WGS metagenome assembly ULUU01 (sample SAMEA4835770, study PRJEB28245) | human gut metagenome | biome: gut microbiome; material: fecal sample | place: Denmark | collected 2008 | reverse complement strand
CCGTCCCGACGGAGCACCCCCTTGTCTTCGGCGCACGCAGCCGCCACGGCACGGAGCTCAGCCGCCGGGTGCTCGAAGAAGCGGACTGCGTGCTCGTGCTGGGATCCAGTATGTCCAGCGTTTCCACAAACAGATGGGGACTCAATCTGCCCGACATTATTCAGATAGACTTTGCCCCGGAACAGATAGGCCGGCAGTATCCCGTGTGCCTCGGCGTTGTCGGCGAGCTGAACGCCGCGCTCAATAAGCTGAACGCGCGCATTGCCCCCTGCGAATACCCCGAGCGTGCGGCATGGGTCAAGGCGCTCCAGAATGACCGCGCGGCATGGCTCACGTGCGTATACTCCGGTGCGGTCAACGACCCCGCCGCCACTCCTGCCGCGCCCGTCGCGCTTATGGCAGAGCTCAACCGCTGCTTCCGCGAGGACGACATTATCTGTGTCGATGCAGGCAATCCGGGCGCATGGTCGCACCTTTTCAGGCTTGCGCCCACGAACCGTTACTTCAAGCCCGTCAACTATGGCAATATGGGCTTCAGCATCCCCGCCGCGCTTGCCTCGTCAATGGCGGAGCCGGACAAACGTGTCTTCTGCTTCATCGGCGACGGTTCGCTCGGCATGACTCTCGGCGACCTTGAGACGCTCAGCCGGTTCACAAAGAACGTCACCATCGTCGTGTTCAACGATCATGCTTATGGCAACATAAAGCAGGAGGAGCTGTTCAAATTCGGCGAGGGGCATTACTACGGCGTCGACCTCTTCCGCGGGGCGGACTATGCGGGCGTGGCAAAGGCGCTCGGTCTCGGAGCGGAGAAGATCGCCAGCGCCGCGGAGCTGCCCGCAGCAGTCGAGCGTGCCCAGATGCACGACGGGTCATACATGATAGAAGTGGACTTCGACGGCAGCTACACAATTTGGCCGGAAGCCTTCCTCTGGAACAAGGAGAAATAGAATGGCAGAGAGAACATCAAAGCTCTGCACGCTCTCTGAGCTTGTCTCCCGGATACCCGACGGTAGCCGTGTCGCTTTCGGCGGTTTTGCCGTATATCAAAAGCCCATGGCGGCAGTCAGGGAGCTTATACGTCAGGGGAAAAAGCACCTCACTATCGTCGGCACGGTACACTCACTGGATGTGGATATGCTCGTCGGCGCCGGGTGCGTTGACTGCGTGGAGACCTCTTATGTCGGACTGGAGCGCTACGGGCTCGCGCCGAACTTCCGCCGCGCCGTGCAGGACGGCAGAATCAAGCTCGTCTCCTACCCGGAAATGCTGGCATGGGACCGCTTCCGTGCTGACAGAGAAGGCTGGCCGTTCTGGCCGTGCTACTCGCTGGGAGGTAACGATGTAATACTGAATAACCCGGATATAAAGGAATATACCTGCCCTGTCACAGGGCGCAGAGCCTGGGCGCTCCCCGCGGCGAAGCCGGATGTGGTCGTAATACACGGCTATCAGGGCGACAAATACGGCAACGTGAGGCTTCAGGGGCACAGCATGCTGCCGCAGGCAATGGATGTGGAAATGGCGCGCAGCTGCAGCACGGTACTCGTGACGCTCGAAGAGCTGATAGACAACGCCGAAATACGCAAAACACCGGAGCTTACACAGATACCCGCTATGCGCGTGAGCGGCGTGACACCGGTGGCACACGGGTCGCACCCGCTCTCCACGCTGCTCAAGTGCCGCGAGGACGAGGCGCATATGCGCCTTTATGCCGAGGCGGCAAAGACCCCGGAGGGGTTCAGGGAATACCTCGACAGATACGTATACAGTACGGCGGATGAACAGCAATACCGCCAAGTGATAGGCGAAGAGCAGCTTGCCGGACTGGAGGAGGAAGAATGAACTGCACAGTTGAGGAAATGCTTGCCGCACGGCTGGCCTCCACCTTCAAAAACGGAGAGGTAGGTTTCACCGGGCTTGCAACGGGCAAGGCGGCATCAATGTATATCACGAGTATTCCGCTCGCCGCAATGCGCCTTGCCCAGCTCACGCATGCACCCGATCTGACCATACTCTTCAACGGCTGGTGCGTGAATCCAGATCTCAGCGCGCTGACGGCGATGCCTGAGGCAGAATACGACAACGCCCTCCTGACGCTTCCATGTGAGGCGCACATGACCTCATGGCCCGGCCCATGGTCGCATCACCGCGGCGAGATAAGCTTCGGCTTCTGCTCCGGCGCGCAGGTGGACGAGGCAGGGAATGTCAACTGTACACGCATCGGCAGTGGAGAGCGCCCAAAGGTCGCACTCGTAGGGCCGATCTTCGTACCGGAACATATGGCTGATTTTGGCAGGGAGTATGTGATGCTGCCGCATCACGAGGTACGCGCTCTCGTGAAAAAGGCCGACTGCATCAGCGGCGTGGGCTACCCCGGCGGCAGAGAGGGCAGGGCAAGGCTCGGTCTGCGCGGCAGAGGCCCGTGCGCCGTGTACACTCCCAAGTGCATCTTTGCCTTTGACGCAGAGGGGAAAATATATGTGGAGTCCATCCACCCCGGCGTGAGCGAGCAGGAGCTGCGCGACGCGACTGGCTTCGAGCTGGGTGATCTCAGCAATGTCCCCGTGACGCCTGTCCCGGATGACGAGACGCTGCGCATCCTGCACACGCAGGTCGATCCCAACGGGATGCTGCTGGGAACAACGCTTGAGGCGTGAAGGAGGAACGCAATGAATAACGGAATACTTGAGGGCATAAAGGTCGTCGATCTCTCGCGCTATATTTCGGGGCCGAACGCCTGCTCGCTGCTGGGGAACCTCGGCGCGGACGTGATAAAGGTGGAGTCCCCCGACGGCGAACCGGTTAGAGAATACGAACCGGCGCTCAACGGTGAGAGCTTTTACTATATGGTCTTCAACCGCAACAAACGCGGCGTAACGCTCAACACACGCACAGACAAGGGTAAGGAACTACTGCGCGCGCTGCTGGCGGATGCGGACGTGCTCGTGGAAAACTACCGTCCGGGTACGCTTGAGAAGATGGGTCTGAGCTGGGACGAACTTCGCAAGCTCAACCCAAAGCTCATCCTTGCGTCTATCTCCGGCTTCGGTCAGAGCGGCCCAATGGCGGGCAAGGCGGGCTTTGACAGCATACTTCAGGCAACGAGTGGGCTGATGAGCCTCACCGGTTCTTCCGATGGAGAACCGTATCTCATGGGTACATTCGTCATTGATTACTGCACATCGATATACTGCGCCTATGCCGTGCTTGCCGCGCTCATCCAGCGCGAGAAAACGGGCGAGGGGCAGCGCGTGGAGCTGTCGCTGATGGACACCGCCGCAAGTCTCCTGATCGATGCGATACCGGAGGATATACTGCTCAACAAGCGCCGCAGCAGGATCGGTAATCTCGATAAGTGTACCGCGCCTGTCGGCTGCTTCAGGGATAAAAACGGCGAGTATGTATATATCATTGCCGCGCCGCAGCCACACTGGCTCAAGCTCGCCGATATCATCGGGCGCCCGGAGCTTGCGGATGACCCACGCTTCAAGACCGTGCCCGTGCGCCACGCGCATGCTGCCGAGGTGAATATCTACGTTGAAGAGTGGACGGAGAAGCTCACGGTAGAAGAGATCATCGCAGAGCTGGACAAGGCGGGCATACCCGCGGCCAAGGTGCTCAGCGTACACGAATTTTTGCAGCTCGATCAGGTAAAGCACAACAAGCAGATAATCAACGTACCTTACACCGGGCTTGGGGATATACCCATGCAGGGTTTCCCCACGGCGTTCTCCGCGATGCCGGAGCAGCTTTTCCGCGGCGCGCCGAATCTCGGCGAACATAATTATGAGATATATGGGCAGCTTGGCTATACGAGGGAGCAAGTGGACAAAATGAGGGAGGCACACGATATATGAACTTTGAAACTCTATTCGGCGGGCAAAAGCCGATCATCGGCATGGTGCATCTGCGCCCGCTGCCCGGCGCGCCGAACTACGGCGGCAGCATGGAAGAGATCTGGGACGCGGCTTTGGCGGATCTTGAAGCGCTCACCGAGGGCGGCATTACCGCCGCGATAGTCGAAAACTTCGGCGACGTGCCGTACACCGGCGCGATAGAGCCCATAACAGTTAACGCCATGGCGATAATGCTCGACAGACTCATGCACGAAGCCAGTATCCCGTTGGGCGTGAATGTGCATTATAACTGCACGGATGACGAGTGGAATCTCGCGTACCTGACGGGAGCGGCATTTCTGCGTGTTGAGACATTTTCCGAAAACCGCATGGGGCCGAACGGAATATTCACTGCATCCGCTCCTTCGCTCATGCGCCGCCGCGCGCGGTATCCCGGCGAGAGCATGATATTTGCCGATATACACGTAAAACACACCTTCCCCATGGTCGATCAGCCCACGGCATTCACCATCGATTCCGCCATTGAGTCCGGCGCGGACGCGCTCATCGTGACGGGGCTTCAGACCGGCTCTGCACCTACGCTCGACGAAGTACGCGAAATGAAGAGCCTTGCCCATGGCAGGCCTGTACTCATCGGCAGCGGCATAAAGGACAGCACAATCGCCGGTTATTTCAGCGTCGCAGATGGCGTGATCGTCGGCAGCTCGATAAAAAAGGACGGCAACGTTTGGAACGCAGTCGATGCGCAGCGCGTACGCCGTCTCGTTGACAGCGCGCAGGGGAAATGAATCGCGGGGCATTCCATAGGGAAAACGGAGGTTTGCAATGAAGCTTCTATCCATGAATACAGCAATATACTCCTGCACACGGCTCGAAGAGTTGGCGGCAGAGTTTTCGATCGGTCGCGGGGATGTCATACTCACGAACCGCTATATACTCTCCGGAGCTGCGCTCGACGCGATGAGCGGCGCGAGCGTGATATGGAAAGAGGACTACGGCAAGGGCGAGCCGACGGATGTGATGGTGAACGCAATACGCGCGGAATGCCCTCGCGACGCAAAGCGTATTATCGCCCTCGGCGGCGGCACGGTAATGGATGTGGCAAAGCTGCTGGTCCTGCCGCTGGACAGGCCGTTGGAGAGCTTTCTCGCTCCGGATGCCGAGTTTATCCGCGAGCGGAAACTTATCCTTGTGCCCACTACCTGCGGCACAGGGAGCGAGATGACCAACATATCCATCATCACATTCACCGGCATACACTTCAAAGGCGGCATCGTTTCCGACACGCTTTATGCCGATGCCGCGGTGCTCATCCCGCAGCTGCTCGAAGCGCTGCCGGCAAAAGCGTTTGCGTCGAGCCTCATAGATGCGCTTATCCACAGCGTAGAGTCGTATATCTCGCCCAAAGCAAACTCGTTGACACGTATGTTTTCTGCCCGCGCTATGGAGCTTATACTCCACGGCATGAAAAAGCTCACGGCACTGGGGAGTGAACATCGCATGGATTTTGCCGGAGAACTGCTGCTTGCAAGTACGCTCGCCGGGGTCGCCTTCGGGAACGCGGGCTGCGGTGCGGTACACGCGATGAGCTATCCGCTTGGAGAGAAATATCACGTGCCGCATGGGCTTTCAAACTACTGCCTGTTTCTTGCCGTGCTGAGGGAGTACAAGCACGCAGGCGGGGGCGTGCAGCTTGCAGAGCTGGAAAATATGCTTACCGCGGCGCTTGAATGCGGACCTGAAGAGGTATATGATGAGCTTGAGAAGCTTTTGGAATGCTTTTATCCGCGAGACGGCATGAACTCGTTCGGCGCAGCGGAAGTGGACATTCCAGCGTTTATAGAGAACGTGCAGCAAAAGCAGGGGCGGTTAATGGCAAATGCCTGCGTTCCGCTCGACGCGGCGCAACTTAGAAATATATACCTGACATCCATGTAAAGGAGAACGAGTATGACCGTAGCCGAAGCCGTAAAGGACAGCAAAAGCGGCGGACTCTTTAATCGGGCGCTGATAGAATATGGACAGTCTCAGCTTCGTGAGGATGAGGATCTGGTCTGTGCCGCTATAGTGTATGTGACGCGCCGAGCCGCGGATCATGATGGTGCACCGTCCGGGTATCTTGCCCGTGCCGGGGTCAGCAGCAAGATAAAAATGCTGCTGTGCGTTACGACGCGGCGGTTAGTGTTTTTCAACTATATGTTCGATAGTGCTCTTGCGTACGAGCTGCCGATGGACGCATTGCCTGTTCTTGATGCCTCCGGCAGCAAAACTGGCTACGGCGTGGGAAATCTGCGTCTCTCCTGCCGCGGCGATGTCTATTTCATTGAGGCAAACCGCAAGCTCACAAACCACTTGAAGTCCGGTATCATGGCAGCCATGATGATATACAGGGATAAACTGTCCGGAACGTAACAGGGGCTGCCGGGCCGAAGACCTCGGAATAAGGTGTATGCAAGATAGACTTAGCTGGATTTCGGTGAAAATAGGCAGACCTTGAAGAGCAATTGAATGAACTAAAGGTCGGTACATAAAGCAGAGAGCAAGAATTTTCCCGCTCCTGGTATTTACTACAGTTTCGAGGTCACCCGAAAGGGCAATAGTGCCGTCTAATGTGAGTACCGGGCTTGTTATGTGCTGCCGATCTCTTTTGCCGAGCGCAGGTCTTTGAAGTCGCAGATCACCTTTGCGACAAGACGGGTCGTTACTCGGTGGAACCGTGGGAGAAAGCTGTTTTTCTCATAGAACCGCTTCCCGCAGACACCACAGACGTACCTACGCTTTCTCAGGTACAGATATGTATGCACTCCGTGCATGTCCAGATCTTTGACTTGCTGGATCCGGGAGTCATGAATGTGCTCTGTCTCGCTTTGGCAGCGCGGGAAACTGTGCTTTCTCCGGGGCAGTTCGAGCTCTATGCAGCAGCCTGTTTCATTTTCATAAATATTTTTTACGATAACGTCTTCCAATCCGAGCAGTTTTGAGGTATTATCTTTCATAGAGCATACAGTGTCCTTTCTTGTGGTGTCCAAGCAGCTTCATTTTAAAGAATTTTTCTGTTATGCTCTACTCTTTTTTCAACATGCTAAAAGTTGGAGTGCCCGGGTTTACCCAGACACTCCAACTTTTAGTTTACAACCAATTTTTCAACACCAAATGCGAGCACCTTGTCCTTGTGAGTGCCGAGATAGCGCTCATGGAATTGGTCGAGAGTCCCGTTATCTTTCTTGTTAAAGAACGCAAATATTTTTTCCATGATCAAGCAATCCTTTCCTTTTTCGAGATTTTCTGAAGCAGGTATACGAAGATAACACCGACGATGGTGAGCATACCGGCGACCGTGAATGCACTGTCAAAATTGCCGCTGACCTGGAAGCAGTTCGATGCGACCATGGGTCCGACAAAGGCTGCGATGGTGTAGCCGCCGTAGATCACGGCGTAGAGCTCGGTGAAGTAGCGGGAACCGAGAACATCGCTCGTGAGAGAGGGCATGAGTGCCACAACGCCGCCGAAGCATGCACCGACGATACCGATCGCGATGACGAAGCCTCTCGACTCCGCTGACCAAAGCCATTGTTGAGGCCGATAAGCCGGATGCAGTCATCCTCGCGACCGGCAGCAGCACCATGTTCCTGCCGATACCCGGTCTGGATAACCGCGAATTTGTCAAGACCGCGCCGGAGATACTGCGCGGCAAGGCAATTCCGGGGAAGAATGTCCTCGTTGTCGGCGGCGGCATGACCGGCGCGGAGACTATGGAAGCCGTATATCATCTGATATCTCAACTGCGCTCCGAATTACACTCTGCGGTACGGCGAGCTCAAGCGCAGCATTCCTTGGAAGATATCTCATAAGATGTTTGCCCAGCAGCTTAAAGAGCTTGAGGGCGACGGGCTGATCCTTCGACGCGAATACTCGGATGAGCAGGTCATGCGCGTCGAATATATCCTAACGGATAAGGGCAGATTCATTGTCCCGGTAATACTTTATCTTTGTGACTGGGGCGCATTTTTCGGAGACGGCTTTCCTATCAGCTCTCTTGGAAGAACAAAAGGAGACTGGGACGGACCGACGATACATTACGAGTATGCATCGGATGAACACGGAAACATGAGCGTTGCCATAGATTTCAACGTCGGCTTTGACAGAGAAAACAGCGGCGCTGCGAATTGTATTGCAGAAAGAGAAAGGTGATGAAGCATAGGGTCAAGGTAACCGTTCTGGATAAAAGCTATACCCGGAATTGCAGCACAGGTACTGCGCCGACCCAAACTCAGGAGCATGCCCCTGTTATAATGTAGGGGACGAATTTGTGCTCTTAAGGGATGGCGAGCAGGATTCTTTCTGGCAGATGGGACTTGGCACACTGACTTATACCTGCGGCGATGCAGATGCCGTAGCCGGTGGGCCTAAGAAGCCGTTCTGCTCAGAGGCGTGGGATGCAATTTCACGGTATATCTATGCCGGTTTGCAGGGCGGCTCTATAATGAAGGGCTGGATGAAGGATGAGAATGTGATGATCACCTGCTGCTCTGACGGAACCCGACCGGTTATTTTCAAGATAGAACGGATAGATTACGAGTAATCATTCTTATTCAAGAAATTTGGCGCAGAAGAAGCAGTGCGGTTTAGGCTGTTGACCTGAACCGTACTGCTTTTACTTGTTCGGGATGTGAAAATGATGCCCTTCCCGACAAGTTTCCAGCTGATAAACCGCCAACCTTCCGAAAAATTTTCCGCCGATCTTCCGAAAAATCTTGAGCTAATTATAATTTTGAGGTATACTAAGAACACTGAGAGCGGGATCGAGGTGTTCTGAATGAAGAAGTATCGGAAAAGAATTGCCGATGAAATACTGGCGCGGAAGCTGGAGGGCAAAGGAGCTGTCTTGATTGAGGGGCCGAAGTGGTGCGGCAAAACCACCACGGCGGAACAGATCGCTGCCAGTATTCTGTATATGGATGAGCCTGAAAAGAAAGAGCAGAACATCACCATGTCCGAGCTGAATCCAAAGCGGCTGCTGAAGGGTGCAGCACCAAGGCTGATCGATGAATGGCAGATCGCACCGAAGCTGTGGGATGCCATTCGCTTTGAGGTCGACCATCGTGGAGAGCTGGGGCAGTTTGTTCTTACCGGCTCTGCCGTTCCTGCTGATACCAAGGAGATCACCCACTCCGGCACGGGTCGCTTTACATGGCTGACCATGCGGCCAATGAGTCTTTATGAGTCCGGGGACTCCACGGGCGAAGTCAGCCTGAAAGATTTATTTGACGGAGCAGCGGAGATCGACGGTGCTTCCGAACTTGACATGGACCGTTTGGCATTCCTTGTGTGCCGCGGCGGCTGGCCGCAGGCGGTGGATATGCGGGACGAGATCGCTTTGGATCAGGCAATGGATTACTATGATGCCGTGGTGCGTTCTGATATTAACCGTGCCGACGGTGTGCAGAAAAATCCCGAAAAAGTGCATCGGCTAATGCGTTCCTACGCCAGAAATCAAGGCAGTCAGATACCGAATACCGTGCTTGCGCAGGATGTGTCCGCAAACGATGAAGTCTCTATGAGCGATGAAACAGTAGCAGCTTATGTCAGCGCTCTCCGCAAGATTTTCGTTGTGGAGGATATGCCGGCGTGGAACCCGAACCTTCGTTCCAAGACTGCCATCCGTTCGTCCGACACCAGATATTATATTGACCCGTCTATTGCTGCCGCGGCAATGGGCATCGGGCCCAATGACCTTGTGAACGACCTCAAAACCTTTGGCTTCCTGTTTGAAACGCTCTGCATCAGAGACCTGCGTGTTTTTGCTGATGCCTTGAATGGTGAGGTCTATCACTATCGTGACAGGGAAGGGCAGGAATGCGATGCCGTTGTCCATTTAAGAAACGGGAAATACGGTTTGATTGAGATCAAACTGGGTGGCGATAGACTCATTGAAGAGGGGTCAAAGAGCTTAAAGTCGATGGAAGCAAAAATCGACACTGACAAGATGAATGCGCCGTCATTCCTTATGGTTTTGACGGGCACCGGCGACTATGCCTATCGCCGTCAGGACGGTGTATATGTCGTGCCCGTCGGCTGCCTAAAAAACTGATTCAGCAAAGCTTAAATGCAGGTGCGTCTTATCGAAACAACGGAAAGCGAGTTCTATCTCCAACAGGCTAACGCATAGTCTTATTCTTTGAATATAGCGACGCAGATTTTGAACCCATGGCAACAAAAAAACAGACCTTGCGGCCTGCAATAAAAAGGCATCAGTATAGGTACTGTCAAGATTTATGCGCAAATTTATTTGCAGGCTCCGGCTGAATGAAGTCAGCCGGCAATAGAGCCGTCGTCCAAAGCCGCCTCTAAGTGCTTCATGTTCATGTATTTCTTGTTGCCCCACTGAGTTCCCGCTACATGGCGCAGCCTCGCGCAGACCAGCATCAGAGCAGAGTTCCCATCCGGGAATGTCCCCACCACGCGAGTCCTACGGCGGATCTCTCGGTTCAGCCGTTCGATCACATTGTTTGTGCGGATACGTGTCCAATGCTCGCTTGGGAAGTCGCAGTAGGTCAGCGTTTCTTCGATGCCGTCCTCCACTTTCTTCGCTGCTTCTTTCAGCTTCATTGCTTTCAACTCGGCAACTACTGCCTTTGCTTTTTCACGAGAGGCATTCTTGTTCTCCTGTGCATGGATCGCCTTAAGCATTTTCGCCACAATTTTGACCTTGGATTTGGGAACAACAGAGAAAACATTGCGGTAGAAATGTACAACGCAGCGTTGGTATCTGGCATCCGGAAACACTTCTCCCACTGCCTCCAGCATTCCCATGCACTTGTCACCAACGATGAGCTTCACTCCGTCCAGACCGCGTCCACGGAGCCATTGGAAGAAGCTGACCCAACTGGCCTTATCCTCTTTCATTCCTTCAGCGGCCCCTAAAACCTCACGGAAACCGTCTTCATTCACGGCGATTTCCACCAGAATCGCCACATTTTCATACTCCCCGCCCCAGTTGCGGCGCAGGTAAATACCATCCACGTAGACATACGGGTATCTGCCGCCCTGCAAAGGACGGTTTCGCCAATCCTCGATGTGGACATAAGCTTTCTTGTTCAGCTCACTGATCGTAGAGGGCGAGACCTTACTGCCCCACAGGGCTTCAGTGATGTCCTCCACGCGACGCACCGATACACCTGCTAGATACATCTCGATGAAAGCCTCCTCCACGCTGCTCTCTCGGCAGCGATACCTCTCGATTATGGCGGTTTCAAAGGACACGCCCTTGAGTCTTGGCATATGGAGCGTAACGTTGCCGGATGTTGTGGTGAGGTTGCGGTCATAGTGACCGCTGCGATAGCCCTGACGAGCCTCACTACGCTCGTAGCGCGCAGCCTGCGTCAACGACTCCGCTTCTTTTTCCAGCAGCTCGTTCAGTGTCTCTTCTACGCTTCCGCGAACTAATTCC
>ULUU01031547.1_pt1 | contig 11384 bp, 9 predicted proteins | sample 1958871 | NCBI WGS metagenome assembly ULUU01 (sample SAMEA4835770, study PRJEB28245) | human gut metagenome | biome: gut microbiome; material: fecal sample | place: Denmark | collected 2008 | reverse complement strand
TTGCAATGTTTGTGAGGTCTCCGAAATTTCAATCCACGCCCTCCGTGGGGAGGGCGACTGCTTGTTGACACTGGCGGTATTTACGCGCAGTTCGATTTCAATCCACGCCCTCCGTGGGGAGGGCGACTCCTTTATACCCTCGGTTTCCCGATATTTATTAGGGATTTCAATCCACGCCCTCCGTGGGGAGGGCGACCTCGCCCCACGCCCACGCCCACGAAAGATAAGTATTTCAATCCACGCCCTCCGTGGGGAGGGCGACTAACCGTGCTTGTTGACGTGTGCTATGCGCTCGGTATTTCAATCCACGCCCTCCGTGGGGAGGGCGACCAGATTCCGTTGCCAATGTTCGTCAGGCGGTCGTTATTTCAATCCACGCCCTCCGTGGGGAGGGCGACAACTTTTACGGCTACGAAGAGATATCGGAAGATATTTCAATCCACGCCCTCCGTGGGGAGGGCGACATTATCTTCTGCGTATTTTTTTACCGCCGCATCATTTCAATCCACGCCCTCCGTGGGGAGGGCGACTAAGAACGGCTTGGGCTGGATTGCAGAGCCATTTATTTCAATCCACGCCCTCCGTGGGGAGGGCGACTCGCCTTGACTGGCAGCATACAAACGCGCAAATACATTTCAATCCACGCCCTCCGTGGGGAGGGCGACATCAAGCGCAATGCAGAGATGTGTCTTTATGCATATTTCAATCCACGCCCTCCGTGGGGAGGGCGACGTTGTAACGGCGGCTGGAAACATCCTGCCGAGAGTGATTTCAATCCACGCCCTCCGTGGGGAGGGCGACAAAAAAGGAATATTGCCGTGTTACTTGCCGTACATATTTCAATCCACGCCCTCCGTGGGGAGGGCGACTGACAGAATGCAAAGATGTAATATCATCATTGACATTTCAATCCACGCCCTCCGTGGGGAGGGCGACCTGTGCCAAGTGCGGCGCAGTCATACCGCTCGGCATTTCAATCCACGCCCTCCGTGGGGAGGGCGACTGGGCGGCGAGCTTACAAAAGAAAAAGTTGCCAAAATATTTCAATCCACGCCCTCCGTGGGGAGGGCGACCATTGACATATCTTGCGCGGCACTGTCGTTATAGTTATTTCAATCCACGCCCTCCGTGGGGAGGGCGACGGACAAGGTTCTTATTTTAAAGCAGAATTACATAGAATTTCAATCCACGCCCTCCGTGGGGAGGGCGACGCCATTGCACTTTTGCTTGTGTTGTGTTATAATTATTTCAATCCACGCCCTCCGTGGGGAGGGCGACGATTTCAAGCCTGATACCGTTTATGATTTTGTTTATATTTCAATCCACGCCCTCCGTGGGGAGGGCGACAAGGTGGTGAATTAAATGCCTGTTCTCTTTCTTATTTCAATCCACGCCCTCCGTGGGGAGGGCGACAAAGACGCACGAAATAAACTTATCCCAAAACAGGAGATTTCAATCCACGCCCTCCGTGGGGAGGGCGACGATAAAGCAGAACTTATAAATAAAATAAATAAACATTTCAATCCACGCCCTCCGTGGGGAGGGCGACTTATTCTATAGAAAATAGTTTAATCTTATTAGATATTTCAATCCACGCCCTCCGTGGGGAGGGCGACAACGCCCGCAAAAATTTCAATAGAGCGCATAACAATTTCAATCCACGCCCTCCGTGGGGAGGGCGACAAACGAATTTGCTGATAGTATTGATTCAGCAGGTATTTCAATCCACGCCCTCCGTGGGGAGGGCGACAGTACCCGCAACAATGGCAAAAATAACCATCCACAGATTTCAATCCACGCCCTCCGTGGGGAGGGCGACGTATAGGGGAACGGGACTCAGGAACCCCCCTCCATTGATTTCAATCCACGCCCTCCGTGGGGAGGGCGACGAATAACGCCAATCGCAAACATAACGATTCCGCCATTTCAATCCACGCCCTCCGTGGGGAGGGCGACGGTAAAATGTTTCGTCCGCAGCGCGTCTAACATTATTTCAATCCACGCCCTCCGTGGGGAGGGCGACTTAAACGATATGATTTTAATTATATCATAATACCTATTTCAATCCACGCCCTCCGTGGGGAGGGCGACTGCAAAAATATACAAATATGCAATGCTATGCTTGTACATAGTGCATATAAAACTGCATATTTTTGCGACAGCTGTGCTTTTTATTTGACTTAAACAGTTGTAAAAGCACGGCTTTTTCGGTGCGAACATACGGCATTTTTTATGATCGATGCCGCTTCGCACTAAAGCATAAGGAGTCCTTCCGGCTGATATCCGGCCTTGGCTCCGATATGCTCTATTTTTGTCTGATAGTTGTTCCCGAGATTATAAAATCTCAGACTGTCCTTTTCGGTGTCGATGAGCTGTTCGAGCTTGTGTTTTACTAATCTGTATTGTGCGGCGTCCAATACACATTCAAATACGCTGTTTTGAACTCGCTGACCGTAATTCACACATTCTTTCGCAACTTTCCGAAGCCGCTTTCTGCCGCCGGCGTCTTCGGTGTTGACATCATAGGTTATCAATACGAGCATAACGCACCTACTTCCACAGGAACGGGGGATATTCGTCAATGTCGCCGCGGATGTAGCGCGCTAACAGAAGCGCTTGAACATACGGCACGAGTCCCCATTGTATCTTTTCTTTAAGGAATGGGTGAGTCAGGTTTTCGTCCCGCCTCGACTTCCAAAGCTTGAAGAACGATCGCCGACCGTCGTCGGTAAGGAGTACGGCACCGCTGTCTGTCTTCGCAAACATATTGCTCTGAAATGAGCGGTTGTTTATTCCGCTGAGCACGAATCTGTCGGCGAACGACGGACGCAGCTCTTCCATAAGGTCGAGTGCGAGCGATTTCCTGCCCGAACGGTCAGTGTGCATCATGCCGACATATGGGTCAAGCCCTACGCTTTCGAGTGCGTTCGCGCAGTCGTTCGCAAGCAGACTGTAGGCGAATGAGAGAAGCGCGTTCACGCAGTCGAGCGGCGGACGGCGGTTGCGCGTCTCGAAAATGAAACACGGGTCGGGGTTGAGTATCAGCTCGTCAAATACCGAAAAGTATGTGCTTGCCGCTTCGCCCTCAACGCCGCGGAGCGACCCAGCGTCAGTGCAGCTGCGAGCCGTGTATACGGATTCTTTCAGCTTTTCTGATGCGTCTTTTACTTTCCCTGAATCAATGCTCATCGGGTGGTCGCGCAATGAGCGCTCCAATACCCAGCGGGAGTTGAATATCTTTGCAGTAATGAAATTTTTGGCTGTTTGCAAGCTTTCACTCGGACTGTCGGCGATGCGGTATTGCTGCCTGCGCAGCAGCACATTGCCCTGCACTCCGCCGTCGACTCGCGCAAGAAACCGCCCACTTTGAGAGAAGAACGACAGCGACTTGTTTTGCTCGGCACATTTGCCCATGAGAGCCGGGCTTGCGCCCATGTATGAAAATGTTACTATCTGTTCGAGACTGTGCAGAGGGAATCTGCCCATCTCCGCGCCGTCCTTTTTGACAACAACATTTTCTCCGTCGAGCGTCAGATAGGCGTCGGGAGTCAGAATGTAGAGCGAGTTCATAAGCTTTTTCAATCGAAGTCACCGTCCTCGCCGATAGCGGAGTCTATATATTCCGCCGCGCTTTTGTTCTTGCACAGGGCAGGGAGACAGAGCTCCTTGAGTGAACAGGCGTTGCAAAATTTGCCCGTCTTGACTTTGGGCGTGTAGCCGCGGTTCATGTAGCTGTGCATCTCGCTGACCGCATCTTCCACCGCTTGGCGCAGTTCGGCGTTTATATAAACTTTTTCGCGCCGATGCGTCTCGCCGTAGAACATATATCCGAGTTCAATCTCGACTCCGAGCATCTCTTCGAGGCACATTGCCTGCGCGCACAGCTGAAGCCTGTCGGCATCGCCCGCTTTAGAAGATCCGCTTTTGTATTCGATCGGCGTCGGCATCCATCTGCCATCGCGCCCGCGCAGTTTCGCGCCGTTTTCGTCATCGCGTCTGAACTCGACAACATCGCATTCTCCGCTTATCCCGAGCTCTGACGAGAATACCCGCAGAGCCCGGACTGTTATCAGATCGCCGCGCTTTTCGCTGAGCGACGGGTCGTGCGCCCGTTCGTGGAATATTTCACCGTTTACAGTGCGCAGATTTTCTGCCCAAAGTCCCTCAATGTGAATGAGAGCCCAACGTCTGCGGCAAAAAGCAAAGTGCTGTATTCCGCTTATTTGCAGAAAATCACACTCCCTGTATGTCATTATACTCCCTCGATGATCTCGGGCTCAAGCCCGGGAAGCTCATCTACAGATATAATATAGTCATCCGCGCTTGAGGGGATGTTGACATCGGGCTTCAATTCAACGTGAACGCTGCGATGTACCTTGCTGCTCGAATACTGACCGTCCTTGCAGTTGTGTTTCCACCAATAGACGCGCAGAACCTCCATTGAACCCTCGGGGCGCGCCGAAGAAGCATCGTTGAGGAACAGCGTGCGCAGGCATTCTTTTATAATATCCGCATCTTCTTCTGAAAATCCGGTCTTTTCGGCGAGCTGAACATTTATCGAGCCCTTTATCTCATAGAGACCGAACTGGACGAAATGCTTCTGTCCCATTGTGTCGGAGGAACGCGCCGAGGCGTCCTTGCCGTCTTTGACGGGTTCGCCGTTGACGCTCTTGGTTATCTGAATGGAGCGAACCTCTATCGGCGATACGCTGACTCCTTGATGTATGCTGACCGGACCGCGCACGCCGACCGATACGCCGCTGCTGTCCTTGGATTTGAAAGCGAACACCTGACCGAATGAACGGACATCGAGCCACTTTTCGCAGGCTTCTTTTGCGTATTCGTTTATGTCTTTCGTCTTTATGTTGCTTGACGCGCGCTCGCTCAGGCTCTTGCAGCCGTCGTCGCTGCGGTCTGCGGACTGGACGAATATGTCGTTGCCGAGATCCTGCATTCTGTTGCGTATTTTGCGCTTGATGCAGACATCGGACATCTCGCCGTAGCCGGAGTAATCGGTGCGCGGGCGGTTGCCGTTGAGCGGATCGCCGTTTACATTTGCCTGGTTTGCGGATACAAGAACTACGAAATCGATTTTGTTGTTAAGAGCTGCCATTTTAATTTTCCTCCTCGTTGGTGCTTTCTTTCTTTGTGTAGAGTTCACTGCGCTGCAGGTAATAGCCCAAAAGGTAACTGTCCTCAAGCTGGCGGTTGAGGTCTTTCTCGTCGAATTCGCTCAGATGACCGAAAATCTCGCCGATGAGGTTGTTGTAGTATATTCTCATTCCGGGCGAGAGCTTTGCAAAATATGGATTGAGACTGTCGCGGATTATGCGTGAGGCGTACATCGGTCTTTCGCAGAAAACCGACTGCATCCTTATTGCGTTCGGCTCTCTCTTCTCGTCTCTGTCATAGGTGTCGCGCTCGACCTTTTCCATGACCGCGAGCAGACGCCCGAACTGATAGCTTTTGTCTTTCTTGTCTTTTTCAAGGGCCATTTCCCATTCCTCCTTTTTAGTAACGGTCCTGTATGCATATATAACCGCACAAGCGTTATAGAGAATTTTTATGCGGTTTGATTTTGTGTCGTAGGCGAGCGGCATCGATGCTCTGTGCATCAGCGCGCGGACGATGTCCTGCGGTATAGGCGCTTGGTCGATAACACTGTGGAGCAGCCTTTGCGCCTGCTCGCGCATCACTCGGTCGTCGACGCTGAGTTTCCCGTTCTGCTCTGTGCCGAAGGCGCACTTGACTATTTCCCATATTGACGGGGACTGATAGCCGAACTTTCCGCTTGACCAGTAACAGTGCTCCTTCCAGAACGCGAGACGGTTCAGGAAATCCGAACCTTTCAGCTCATTGTAGTATGTTATGGAGAGTCTGCCTGTTGTGGCGGCGTCAAACGACGCTATAACAATATCGTCCTCCGCCGGAAGCTTGTCCTGCCATCCGCTCAATGCCTTTTTCAGGTCGGCTTTGTAGTCGGTCGGAGTAGCCGGAAAATCTTTTTTCTCTTCTTCGTCGCTGTAGTTGGGCGTCAATGTTTCGGAGTCCTTGAACAAGGATGTATCTCCCTTTGGATTCCAACAGACGAAAGTTCTGCCGCCTATTATAATTCCCTGATTCGCCGCAACCCAGGCGAGAGCGTTGTGCGCTTTCTGAGAGGTCTCGTATCCGATGGTAGCCGCCTGCTGTGAGTCGGTGAAACGCCCTCTGTAGGTGAAATTTGAGCTGTCGTTTGCCGATATGAGCTTTGCGCCGTATGCCGATGCAACGGTTCCTTTCGGATGACTTTCGGTTATGCGTTCGTCTTTGCCCGATATCATGCAGAGCTTTTTCGGGGCTTTATTCTGCAATGAACTGTAGTATCCGATAAATGCGTCAAAAAGGCTTGTGTCTTTATAACACGCATCATTGTCGCCCGTGTTCATAACGCGCCAGCGAATTAAGCTTTTATCATACTTGCTCAGTGGCTTTCCGCTCTCGTCAAGCTCTATAATATTTTCGTCGGCGAGGTCGTCAACTATAGTTCCGCTCTCGACATAGGCGAGTATCGCGCGCACTTTCGGGTGGCTGAATTCGGATTCAGCCCATGCCCTGAGCTGGTTCAGATATGACTCGTGTCTCTCCGGCATATACGTTGCAATGTATCGCAGCTGATCGCTCAGAGGATGCGCGCATGGAGTGTCGCCAACGCGTCCGGCAGAGCGTTCGGTTGCCGGAATAATAGTCTTAGTGTTCTTTTTATCCTTGGCAACATCCAAAGCTTCTTTGAATTTTCCATATTCGTCAAGAAGTATTTCTATCTGCGCGTTCTGGATGATGTGAGATATCGGCATCAGTGTGACATGGTTGTCGAAGCTTTTTCCAACTGAATCGCTGTGACAGTCATATGTCTCAACGGCTCTTTGCCATATGCTCATTTATTCCACCTCCCCGAATTCTCTGAGTCCGATGAAATTGCCGAGGTCTTCGCCGAACGGCTTTATCGCCATGTTTTCGCGCACCGTTTTTGTTATCGTGCACTCCTCGGGTCGGGGGAATGTGATAACGCCCTTTTTCATCGTCGGGTACCAGAATCGGACGGTCATTCGGTTTTTTGTCTCGTCCGAATATGCTTCGTCCGCGTAGGTTATCCCGTGGTACATCAGCCCGAATGCGAGTTCGGGCGTCTCATCGTATGCGCCTTTGCCGCTCCCGAATTCGCATGGCTCAACATAGCCCTGACATTCGCGCGCGCCGAGGAAAATATCTCTGCGCCCGCCTTTTTCAATCATGCGCTTTGCTATGTTGTGATGCTTGTTCTCGTTGCGGTCGCCGATGAGCTCCGGGCGGTTCTCGTTCCACTCAAAATGCGCCTGCACCTGATAACGGCAGTCTTTGAGATAGGTGTAGAACGAGAGGTCGTTCCCGCCGTTGTATTTTATCGGCCGGATGCCCTTGACCTCAGTTTGGATGGGGTTCATCACTCTGACCTTGTCGATATACCAGACGATAGTGGGCTTCCAGTAGATCGAGTGGAGAATACCCTTGAGAGCTTCGTATGTCGGGATTTGATAGCTTGCTTTTTCTCCGCCGACGCGCATTACCGGGTCGGAGAAAAGCGCGTAGTCTCCGAATACTTCAAATGTCACTATATTCGGATGTTCCATATGCTGCACACCTCCTGTGTTTATTTATAATGTGATTGCTTCGCGGCTTTCGCCGTCAAGATTGAGCCCGAAATCCTCGTTGTAGAATTCCTCGCTCAGTGCGAGCGCGATGCCGTCTGCTATGGGATGGAGCGCGCCGCTGTCCGCGAGAGCTCTGCGCTGATTTTCATAGAGCGAGACGGTGTATGCCCGCGCTTTTTTGATGAGCTTTTTGAGATATTTTATATCATCTTCGGCTCGCTTTGAGCCGAACTCGGCGATTATCTCTTTTCCCTCGCCGTATGGCACGATAACATCGGTCGTGCTGCTGCCGAAGACGGTGAACCTGTTCCCGGCGGTCTTGAACGCTTGAGTCAGCGCATATTTTTCGCCGTTTGCTTTTAAATAAGGCGCGTTCGCGAATGTCCTGTCGAGCGAAAGAAGATCAAAGAGAGTGAACGGCGAACCGTCGATTTTTATCGGCATATCCTGCGCGCCGATGTCGGATTGAATATAGAGCTTCTTGTAGTAGGCGTATACCGCCTCGTCAGATGTAAGCCCCGACGGGTACTTCTCGGGATGATATTCGTAGTCTGACAGCAGTGACATGCACGCCATCTTGCCGTCCTTTATGCTTCTGAGCATGCCGAGATCTTCGCCGCGGCAGTTTATTATGAATACATCTGCGGCTCCGTTAAGCTCGCCGTTGCGGTTGCATCTGCCCGCCGCCTGAATCACACTGTCGAGCCCCGCGCAGAGCCTTATCACGCAGCCAAAAGATACATCAACGCCCGCTTCGATGACCTGCGTCGAGATGCAAACCACTTTTGGTGCGTCTGAATTTTTGCGCTTTCTTTCAAGCGCGCTGTTTATCTCGGATATGACCGCCATTCTGTGCGTCATGCACATTCCGGCAGAAAGATGGAAGATCACGGTGTTTTCTAATTTTATCTCAGTGAACAGATACGCCGTCTGCTTTTTGAGATTGCATATGACAAGCAGACTGTCCGTTCTGTTGAGCTGTTCTGCGATAAATGCGGGAATTGCGTCAAGCCGCATGCCGCCCTTGTCGATTATCTGCGTGCGCCTGAACACTCGCCACAGCTCTTCGTCAAACGGCACAATGTCTTTTATGTTCTCTGCTGTCGGGTGCGCCGTCTGTTCGAGGCACGGCTGAGTCGCCGAGCACAGAACAATAGTCGCGCCGCAGACCTCCGAGAGAAAGTTTACCGCTGTGTTGAAAAGCGACAGCATTTCGTTCGGCACGGTCTGCACCTCGTCTATGACTATCACGCTGTCGCACAGCGCGTGCATTCTGCGTATGCAAGAGGTCTTTCCTGCAAACAAAGTGTCGAGCAGCTGCACAAGAGTGGTTATTATCACCGGCGACGACCAGTTTTCCGTTAACAGCTGGGCGCGCTTAAGCTCGTCCGCGTTGTCCTCGTCAAGAGCGACATTTGAGTGGTGCTCCGTTATGATGCTGTCGTCTCCGATGAATTCTCTTATTATCTTCGCGTTCTGGTCGAGAATACTCAGCAGGGGAGAGGTGAAAATGATTCGCTTCTTCCGATATGCTTTTGCGTGAGCCACGGCGAATCTCAGCCCCGAGAGAGTCTTGCCTGCACCAGTCGGGACATTGAGCCTGAATATGCCGGGCTCTTCTTCTGCGGCGGCGCGGCAGATGTCGGATATCTGCTTTCTCGCCCCGTCTATCGGTCTTGTGTTTGAAAATTTGCCGAGCTTTTCTTCAATGTGTCCGAGGCACTCGTCCCAATCCGCTTCAACTTGCGGGAACTCCATGTTTTCCATGAATTCCGCCGTGTCGCGCCTGTCTCCCTCGATAACAGCCGAGAGCAGAAGCCGCGCCAGCAGGCTTATCTGAAATTCATATTCTTCAGCTTGTCGCGCGCTTCTCTTCGGATTGCGCTCTCTTATGCCTTCAATAATTTCAGTAAGCTGTTCTGCGGCTTCGTTGAACTGCGATTTCAGTTCGGCGTCTGAGAAGCAGTATTTGTTGAAGTTTTTCTTCGCCTCGTCATAGCCGATGCCGTCTTTTGTCAATCTGTGTTCAAAGCCGTTTTTGTGGTCGTCATTCACCGCGTCAAACTGCCCGTGATGCGCGCCGACCGCATAGGCGAGAAGCTCGCGCACCTCGTTGTCAACGCCGTCGGACATCTCAAAAATATATCTGACCGCCGCGAATGTGTGGTTCACTTCGCCGCGCCGGAGCGTGTTGCCGGGCTGTATGTAGTCGAAGAACTTTTTTGTCGCCTTGCCTAAGTCGTGAATCTTCCCGCAAAAGCTTCCGATTTTGTCTAACCCGATACATCGGAGCGCCTCTGCGGCATATTTCCCGCTGTTCTCGTTGTGGGCTTTCAGTGTTTGTTCGTCATATTCCGGCGGTTCGGATCTTTCGACGAGCCGCAGGTGAGCTATAGGCTCCATTGTCTCACTTCCCATATTTTGTTGGCTTCACCATACATTTTATAGAGAAAATTGTCAACTTAACTGCAAAAACGATGCGATTTTTGTCGAAAGTGATGCAAAAGCAAAAGGTCTAGTTCTTCTTTATAACAAAGCTCCCGACGCTGTCGTCACCGAGCGAGGCGATGACGTTCATAAACGTGTTCTTCGACATAACGGCAAAATACCCGCTTGCTTCAAATTTTTCCGGGAAATGCTTTTCGATTTTTTCGAGCGCTGATTTCAGCGCGAAAACAGCCGCCACGCCGTGCTTGCAGATGCCGCACGCCCAGCAGTCGCAGGTGATGTTTGCAATCATGCCGTTCTTGTAGTCAAATTCAACCTCGTGCAGCTCGTCCGTGCCGACTATCGCGTGCCCCTTGCCGTCTTCAACGCTGAGATACAGAACCTCGCCGCAGTTGAAGTCGGATTTGCTTACCATTATCGTGTGCTCGTATGCTCCCATGCCCTCGAGATCATCGAGTCTATAGAACTTGTTTTCTTTCGCGCTCACATATTCCTCATCGGGCTTGGCGGGAGCTTTGAAGTAGGGGAGTATCTTTCCGAACGGCACGGTATTTTTGTCAAAAGAGAACAGTTCGTCGCCGACATAGCAGAACTCGCCGGAGATATCCGTGTCGATTTTTGCGATTACTCTTTTGTAGTCGGACAGCTTTATCTTGAATGTGTACGACACATCGATGACCTTGCCGCGCTTGCCCTCGAGCTTGCCGTCAACATAGACGAGGTCGCCGACATGCAGGTCGAAAAGATTGTTGTAATATGTGCAGTCGAAGCCGCGCTGCGGGAAATAGACCCTCACGAGCGATTCCCTCGCGGGAGCCTCTTCGGGAGCTTTTGTCTCGATCTCGGGAGCTTTCTTTTCAACTTCTTTTTCCGCAGTAAAACCTATCTTGAATTTCATATGTATCTCTCCGTTCCTTATTTTCTGATTCTATTCTATCACGGCAGGTGTGTCAAAAAACGGACAGTAAATCTCAAAAGCCTTGTAATTGACGGCATTTGCGCCGACTTTGTCTCTTTACGACGACAAACGGGATGCAAATCGGGGAGGCTTATCACTTTAGCTGTAGCAAGGTAAAAGCAAGCGACCCAACCGGTCTTTATAATCAAGCTTTCAATAGCCGCGCCGCAGTATCCGAAATCTATCTGGGAAAGGCGGGCAGCATCACCGAAGCGCCGCCGACTGGGAGTCGCGAGTTATGTATTTCGAGGCCTCGTTGAGCGGCTTGTAGGGGTCGGCGACCTCGGCGACCTCGACGACCCTTTGAT
>ULUU01011549.1_pt1 | contig 11432 bp, 10 predicted proteins | sample 1958871 | NCBI WGS metagenome assembly ULUU01 (sample SAMEA4835770, study PRJEB28245) | human gut metagenome | biome: gut microbiome; material: fecal sample | place: Denmark | collected 2008 | reverse complement strand
ACAACGGACTTCCGGTACTGTAGCCGCCGCCATGACAGTACAAAATAATTTTCTTTCCTGAATGCGGGCGGTCTACACGGATCCACTCAGCGTACATTGATCCGACGGTGGTTTCCGTCACTGCTACTTCCCGGCTGTTTCCAAATAAAGCTCCCATCTGATCCTGGGAATGACGATGCTTCTCAATATCACTATTTTCAATCAATCCATGAGCTTTGCGGATCAGGTTAATAAAGCTCTGGTTAATATTCTCCTTCGGGGTTCTTCTCATGGATATGATCCTCCTTACTTTTCGTTCACATTGTAACAGTTCAGTCTTTCCATTCATAAGTTGAACTGTTACACTTTTTGACCTTTTGCTGACCTTTTAACCCTATTTTAACCTTGACTTGATATCCACGAATTGCTCCGCTGCAAAGCAGCTCCCGCAATTCTCAAACATTCGAAATCCGCTGATTTACTACGTAAATCGCTTCTTTCTCATGTTTGGCGGGTTCCAAGTTCAAAATTCTTATCGTGCAAGCACGAACGACTTTTGAACTTTTAACCCTGATATCATACCATATTTTCATAAAATGTGGTATACTGAATAAGATTGTAAAATGCTTTATCAGAAAACCAAAAGAGTACTGAATCATGAAAAAAAGTCAAAATCAGGCAGCATCAAACGTTGCCACCAGCAAATTGCATAAGCATGAAAGGAAAGTCTGGTACAAGCTGGATCTGTCCGCAATTGTTTACCCGACTCTCCAGCGGAAGGACTTTTCCTCCGTATACCGGTTATCTGTTGTTTTAAAGGAACCGATTCAGCCGGATATTCTGCAGCAGGCGGTCGATATGACGCTTCCCCGGTTTCCGATCTTTAAAACAGCGATCCACAAGGGATTCTTCTGGCGTTATTTAACACCGAATCACCGCCCCGGACCTTTCGTACAGCCGGACATCCGTAACTTCTGTATGCCGATGTCCTTCCGTGCAAACAACCGTTATCTCATGAGAATTTACTATTATGGGAACCGGATTTCCTTAGAAGCGCACCACTCTCTCGGTGACGGTACAGGCGGCATGTTCGTCTTAAACACCATTACCGCGAATTACCTGCGCCTCCTTGGGCATGAGATTTCGAACGGCTATTTCGTTAAGGACATTCACGAAACACCGGATCCGGAAGAATTAGAGGACGCTTATATGCGCTACGCCAATGCCAAGGTCTGTCCCCCCCGTCCGGGAGAAAAAACCTACCGTGTCCGCGGAACGAAGGAGCCCTTTTATACCTTTAATGTCATTGAGGGAGCAATGAGTACCTCTGAGGTGCTCGCCGTTGCAAAAAAATACAACGCCTCCGTGACCGAATATCTGAATTCGGTTCTGCTTTATGCCCTGTTACAGAAGCAGCAGAATGAATGGCATATCCGGCTTCACCCGGTGAAAATTGCCATGCCGGTCAACTTACGGAGATTCTTCCCATCAAAGACGCTTCGAAACTTTATTACGATGGTTTACCCTTCCATTGATCCCCGCCTCGGTGACTATACCTTTGAGGAAATCATTACGCAAGTACACCATTACATGCGTTATTATATTAATGAGAAGTTTCTGCGCGGTGATATTACAACAAATGCCAGCACACAGCGCAATCCGGTCATCCGTGTGATTCCGCTGTTCATCAAGGATTTCGTCGTACGCCAGTTCTACCGTATCGTGCAGGATAAGAACTCTTCTGCCGGTTTAACCAATATGGGCGCCCTGAAGGTTCCGGACGACATGAAGCCTTATATTGAGAAATTTGATATCTATATGGGACAGCCCTTTTCGAGCCGGACGAACTGTGCCATTGCCAGCTTTGAAGATACGCTCACCATTAACTTTGCAAGTAACATCATCGAAAGTGATGTGGAACGCTACTTCTTCCGTAAGCTCGTGAAAGACGGCGTCCATGTAACCATACAGAGTAACCGGGACTAACCGGTTATTATTTAAGAAAGGAGTCCTGACATTGTCATATTGTGTGAACTGTGGGGTCGAGCTTGACCCTTCGTTAAAGAAATGTCCCTTATGCAACACACCTGTTATTAATCCTAATGAGTTAGAGGGGCTCACCTATGAGCCACCTTTTCCCACGGTGAAAGGGCAGGTCGATCCGGTAAAACGCAAGGATCTGTTCCTGTTTACCATCGTGGTGCTGCTTGCGACCTCACTAAGCTGCCTGGCCTTAAACCTGTTCGTTTATTCCCGCTCGCTGTGGTCCTTATTTATCATCGGCATCTGTCTGGTTTTGTTCGTATTCCTGCTGCCGGCATTTATCCAGAATAAATTTCCGATTTATGTTTCCCTTCTTTTTGACGGAATCTCAATCGGAATTTACCTTTATCTCATTACCTATAATACCAGAAGCAATGAATGGTTCTTCCAGCTGGCTCTTCCGATTACGGTACTGCTTACGATTCTGGCTGAGATCTTCACTCTGCTGATTCATACCTTCCGGTTTTCATTCCTGTCAGCAGCCCTTTACATCTTTGCTGAAATTGCGGTATTCTGCGTGGCACTGGAGCTGTTGATTGATCGTTTCTGCAGCCGGCCGCTTTATTTAGGCTGGTCTGCGATCGTACTTACTGTATGCAGTGTGATTGTCATTGCCTTAATCGCCATGCTCTCCATGCAGCGGCTTCGTGATGCAGTAAGACGGCGGCTTCATTTCTGATGAATAAACGCATCACTGCAAAGTTTATTTCGTATATAAAAATAAAACTGCCGTTCCGGAAGAGAACCGGAACGGCAGTTCTATTTTTAATAATTAGTAAATTTATCGATCATCCTTTATGGCAGATCATGCAGTCTTCGCTGCTCTCCCAAGTTCAATTGCACAGCGGAATCTTATGTACCACCTTTCTGTAAATCTTATATGCCAGAACAGCAACTAAAGAAATAACGCAATATAAAGTCGAAAGAATTCCAACAGCACCACCAACAATAACAATAAGCCATAATCCAATATTCATTTTATTTACTTCCTTTCACATAGTAACCTTTACCGCTCAAGCCACCATACCCAGACGCCGGCTGCAACAGCGATGACAATAAAAACTACGGCTGCAATCATTTCACCCATGAATAACATCCTCCATTTTCCAAAATAATGTGCATACCAAAATAAACCCATAGACCTTCTATGAGTCAGTTGCAATCTCTGTACGCTTCACAAATCCACCTGATTTTCAGCAGATTCAGCTAAACCGTACCTTAGCACGCACAGATTCGTTTCTTGCCATCCCGATTATGTATATAGGAAATAATAAAGAAGCTGCTGTATGCAGCATGACAAAGACGCTGGCAGCCCTGTAAGAATGCCAGCCATACACACATGGAAAGGAGTCCTGCCACCAGCAACAGAAGCTGGAGTTCTACAGACTCTGAGCGGTTCTTCCGCCCGGAACTGATTTCCATGGTATTTGCTGCCGAACGGTATTCCTGACTCAGCTTGCGATAGTGAGCCACAACAGCCGTCGGTTCTGCAGCCCGGATGACCGCAGGATTATCCGGGAAATTGCACGCAACAAACTGGGAATCTACCTTGAGCTTTTCAAAGTACATCCCGGAAAAGAGCATCGCAAACACGATACACAACGTAATCCATTGTCGCATTCTCTTCTTATGCATAATCCATTTCCCTGTCTAATTAATCAAATAAGGTAACTGTTCAGTACCTTCACAGTTACGATGCAAAATCCATTCCAATTCAGCTTCGCGATGGGATTTTGCATTACTGAATCATTTTCTTACGGTCTTGGCAGTAAATGCTTCGACCTATACTGAATAGTTACCAAATAAGAACTGATCAACTTTCTGACCAGTCCTATTCTATCAAAAACCATATGTTATTGCAATCTTTTTGTAACAGTTCAGCCATGCCGGAAAACACGTATATTTATCAGCCAATCCATACAATCCGGCAGCTTATGAATGGGCAGGGCTGACCGTTACATCTTTTTAGTAACAACGATATCTGCCATCTTCTTCCATTTGAATTCTGCTTTCGTAAAAGATACGGATTCCATCCACAAGGGAAAGCGTATCCTTCGTTCCTCCTGTTTCATAAGCGGAATGCATGGCAAGCTGGGCGGCTCCCATATCCACGGTATTTAATGAAATCTTTTCGTTGGACAGATTTCCCAGCGTGGAACCTCCTGCAATGTCGCTCCGGTTTGTATATTCCTGATAAGGAATCTCCTCCTGCTGTAAGAGCTTCTTAAATAATGCCTCTGCAATGCCGTCTGTCGTATACTTCTGGTTGGCATTATATTTGATCAGCACACCACCGTTAAGACGCGGCGCATTGGTTGGATCTGCCTTATCGGTATGGTTCGGATGCAGGGCATGTCCATTGTCTGCCGAGAGCATCATGCTCGAAGCTATCTGGCGGATACTCTCTCCTTTAGTAAGGGAAAGGCCCTCCTGAATTCTTGCAAGGACATCTGACAGAAATGTAGACTTTGCTCCCTGCTTCGTACCACTTCCGACCTCTTCATTATCAAAAATGGCAAGCACCTTACTCATTCCGGTATTCTCCGCCTGTAAAAAGGCTTCCTTCGAGGCAAACGCACATTGCAGGTCATCGATCTTAGGGCTTGAATAAAACTCCTGTTCTGCTCCCCAGATGCGTCCGTCTTCCCTTAAATAAAGGAAAAGATCATAGCCTAAAAGAGCCTCCTCTTCTACACCTGCCGCTTCTGCCAGCAGCTCCTTAAGCTTCCCTTTTGCTGTCCCTTCGCCAAGCAGGGGCAGCATATCCTTCTGTGCATTGTAGGCATAGCCTTCGTTGATCTGACGGTTCATATGAATGGCAAGATTCGGAATCAGACACAGATCCCGATCCAGATTCACCAGCACACTCTCAATACCGTCCCCCCGGTTCACGACCACACGTCCCGCAACGGAAAGCGGACGATCCAGCCATGTGGAGCAGATCATTCCACCGTACTTTTCCACATTCAGCTTCAGATAACGGTCATCAACCGTCATTTCGTAATTGCTCTTCAGCTTAAAGGTCGGGGAATCGCTGTGGGATGCACAGATTAAAAAGCCTCCCATAGTGTCTTCCGGAAGCGTAAATGCAATCAGGGAAGACTGGTTGCGGGTAACAAAATATCTGCCACCCTTATGAAGTGTCCATTCCTTTGCCTCATTCAGCTGCTCGTAGCCGGCCTCTTCAAGCTCTGCTGCGATGTTGTGAATCACATGATAACAGCTTGGACTTTTTTTGATAAAATCAATGAGCTCCTGCGTTTTCTGTATTTCTTTCGTAGTAATACGTGTCTCTTCCATGTTACTGCTTCTCCTGCTTATAAACGGAAGTCCATGTTCTGGCCTACCATTTTTTCCTGCGGTGTCATCACCTGATTGCTCCGCTGGTTGTAGAAATAGTCATTCACCAGGCGTTCCAGCTCCTCTACGGAAGACGCTGTGATAATAATGGTATCATCATCTTCTTCAATTCCGTAGTCCTTTAAAGTATCACGGTATGTCCTGCCGGTTTCCCCCCGGGTTTTATCCGCTTTCTCACTGGCAGCTTCCTTCCGTTTTTCCTCCGCTTTCTTCTTCTCCTGCTTCCTGGCATCGGCCTTTGCTGCTTCCTTCTTCTTGGCAGACTTCTTCTCAATGCGCTCCCTCTGTGCAGCAAGGGACTTGTCAATTACCGCAAAGAATGATGCATTACCGCCATCATTCAACAGCATTCCATAACCCTTCACCTGCTGGCTGCTTCCGATACTCTGCTTCAGCTGGCTTAAGCCACTCTTCGCATTGGCAATAATACCTTCGTATTTATTACGGAAGGCTTCATCGGTTGCCATTCTTTCAAGCTTCTCTTCATCGATTAAAACTACCATCTTATTGGGGTTTGCAAAGCTTGATGCCATCGCTTTTGCCTGTTCCTTCATGTCCTTGCTGACAAGAATGAAGTCCATATTGCCGAATTTGCTCTTGAGCTGGTCATAATATTTCGCAGCTTCATCGGAAAGCTTCGGCTCCCCAATCGTCTTTCCATAGTTCTTCGTCTGGGATGACTGCCTGGTGGCACCGGTTTCTTCTTTTTGTGTTTTGGTGGTGTTCTGTGCATACGCACTTGCTGCATAGCTGTCTGACTGTACTGTGTTCATACGCTTCTCTCCTCCCTGAGTGAATTTGTGATCGTCAAAATCCGTTTTGACACATTGAACTGTTATTAAGTATATCGGCATCTTTTTCCCAAAATATAGAGAAGTTTCCAATAATCTCCTATGGTTCTTTCCATTCATTATTATTCTGTTTTTCGATCGGTTCTACCTGCTTCCGATGTACCGCTAATCCTGTCTAATTGCTTTCCGTATCCGCGCTGATTTCCCCGGTTTCAATAATAAAGGAAACGCCACCTGTTTTTCCGTCCTCCAGACCGCTGAAATTGTTGTATTGCTGATCTGCCGTTTTCATGGCCTTAAGCTTAGCCGATAAGGTACGGAGTTCTTCCGCTTTTGTTTCATAATCCGTATCCTCTCCATCGGAAGAGGTGCTTTCATCGATGCTTTCACATGCCTGATCCACACCGGATGTGTAGGTGCTGATTCCCGCAGACAGGGACTTACTTCCTTCAGTTAACCGGGACACCTGTGCGGAAAGTGCAGCATACCCTTCCGGATCTGCTGCAGCCATCCGGGCTAACGCATCATTTAACTGGGAGAGTCCGGTGCTTAAGGAGTCTGCTCCATCGCGCAGCTTCGCGCCACCGTTTTTGAGCTTCCCGATCTTTTCTTTCAGATCTGCAGTATCACCGGATGCATCTGCAAATTTATCTGCAAGTTCATCCAGCTTATCGGTAATATCATCAAAATTGTCCTCCTCCAGGATTCCATTGGAATACAACGTTGCCGTAATATCAAGCTTAAAATCTGTTGCATCAAACGATACCTCCATCTCCTCCGGCAGATCTACATCCTCATCCTCTAACAGCTCCATCGTATCAAGAGAAAGTGCACTCTGTACCCCCGGAAGCAGCATGCCATAAATCAGATAATCTCCATCAAGGTACTTCACTTCTCCGTTTGTCACACTGACATTCCGTGCACACTCTCCGTCAAGCAGCATTCCGCTGATCACAAAAAACGGGGTAAAGTCATCACCGCTTCCGGTCTGATTCGTATAATCAAAATGTATGGTAATCCTGCCATCCGCTCCGGCAAGGGATGCAGGCTCCACCTCCGTGCCGTCCAGATAATACGTGATTTTTACTGAAACCGGAAGTGTTGCAGACGCTTCTGCTGTGCCTTCATAGTGAATATCTTCTCCATGATTTTCCCATTCATAACGGCCGTCTCCAAGGTCTGTTACCTCCTCGTCACCTTCTTTATTCTTCAGATTCGTGAGAAACGTTTTGTCGGTGAGTTTCTGATCCAACCCATTATTTTTCAGGGCAACATTTACGGTAATCTCATTTGGCGTCCCATCCGGAGCTGCAAGCACATAAACGGACTCTTCCTTATCATTTTCCATTCCGCTTTCGTGATATTCATAAACGACCGGTTCCTCATTTATATCCATTACATCATCGACTGCTGCTTCATCGGTTGTACCAGCGTCCGAAGCATCAGCATCCGTTCCCTTTGCCTGACAGCCTGTCAGCACAATAATTGCGACAATCACAACGATCACTGCCCAATAAAGCAATTTATTCTTTAACTGTTTCATATTTTCCACCCGCCTTACTCTACATTCTTAAGTGCCATATCCATTGGCACCCTGCTGATTCTGTGCAGCTCCAGTGCCGCCACCACAAGATAACAGACAAGACCGCTGCCAAACATCTGGATATAAGCCTGTTTGGGCACCCAGTACGGCAGCCAGCCGGTCATCATGCCTGACATCATGGCTTTCCAGATGATTCCAATTTCATACGATGTAACCGGAATACTTATAAGAACACAAAGCACCACCATAATCGAAGTCGGCAGAATATAGAGCCGTGCAATTTCTCCCCTGGAATATCCAAGGATTTTCGTCATGGAAATGGACTGTGCATTCTTTTCAATAATAATTTTGCTGAGCAGATAAACCAGAATGACAAAGATCAGAATGGCAAAGCCGCAGATCAGCTTCATCATTTCTCCCATAGAAAGAACCAGCTGCCGGGTGACCTTCGTCAAAGAATAAAGATCAAGGACCGATCCGATATATTTCTCATCAATATCGGTAATCTCCGTGTTGCTGAAATATCCGCCAAACATGTCATCACCCAGATCAAACACTTCGTTCAGATGATCACGGGTCATAAATACCGTAAGACCTGCTTCATAGGGGTAAGTTCCTGTTACCGTAAAGGTATAGGTTTGGTCCTCATACTTTTCCTTTAATGTAATCGTATCTCCCTTCTGCAGACCAAATTTTTCCGCATAGGCAGAGGAAATATAAACCTCATCCTCCTTTAAGGACAGATGCACGTAACGGCTGTCCGGTTCAATTCCGTAAAGCAGGATATCCTCAAGCATATAGCTTTCATCGGTTGTCCGCAGGGTGTAAGCACTGAATTTCTCTGCATCCTCATTTTCCGTCTCTACATTCTGTTCAAACTGCAGCATTGAAAACAGCATTTTCAGCTTGTATTTATCATTCATCTCTGACACAGGCATGTTCAGGATATACTGATAGTCCGCAATCATATTGTCAGTGATGAGTTCCTGATAATGCTCCAGAATTGGCTGCATGACAAGCCCGAACATCAATAACACATAAGCAAACTGGATTCCTATAAACATAATGAGATAATTGGCCGCGTTCTGCAAAAGCACACGGATACGGAATCTGGTAAAGAACCGCAGTGACGGATTAAGCCGCACTGCTCTCCTCTTTTTCTTCCGGGAAAGATCCCTGCGCAGGAACTGCAGCGGGCTCAGCTTCAGCTTCCGGTACAGAATCCAGAAATTAATAAGTATCATAAGTACCACAGGAACCACTGTGGTCTCCAGAAAAGCCTCTGCATTCCAGACCGTTTCATAGGTCGGCAGGCTGTAGCTCCCATAGTACATCCTGGCACAGATATTTTTCATTACGGTATAGCCCAGAATATTTCCAAGCACAGCACTGATCAGCGTCACAATACAGGGCATTGCCATATAATGACGGATCAATTCTCCCCGCGTATAGCCGCTTGCCCGGAGTGTTCCGATCACATTTGCTTCTTTTTCAATCGTATTTGAGGTCGTAATGGCAAAAACAAATGCCATAATTACAATGACCATATAAAGAAGAACAATCATCATGGCACGGTCACTGCCCATATCCTCCCCGGTAAAATTAATTGCCTGATTCTCAAACCGCGGCACATAATCCTTAAGAGCCACCTCTTCATTAACGTCACTCATCAGATCCTCAGAAACGGTCTTTTCTTCTGCCTCACTCTGTGGTTCGACATCATATTTCCAGGCATAATCATATTTCAGTTCATCCTCTGTAAATTGTGCAAATGTATCGCCTGAAACAATTGCCACACCAAAGAGCATCGCATCAAACATGGAATCACTGTTATTTTCAAACAGGCAGCTGTAATCCGGCAATGCCACCAGCCCGGTGATGGTATACTCTTTGCCCGCAAGAAGAATTGCATCTCCGACCGTAAGCTCATGATTATCTGCAAACATACGATCCAGCGAAATTTCATTTTCTTTCTCAGGAAAAGCCCCTTTCATAAGACAAACGGTATTCACCCTATCCCGTTCTGCATAAATTCTCACTTTGGCACCAAAATCTGCCTCCTGCTCGACATAAAACTGGTCATACAGAGTGATTCCATGGGACTCCACGGCCCTTTTCTGCGCCTTGTTCATCTTATGCTCTGTCAGAAAATGTCCGTTTTCTATGTTATATTTTTCAAATCCTTCATTATAGGCCCTGATCATACTGTTGTCGGCCACCAGAAATCCGGAAATAAATCCAATACAGAGCACCAGTAGTAAAAAGATGACCAGATACTTTCCAAAGTCGCCCCTAATCTCCCTCGGAAGGCGCTTATTTAATGGGTTCTTCATTATCTGCCTCCTTACCAGTCGAGATCTTCGGCTTTCATTTTATCTTCGTTCAGGTAGTTCTTACGGATCTGTCCGTCCCGGAGCTTCACCACACGGTCTGCCATATTTTTGATCGCATCATTATGTGTAACCATAATAACGGTATTTCCGTACTTCTGGTTCACCGTCTCGATAAGCTTCAGGATTTCCTTCGATGTATTATAATCCAGCGCTCCGGTCGGTTCATCGCAAAGCAGAATATCCGGATTCTTCACAATAGCCCTTCCAATGGCACAGCGTTGCTGCTGTCCTCCTGATAACTGATTCGGGAGCTTGTTCTTATGCTTTTCAAGTCCCAGTGTCCCGATCAGCTCCTCCACATCCAGTGGATGCTCACTTAAATAAGCGCCCACCTCAATGTTTTCCTGTACGGTAAGATTCGGAATCAGATTATACATCTGGAAGATGTAGCCCAGGTGCTTTCTCCGGTATATGGTCAGACGCTTTTCATTCATATCCTCTGTCTTTTCACCATTGATCGTAATGCTGCCTTCATTCGCCCGGTCAATTCCTCCTATAATGTTTAAAAGGGTTGATTTACCGGAACCGGAAGGTCCTAACAGTACACAGAACTCTCCCTTTTCCACGGATAAATCAATCCCCTTCAACACTTCTACAAGGCTGTCTCCCTCGCCAAAGTTCTTTTTAATTCCCCTGATTTCCAAAAACATCATTTTATCCTCCCTTTTGCGGTTAGTCTATTCTAACTCGTGAAGTTTGTCAATATCATTTCTGCCCGGATAAAAGGATTTTAATAAAAAAATATTTTTTTGCAAAAATCACTTGACCTAAACCTCATTAGATGGTATTATATCACTCGTGGCGTAAGTCAAGCGGAAGTGTCGGAACTGGCAGACGAGCAAGACTAAGGATCTTGTGAGCATTGCGCTCGTGTGGGTTCAAGTCCCATCTTCCGCAGGAAATCAAAAGACTCAGGTTAAAACCTGAGTCTTTTTGATTTATGCCGAGGAGTCCCTTGAACCCATGGTCCAAGGTCTCCTCGGCATTATCATGCCTCGTCGGTCGGTTCGGGGGAAAAAAGGTTCAGGGAACCTTTTTTCTTCCCTCCTCTACAAGGAATTTAATAATTGTTATATTTTATTATCAAATATCTCTCAATCCCTTGAAAACACTAAGTTTATCGCAGGTAAGCTTTCCCTTAGACTTTCCCTTATGTTATATCTTGATGGAACTATGCAGATGTGGGTGGATGCTGAAGATTCCTTGAAAATTTGATAATCTAACATCAAAAATGAGTTGTGCAAAGAGAGAAACTATCTCTCTCCATGCACAGCCCACAAAAATTTATACAATATCCATTCTTATTTCATCAATAATACTTTT
>ULUU01020211.1_pt1 | contig 11442 bp, 12 predicted proteins | sample 1958871 | NCBI WGS metagenome assembly ULUU01 (sample SAMEA4835770, study PRJEB28245) | human gut metagenome | biome: gut microbiome; material: fecal sample | place: Denmark | collected 2008 | reverse complement strand
GAGCCGTGCCTGTTCGGCTGGAAGCTGAACGGGAAGCACCAGTGGTATTCCGACCGTAAGCAGACGACCATCTGGGAATATGACCGTCCGAAAGCCAGCAAAGAACACCCGACCATGAAGCCGGTGGCTCTGATGGCCTATCCCATCCAGAATTCGTCCATGAGCCATTGCATCGTCCTGGACCCATTCCTGGGTTCCGGCTCAACGCTCATGGCTTGCCAGCAGACGAACCGTATCTGCTATGGCATTGAACTGGATGAAAAATTCGTCGATGTTATCGTGAAGCGATACATCGAACAGTTTGGAAGCGAAAGTGTGTTTGTACTGCGTGGAAATGAGAAAATTCCCTATAATAAAGTGCAGAAATGACTTGCTATTATTGGCGTTCAGAGTGATATATGTACTAACAAAACAAGGAGGTACATAGACCATGACAATCCAAACGAATCTGAACGACCGCAAGGAACTGGCCAGAAAACTGATTCCTTTCAACCATAATGAAAAGCTTCATTACGCTGGAGCGCCGACCTTTGCCTAGGAAGGGCAGAGCTTCCGCATCCTTCGCAGCGGCGATATCGAATGTGACGATGGAAAGACAGAAGCCGCCATGATTGGTTTTCTCCAGCAGGAAGGCATCCTTCCGCAGCCGGAGCCGGCAGAAGGAACGGAAACCGAAGTGCCGCAAGAGCGGCTGCAGCAGGATGAAACGCCAGGATTGGAAGCACTGCCGCAGACGGAAACGGAGCCGGATATGATGGAAATTAAGGTTCCCTTTGATGGCATGAACGGGGCGCAGCTCCGCAATCTGGTCTTCATGCTCCATGCCCAGCAATACCTTCTGAACCGGGCTGCGGGGCATGAAAACATCCAGGTGCCGGACCGGCTGATTGAAGACCTGAAAGAGGAACCTGTGACAGACAGGACTTCCTTCTTTGCGGTCTACCAGAACTACAGAAAGGAAGGGAAAGGCTTCCTGATTACTGCAGAAACAGTGACATTCTGTTTGGCCGCGACAAACAACGCCGTGAAGAACCGTGCTTTGATTGAACTGACGGCCTTCATGGTCAGCGCGGCGAAAAAGGCGAAACGAATCAATCCCGTCACTCAGAAACCGGAGAATGAGAAATACTATCTGCGGATGTGGCTCCTGCGCATCGGCATGGGAACTAAAGCCAGTCACGAATCGCGCATGGCCCTGCTGAAAGGCCTGAACGGATGGAGCGCTTTCCGCACAGAAGCGGACGCCAAAGCCCACGCCGAACGACAGAAGGAACGCCGGAACCAGAACACATAAATCCTCGATTTAATTCATAATTATTCTCAAAAAGACTTGCTATTATGTGCCTTTAGAGTGATATATAGTGTACCGAAAGAACACACGCACAAATAGAAAGGACAGAGATAATTATGAAAACACTGCACTTTGGAATCGAAATGGAAATGACAGGGATTACGAGAAGCCGGGCGGCCAGCCTCATGGCCTGCTTCTTCGGAACGGAAAGCCGGCATGAAGGCGGAGCTTATGATACCTACACCGCAAGGGACGACCAGGGGCGGAAATGGAAAGCCATGAACGACTCCAGCCTGAACCCGCAGAAAAAGGTGAACGGCGAAATCATGGACGCTTCCGCCAACTACCGCACGGAGGTGGTCAGTCCCATCCTTTCCTACGAAGACATTCCGAAGCTGCAGGAACTGGTTCGGACGCTCCGCAAGGCCGGGGCCTTTGTCAACAAGTCCTGCGGCATCCACATCCACGTCGGAGCTGAACGGTTCACGGCAAAGACACTGCGGAATCTGGTGAACATTATGGCGAGCAAGGAAGACATGATTTACCGCGCCCTCCAGATCAACCCCTCACGGGAAAGCCGGTACTGCCGGAAAACGAACACCACGTTTCTAAAGGACCTCAACCGGAAAAAGCCGAACACGATGGACGGCATCGCCGACCTCTGGTATCAGGAAGCGCCCTACGGACGGGATTACCATTACAACAGCACCCGCTACCACGGATTGAATCTGCATGCCACCTTTACCAAAGGAACCGTCGAGTTTCGCCTTTTCAACGGCACCTTACACGCCGGCGAAATCAAGGCCTACATCCAGTTCTGCCTGGCGGTTGTCCATCAGGCCCTCACGCAGAAAAAGGCCTCGGCGCGGAAGACCGAAACGGACAATGAAAAATACGCCTTCCGGTGCTGGATGCTCCGGCTGGGGCTCATCGGCGACGAATTTAAGACCTGCCGGCTCCACTTCCTCAAACACCTCACGGGCAATTCCGCATGGCGCAACGCCGCCGCTTGAAGGGGATAGCCTCACGGGCAGCTTCGGCTGCCCTCGGGGTGGTAGAAGGGCATTCCCTTCAGAAAGGATGAGAGCGATGAACAAAAAAATCTACATTGCCTACGGCAGCAACATGAGCGAAGTGCAAATGGCCCAGCGGTGCCCTGACGCCACCCTTGCAGGGACAGGGAAAATATATGGGTACGAGCTGCTTTTTAAGGGTTCCCTGACCGGATGCTACGCTACCATTGAGCAGAAAGAAGATGCCTTTGTGCCGGTCGTCCTCTGGCGCATTTCTGCGGCGGATGAGCGGCGGCTCGATGTATACGAAGGATTCCCGCGGTTCTACTACAAGAAATCCGTCCCTGTTGAAACGGACGGCGGCACAATCCGCGGTCTGGTGTATATCATGCATGAGGAGCGGAGATTCGGGGAACCGGGCGATTGGTATTACCAGAACATGGAACGGGATTACCAGAAATTCGGCTTTGACCTGTCCATCCTGCGGCTGGGGTTGCGGAACAGCCGGACAAGGACAAAAGGCACACGGGTGCGGCTGATTTCCATGGACGATGTGCAGGCGCCGCCCGCAGGTACGGAAGGCACAGTCCAGTATGTCGATGATGCTGGAACTATCCACGTGCATTGGGATACGGGCGGCAGCCTCGGACTGGTACCCGGTGCCGATGAATGGGAAATTGTTGAATAAAATGCATAAATAACCGAAAAAGACTTGCTATTATGTGCGTTTAGAGTGATATATATACATGACGAAGGGGAAAGCCCCAAAGAAAAAGCACACGAAAGCGAGGAAACTACGATGAGAACAATCATTACACTGGATGGGAAGAAAATCAGCAAGAAAGCAGCCTGCGAAATGTTTGGAAAGGAAGACATGGACAAACGGATACGGGATGCCAGAGAAGCCTTTTCCGAAGATCCGAATGAAGAAAGCAGCTGGTGGATGGGGAACGGGATGCTGACCATCGAATTTCGGTAAACTTCCGGACAATAAGGGGCCGATAACAGGCCCCTTTTCTCGTAGAAAAATGCATAAATAACCGATAAATGACTTGCTATTATGTGCGTTTAGAGTGATATATATACACGACGAAGGGGACAAGCCCCAAGGAAAAAGCACACGAAAGCGAGGAATTTACCATGACAAACATCTATACACTCCGCAACCATTTTGAACTCCACAAATCTGGCACGGCCATTACAAGAGCTAATTTTGAAGACCATTTTAAGGTCACGAAGGAAAAAGTAACCTTTACCTTCAACGGCTGGGATGGCAAAAGCTACGATGGGGAAAGCCGCACGACGCGGGTCTACCGGACGGATATAAAGGGCTACGAAGACGCCCGATTCATCAAAATCGGCAAGGGCCTGCACTATATTGATGAAGAAAGCCGGGTTCTTGAACGGGCGACGGGCGAATACCATGCCGCAGCCAGCTGGCTGGTCGATGTCCTGAGGAACACGAAATAGGGAAAAACTAAAGACGGAAATCAGGAAACTGAAGAAAGAACAACGGACCTGCAAGAATCGCTTCCGGTTCCAGTGCATCTGCCAGACACTCAGCCGGCTGGAACGGGAATACGAAGCCCTTGAAGAACTTTACTGAGAAACCCGGAAAGAGACCGCAAGGCCTCTTTTTTTGTAGAAAAATGCATAAATAATCGAAAAATGACTTGCTATTATGTGCGTTTAGAGTGATATATATACATGCCAGAAGGAAAGGCACACAGATAACAAGGAGGCACATGAACATGACAAAAATGGAAATGATTGAAAAATTCTACGGACAGCACGAAGAACTGAACAAAAAATACGAAGAAGCCGAAAAAGCGCAGGATGAAAAAGGCATGAGCGCCTGCCGGAAAGCGTACCAGGGACTTTTGAAGGAAATCCGGACGAAAGGGACAGGCTTCAGCAACATGATGAAACTTTACAGTACCATGAAGAAGCGCGGAAACAGCCGGATTGACTTGAACGATATTTACCGGGAACCAGAAAAATTGATTGCAACTTTCCGGGATTTCGGAGTAACGGAATTCACATTTTCATCCACCTGGTCGGGTGCTACGGAAACGGCCTGGGCTTTCACGAAACTCGGCTGTAGCCTGAAAGGCATGACTGAGATTCACGGTTCCGGCCAGGACTTCATGACCGGCAAATACGAAACGATCCCCGCATTCCTTTTCACCCTTTAAGGAATCGGGGACACGAAACATCAAAAAAATATGAGGAGACCGCAAACGCGGCCTTCTCTGTCGTACAGCCCGCAAGGGCTTTTTTTATTGGGAGGTGAGCGCCATTGGCTGTACGAGGAAGGAAACCGAAACCGACGGCACTCAAGGTGCTGGAGGGAAATCCCGGCCACCGGCCGCTCAACAAAAAAGAACCGCTGCCCAAGGGCAGGCTGCCCCGCTGCCCGGACTGGCTGGAAGACGACGCCAAGAAGGAATGGAAACGGCTGGGGAAAGTCCTTGCTGAGATGGGCATGCTGACCAATCTGGATATGATGGCCTTTGCCGGCTACTGCCAGGCATATGCTCGCTGGAAAGGGGCGGAAGAATTCATTACCCGGCATGGGGATATGGTGCGGACGCCGAATGGTTACCTGCAGCAGGTGCCGCAGGTGTCTATCGCCCAGACTAACCTCAAAATTATGCTGAAATTCTGCGAGCAGTTCGGACTGACCCCGTCTGCCCGGAGCCGTATGGTCGGGGAAGAAAACGGGATAGAAAAAGAAACGGATGAAATGGAACTGCTGTTAAGGGGGTGATGAGTTTGGCATTTGTGTATAAGCCGTCAGCGTTCATGCTGCCGGATTCCCATTATGATAAAGAAAAGGCCGACCGGGCCGTCGCTTTTATCGAAAATCTCTGTCATACCAAAGGAAAATGGGCCGGGAAACCTTTCCTGCTCCTGCCGTGGCAGGAACAGATCGTGCGTGATTTGTTCGGTATCGTGAAGGAAGACGGGAAACGGCAGTTCCTGACGGCCTATATAGAGATACCAAAGAAGAACGGGAAACAGCTCGCATTAGACACGCCGATTCCAACCCCGGACGGGTGGAAAACCATGGGAACCATTGCCATTGGGGATTGCGTTTTCGATGAGCGGGGAAAGCCATGTCATGTGGTGGCGAAAAGTCTGATAGATGACACGGAGCAGGCCTATGAGCTGGTCTTTCGTGATGGCGGACGGATTGTGGCCGGTGAACGGCATTTGTGGGATGTGGAATACATTCATGGAAAGACAAGGCCAAAACGCTGGACAACAGGCGAGATTTACCGTCGTACCCGGAAGTATCGTGAAACGTTAAGCGACAACCGTTCCATCATACGGATTCCCGTAAATGCTCCTTTACATCTTCCAGAGGCAGACCTTCCTGTAGACCCGTATCTGTATGGCTACTGGCTGGGAAATGGCTGCGCTACGAAGCCGGAAATCACTGTCCGGGATTGCGACGTGGATGACCTTATTTCATTCATCCCCTATCTGCTGCATAACCGGTATCCACAGGCCTGCGGTGGAAGTGAAATCCTGGTATATAAGGAACTGAAGAAAATTCTGGTGCCGCACTTCAGGGAAAAGGTCATCCGGCCGGAATACCTGCGGTCATCGGAACATCAACGTTGGGAACTGCTGCAGGGACTCATGGATTCCGATGGCTGTGTAAGTGTCGTCAAAGGCCAGAGCATCTACGTCAGTACCATCCAGCGATTGGCAGAATCGGTACAGGAACTCCTGTGGTCATTAGGTATCAAGAACTCTCTGACCACCTGCCCGTCCACCCGTTATGGGAAGCCGACAGGGGAAACACTATATCAGATCCGGTTCACAGCCTTTACCGACCAGCCGGTCAGCAAACTTCATCGGAAAAGCATTCGCAGACAGGAACGTGTGAAACAGACACGCTCCGGTTTTCATTATCTGAAAGAAATTCGGATGCTTGCTTGTAAAGTCAAAATGCAGTGCATCCAAGTGGACAGTCCGTCCCATTGCTACCTGGCCGGGCGGAATATGGTCAAAACGCACAACAGCGAGCTGGCTGCCGCTATTGCCTTGTATCTCCTGTATGCTGATAATGAACCGAGCGCAGAGGTCTATGGTGCGGCCTGTGATCGCAACCAGGCGTCTATCGTATTCGATGTAGCCCGGCAAATGGTGGAGATGAGTCCGGCTCTGATGCGCCGTTCCAAGATACGGTCGGCAGGGAAGCGGATTATCAACTACCGCAACGCCGGGTTTTATCAGGTGCTTTCCGCTGAAACTGGCACAAAGCATGGATTGAATGTTTCAGGTCTTGTATTTGACGAAATCCACGCCCAGCCGAACCGGAAGCTCTACGATGTACTGACCAAAGGCTCCGGCGATGCCCGGGAGCAGCCGCTCTTTTTCATCATCACTACAGCAGGCAATGACAAGAACAGTATCTGTTATGAACTGCACGCCAAGGCATTGGATTTGATGCAGGGACGGAAGAAGGATTCCACCTTTTATCCGGTAGTGTATGGCTTGGAAGCAGATGAAGACTGGACGGATGAAGCCAACTGGTACAAGGCGAATCCGTCCTTGAGACACACCATCAAAATCGAGCGCGTCCGGGAGGCTTATCAGAACGCCATTGAAAATCCGGCTGAGGAGAATGTGTTTAAACAGCTCCGGCTGAATATCTGGACATCAGCCAGTATCCGATGGATTCCGGAACAGGTATACGACAAGGGAAATCTCCCCATCGACCTGGATTCTCTCCGGGGCCGGATGTGTTACGGCGGTCTGGACTTATCCAGTACTTCAGATATCACGGCCCTGGTTTTGGCTTTTCCGCCACGAAGAGATGATGAGAAATACATTCTGCTGCCGTTCTTCTGGCTGCCGGAAGACACGCTGGAACTGCGGTGCCGACGGGACCATGTTCTCTACGACGTATGGCAGAAGCAGGGCTTCATCCAGACGACGGAAGGGAACGTCATCCATTACGGCTTCATTGAAAAATTTATCGAACACTTGGGCGAAACCTACAATATCCGGGAAATCGCCTACGACAGGTGGAACGCCACCCAGATGGTGCAGAACCTGGAAGACATGGGGGTTACCATGGTTCCCTTCGGCCAAGGGTTCAAGGATATGTCGCCGCCGTCGAAAGAGCTGTTCAAGCTCCTGATGGAAGGGAATATCATCCATGGCGGAAATCCTGTTCTCAAATGGATGGCGGGCAATGTTGTCATGCGGCAGGACCCTGCGGGAAACATTAAGCCGGATAAAGAAAAATCCGTCGAAAAAATCGACGGAATCGTGGCGTCCATCATGGCGCTGGACCGCTGTATCCGCAACGGAGCAGGCTGTAGCAGTGTCTATGATGAACGGGGCGTTATTGTTTTTTGAGTAATTGGATACGTGCTTCTATTTCTTTCAGAGCTTTTTTATGAAGCATTTCAGGTTCTACGGCGTGACTGCGTGAATCCCATAGTTCTTGTAGTGCTTTTATTGCTAAGTTAGTACCTAAAAGCTGAGCGGCAAAGGCATCAGCTTCTCTTTCAGGAGGAATAACGGTTCCTGGTGGTAGCTTTTTTCTATCTTTCGTTATTGCTGCATATTTTTGATAATGATTTAATACAATATGACCTATTTCATGAAAAATCATAAATAAACATTCCTGCTTTTCTGTTACTAGTCTTTCAAAAAAAATATTACCAATTAAAATATACGGACGGTGATTGGGCGGAATGCTAGTACAAATAAGTCGATTCTTTGAATGGATAAGTTCATCTTGGCTTAATACGATATTTACGACTCTTTTGCGATTTTCTTTGTCATAAATATATCCGATAATTTTATGGGCCATTAGCTGACATAATGTTTTTATACTGGAGGCGGGTGGGTGGTTGTGCAGGATTAACCGGTAAGGAGAAGCGGGTATATCGTAAATTTTCATGGTATCATCTCCTAATATATATGGTACTTATAGTATTATTTTAAAACAGTTTTTATTAGTATTCAACTTGTTCCTATCTGTGAGAAGTCATAGATACTTTTTTTTGTGCCCGAATTCAGGAGGTAATTTATGAAAATTCCATCCTTGTCCCAGTTATTTAAGTCGAGGGACAAGCCTCAGAACTATTATATCGGCACGGATTTCCGTTACCTGTTTGGTCTGTCTACGAGCGGCAAGACGGTGAACGAGTTCACGGCCATGCAGACTACAGCCGTGTATGCCTGTGTGCGTATTCTGGCGGAAACCCTGGCGGCTCTGCCACTCCAGATGTACCGCTACACGTCGGGCGGCAAGGAACGGGTCTATGACCACCCGCTGTACCATCTGCTCCATGATGAGCCAAATCCGGAGATGACCTCGTTCATCTTCAGGGAAACGCTTATGAGCCACCTGCTCATCTGGGGCAACGCCTACGCCCAGATTATCCGTGACCGCCTGGGAAGGGTGCAAGGATTGTATCCATTGCGGCCGGATAAGATGACCGTGTGCCGGGATAATCAGGAAAAGATTTTTTATCTGTATACCAAGACCAGTGATGAGAATCCGAACATCAGGCCGTATGGGCAGGTGGCTTTGCCCAAGGAAGAAGTGCTGCACATCCCCGGTCTCGGTTTTGATGGCCTTGTTGGGTATTCGCCGATTGCCATGGCCCGTAATGCCGTGGGCATGACCATGGCCTGTGAGGAATATGGGGCATCTTTCTTTGCTAACGGGGCCAGTCCCAGCGGGGTGCTGGAACATCCCGGCGTTCTGAAGGACCCGGCCAAAGTCCGGGATTCGTGGAATGCAGTCTACCGGGGAACGGGCAATGCCCACAAGGTAGCTGTGCTGGAAGAAGGCATGAAGTACCAGCAGATTGGCATCCCGCCGGAAGAAGCACAGTTCCTGGAGACGCGGAAGTTCCAGCTCGATGAGATTGCCCGGCTCTACCGTATCCCGCCGCACATGATCGGCGACCTGGAGAAAAGTTCCTTCAATAACATCGAGCAGCAGTCTATGGAATTCGTGAAATACACTCTGGACCCCTGGGTCATCCGCTGGGAGCAGGCCATGCAGAAAGCCCTGTTCCTGCCGGAAGAGAAGAAGCAGTATTTCCTGAAGTTCAATGTGAACGGTCTCATGCGCGGCGACTATGAGAGCCGCATGACCGGATACAGCATCGGCCGGCAGAACGGCTGGCTGTCCGCCAATGATATCCGGGAGATGGAAGACATGAATCCCGTACCCGATGAGGAAGGCGGCAATCTGTACCTGGTAAACGGCAGCATGACCAAACTCAAGGATGCAGGGGCCTTTGCACAGAAGGGAGAAACGAATGAAACATAAATTTTGGAGATGGGTGACTAACGAAGCACCCGATGCCTTTGGCAGCGACCGGACGCTGTATCTTGATGGCCAGATCTCAGACGAAACCTGGTGGGGCGATGAAGTGACACCGAAGGCTTTCAAGGAAGAACTGAATGCGGGTCGCGGCGACATCACCCTCTGGATCAACAGCCCGGGCGGTGACTGTTTTGCCGCTGCCCAGATCTATAACATGCTCATGGATTATCCCGGGAATGTCACCGTCAAGATTGACGGCTTGGCGGCTTCGGCTGCTTCTGTCATCGCCATGGCCGGGACGAAGGTCTGCATGTCGCCGGTGGCCATCCTGATGATCCATAATCCGGCGACCCTGGCTTATGGGGATAAAGCCGAGATGGAAAAGACCATCGGCATGCTGAGTGAAGTCAAGGAGAGCATCATCAATGCCTATGAAATCAAGAGCGGCCTGGCCCGCACGAAGATTTCGCACATGATGGATGACGAAACCTGGCTCAACGCACGGAAAGCCGTGGAGCTGGGCTTCGCCGATGAGATCCTCTTTGGCCAGAAAGAAGGAGAGGAACAGTTGGAGGCTATGCTGTACAGCCCAGTCACGGTGACGAATTCCTTTGTACAGAAACTGAAACCCAAGAAAACCTTGCAGAAAGTGCCAGCCGCTTCCTTAGAAAAACGGCTGGCATTACTTATTCATTGATAGGAGGACAACATAATGGATACGATTTTAGCACTGCGTGAAAAGAGAAAGAACCTCTGGGAATCCGCCAAGAATTTCCTGGATACGGTGCGCGATGACAACGGTATGGTTTCCGCTGAAGACGCGGCCCGGTACGACAAGATGGAAGAAGATGTGGTGAACCTGGGAAAAGAAATCGACCGCCTGGAACGCCAGCAGCGGTTGGATGCCCAGATGGCTCAGCCGACTTCGGCGCCTATTGTAGAACAACCTGGCATAGGAAACCAGACTCAGGAAAAGAAAGGCCGTGCATCCAATGCTTACAAGAAAGCCTTCTGGGACAGCATCCGTCATAAGAACTTTATCGATGTGCAGAATGCCCTGAGTGTTGGTACGGATGCCGATGGCGGCTATCTGGTGCCGGATGAATTCGAACATCAGCTCATTGACAAACTCCAGGAAGAAAATTTCTTCCGCAGCCTGGCAACAGTCATCCATACCAGCGGCGACCGCAAGATTCCCGTCGTGACAGGCCATGGGGAAGCCGCATGGATGGAAGAAAACGGCTTGTATCCGGACAGCCAGGATACCTTCGGCCAGCAGTCCATCGGGGCATACAAACTGGGGACGGCTATCCGTGTGTCGGAAGAACTCCTGAACGACAGCGTCTTTGACCTGGAAAGCTATATCGCCGGCGAATTTGCCCGCCGTATCGGCACGAAGGAAGAAGAAGCCTTTCTTACTGGCGACGGGAAGAACAAGCCGACTGGCGTGTTCCCGTCTGCGGAACTGGGCGTGACGGCCAATGGCGCATCCATCACCTTTGATGATGTCATCGATCTGTATCATTCCCTGCGTATCCCGTACCGCCGCAAGGCCGTATGGCTCCTGAACGATGCTACGATCAAGGCCCTGCGCAAAATCAAAGACAACAACGGCAACTACATCTGGCAGCCGTCCGTCACAGCCGGGACACCGGATACCATCCTGAACCGTCCCTGCTACTGTACTTCCTTTGCTCCGGAACTGGCGGCCGGCAACCGCCCCATGCTCTTCGGCGATTTCAGCTACTATTGGATTGCCGACCGGGAATACCGCTCCTTCAAGCGGCTCAACGAACTGTATGCCGCCAACGGCCAGATCGGCTTCC
>ULUU01038865.1_pt1 | contig 11510 bp, 9 predicted proteins | sample 1958871 | NCBI WGS metagenome assembly ULUU01 (sample SAMEA4835770, study PRJEB28245) | human gut metagenome | biome: gut microbiome; material: fecal sample | place: Denmark | collected 2008 | reverse complement strand
GGCGTACGTCTTGAGGTAGCGGCCGACGCCGTATCGCTGATAGCCGATGCCGGATTCGATCCGGAGTTTGGAGCACGTCCAGTAAAACGTGCCTTGCAGCGCCTGTTGCTCAACGATTTGAGTAAGGCTCTGCTGGCCGGACAGGTTGACCGCACACGACCCATCAAGGCCGTGGCCGAAGGTGATCACCTGAAGTTTGAAAACTAATCACTTTTTCGTTCCGCCCCTGCGTGGGCGATGGGACTGGACATAATAATATAAGTGAGTGAGCCGCACGGGCGTCCTGCTGGGAGTCATACTCCGGCAGGCAGCCCGTGCGGACTTTTTTGTAAGAGGGGACAAAATTGTGTCAGTCCTGCCGATTTGGCACGGTGTTTGCTAACTAAATTGCAGAAAATAATTAAAAAATCTCAGATATTTATGGCAAAAGGAACTATCGGGGTAACTACTGACAACATTTTCCCCGTCATCAAAAAGTTTTTGTATAGCGATCATGAAATTTTCCTGCGCGAGCTCGTGTCTAACGCCGTAGATGCCACGCAGAAGTTGAAGACCTGCGCCATGAAAGGCGACTTCAAGGGCGAGTTGGGCGACTTGGCCGTGCGTGTAAGCGTGGACGAGAAGGCCGGTACGCTGACTGTCAGCGACCGCGGACTCGGTATGACCGCTGAGGAAATCGACAAATACATCAACCAGATTGCCTTTTCGGGCGTGACGGACTTTCTGGATAAATACAAGGACGACGCCAACGCTATTATCGGTCACTTCGGACTGGGCTTCTATTCAGCCTTCATGGTAGCCAAGAAGGTGGAAATCCTGACCCGCAGCTACCGTGAGGATGCCAAGGCCGTGCGCTGGACCTGCGACGGTTCACCTGAATACGACATGGAGGATGCCGAGCGCGCCGACCGTGGTACGGACATTATTCTGCATATTGACGATGATTGCAAGGAGTTCCTCGAGAAGGGCCGTATCCAGAGCCTGCTGGAGAAGTACTGCAAGTTCCTGCCCGTGCCGGTAGTGTTCGGAAAGAAAACCGAATGGAAGGACGGCAAGCAGGTAGACACCGAGGAGGACAATCAGATTAACGACGTCAACCCGATTTGGACGCGCAAACCGTCGGAACTGAAGGACGAGGACTACAAGAAGTTCTATCGCGAACTCTATCCGATGGCCGACGAGCCGCTCTTCTGGATTCACCTGAACGTAGACTACCCGTTCAACCTGACCGGTGTGCTTTATTTCCCGAAAATCAAGAGCAATCTTGACTTCCAGCGCAACCGCATCCAGCTCTACTGCAATCAGGTATTCGTTACCGACCAGGTGGAGAATATCGTGCCGGACTTCCTGACCTTGCTGCACGGCGTCATTGATTCTCCGGACATTCCGTTGAACGTCAGCCGAAGCTACCTGCAGAGCGACCAGAACGTGAAGAAGATTTCTACCTACATCACCAAGAAGGTAAGCGACCGCTTGCAATCCATCTTCAAGAATGACCGCAAGACTTATGAAGAGAAGTGGGACGACCTGAAGCTCTTTATCCACTACGGTATGCTGACGCAGCCCGACTTCTACGACAAGGCCAAGGATTTTGCCCTGCTCAAGGATGTGGACGGCAAATACTATACTTACGAGGAATATAAGGAACTTATCAAGGGCGAGCAAACGGACAAAAATGATACGCTGGTCTATCTGTATGCCAATCAGAAGGAAGCACAGTACAGCTTCATTGAGTCGGCCAAGGCTAAAGGCTATAACGTGCTGCTGATGGACGGTCAGCTCGATACGGCCCTGGTAGGCATGCTGGAGCAGAAGTTTGAGAAGACCCGCTTCTCTCGCGTAGATGGTGACACCATCGACAAACTGATTGTAAAGACTGATGCCAAGAGCGTCAGCCTGAATGAGGAGCAGACGGGCTTGCTGACAGGCGCTTTCCAGTCGCAGATGCCGAAGATTGAGAAGACGGAATTCCACGTAGAGGTGGGCAGCCTGGGTGAAGGAGATCTTCCGGTTGTTGTCACGCAGAGCGAGTATATGCGCCGTATGAAGGAGATGAGCCAGTTGCAGAGCGGCATGTCATTCTACGGAGAAATGCCCGACATGTATAACCTTGTGCTCAATGCCGATCATCCTTTGGTGAAGAAAGTGCTGGATGAGACAGAGGCTGATACCTGTGAGACTCTGGCTCCGATAGAGGCTGAAATCAAGGGCCTGAAAGCCCGTCAGCAGGTATTGGAACAGCAGCAGAAGGACAAGAAGGCTGACGAAATCACCGACGAGGATAAGAAAAATCTGACGGATTGTCACGAGCAGCTTGAAAGTGAGCAGAAGAAACGCGAGGAAACCATTGCTGCCAGCGCAGCCAAGAATGATGTACTGCATCAGCTGATTGATTTGGCTTTGTTGCGCAACGGTTTGCTGAAGGGTGAGGCGCTCGACAAGTTCCTCAAACGCAGTGTCAACTTGATGAAATAAGTAATCACACGGAAAAATAGAAATGCCGACAGAGGGGCGGAGTGGCCAAAAGCTCCATCCCTCTGTTCGTTTTTTCAAAAAAAGAGAAACGTATGAAACAGAGTTTCGGAAAAAGTCTTTTGCTATTGTTTCTGTCCTTGTTCGGACCGACGATGACGGCTGCCGTCAAAGTGGTTTATCAGCGAAGTGATTCGCTGAAGGTGGTGAGGTTGGTCGCTCAGGGCCGAAAACTGAAAGCTGCCGACCGTCCGGTGTATTTTGGACGGCAGTTCTTGGGCGTTCCCTATGTGGCCGCCACGCTTGAAGGCCATGATCCCGAATGTCTGGTGGTTAACTTGCGGCAGCTGGACTGCACAACGTTGGTGGAGAATGTGGCCGCCCTGACGTGGGCATGTCAGGAACGTGGGGATGCCTGGAAAAATTATATCAAATATCTGGAGCGGCTGCGCTACAAAGACGGCCGGCTCAACGGCTATGCTTCGCGGTTGCATTATTTTACGGAATGGATGTCCGACAATACGCGGCGTAAACTTGTGGTTCCCGTTAATGCCGGAGCTGTGGCGTCGGCTTCGTTTGCTCCGGTGTTGTCGTATATGAGTACTCATCCCACGGCCTATCCGATGCTTAAAAAACATCCTGAATGGGTATCGGTAATTGCACGTAACGAAAAGCAATTCAGCGGGATTCGGGTCAATTATATTCCGCGTGACAAGCTCAATGGAGGGCGCAGTACGCTGGGGGCCATACGCAATGGCGATATCGTGGCGATTGTGACCCGGCGCAAGGGGCTTGATTACAGCCATGTAGGGCTGGCGGTATGGGGGAAGGATGGCAAACTGCATTTGCTGAACGCCTCGAGCCTGCGGAAAAAAGTGGTAGAAGAACCGCAAACACTTTATCGGTACATGTTGGGACAACGTAACCAGATGGGCATTCGTCTGGTCCGCTTGGCCTGCTGTGTGAACTGAGCCGTGTCTTGTCCGTGTTGGAGATTAGCGGTGGCGGTATTCTGAGGGTGACATCCCCGTAGCCGATTTGAAGTATTTTCCCAGAAAGGACTGGTTGGGAAAGTTTAGTCGTTCAGCTATTTCCTTGATGGTATAATCGCTACAGGAAAGGTAGGTTTTGATTTCTACCAGAACAACAAGTGAAATCCATTGTCCGGCGGTACGTCCACTTACCTTTTTGATCACTTCTGACATGTACTTGGGCGAAAGACACAACTGTGAGCTATACCACGAAATGTCACGCTGTTTGCGGTAGTTTTGCGAGAGCAGGTGTATGAATCGTTCGAAAATGGCACCGCTGCGGCTGTTTGAGGCAGAATCCGAACAATAACGGCGGTAAAGGAAGTTGCATACGTCAAAGTAATATGTTCGCAGAAGTAAGGCTACCAGTTCACGCTGGAAATGATTGTTACGTTCGTTGAGTCGTTCCTGAATCATGTTGAACATACGTACAACCTGACTGATCTCTTCCTCATTGAGCTTGATGATGGGCCGTTCCAGCAGGAATACCAGGTAGGGCAAAAAACTTTGCAACCCGATCAGGCTGTCCTGTGAATATCGTGACGATACAAGCATGAAGCGTCCTTTAAAATCAGGGGTCCATTGGCAGTTGTCAAGAACCTGTTCGCCGGTACCGATAAGAAATTCGCCGGCTTTTATTTCCAGCGGTTGCGAATTGAGTCGGAATGTGGCGCTTCCTTGCAGGCACAGGGCGTGTGTAATAAATCCGAGTCGGCGCGGTTGTAGGGGGTTGTCGTATCTGCTTACGTCGTCCAGAAACAAAACGTCACCCTCTACTCCCATGGCTTCTGTCTTGAAACTGTATTCAGCGTCTTTCAGATTGACGTGTCTGATTTCCTTGTCTTTCATGATAATTGATAATGAAAGATACAAATATGGCCATAAAAAATGAGAAAAACCATTTTGTCGCCCATAAAAAATAAAAAGAACGCCGGGTAGATTTCTATTTTCCGTCAAAAAATGGCGCGTTGCCAAAATATCTTGTTAATTTTGTAGCCTACATATTATTTTAAAGCAATCAACAATGTCGTGTATTCTGCATATTGAGAGCACAACTACGGTGTGTTCAGTAGCGTTGAGTCAGGATGGAGCATGCCTTTTTGAAAAGGCAAATTATGACGGCCCCCAGCATAATACGCTGTTGGCCCCTTATGCCGAAGAAGCCTTGTCTTTTGCCGACAGTCATGCCATTCCGCTTGATGCGGTAGCTGTCAGTTGTGGTCCGGGTTCTTATACCGGGTTGCGTATCGGCGTTTCTACGGCCAAAGGTCTGTGCTACGGCCGCAATGTGCCGCTGATTGCCGTGGGAACGTTGGAGTTGTTGTGTGTGCCCGTATTGTTATATCATGATTTGCCGGAAGAAGCTTTGATTTGTCCGATGCTTGACGCCCGTCGTATGGAGGTATATTCAGCCGTTTATGACCGCGCACTTGGCGTAAAGCGTAAAATAGAAGCTACGGTAGTTACTCCTGACAGTTACATCGAATTTCTTGAGCAGGGGCCCGTGTACTTTTTCGGCAATGGTGCAGCCAAATGCCAGGAAGTGATTCGGCACCCTAATGCACATTTCATCGATAAGATTGTTCCCCTGGCCAAGAATATGATTCCTTTGGCTGAAAAGGCTGTAGCGCAGCAAAAATATGCTGATGTAGCTTATTTTGAGCCTTTTTATCTGAAACAGTTTGTGACGACAAAACCCAAAAAACTTTTGAATGGATTATAATACCCAACGCAGTAAAATCCTTCTGCCCGAATACGGACGTACGGTGCAGAATATGGTGGAAAATGTGCTGAGTTTAGAAAATAGGGCCCAGCGCCAGAAAGGTGCGGAACTGATTATAAAAGTAATGGCCAACATGTTTCCGCAGAGTAAGAATGTGCCCGACTTTAAACATAAATTGTGGGACCATCTGGCTCTGATGTCCGATTACCAGTTGGACATAGACTATCCTTACGGAAAACCGGAACCCAAGTCTGCCGATTCCCGTCCCATGCGCATACCCTATCCGTCACATCGCATAGGATATCGTCATTATGGCAAATCGCTCGAATCGTTCATCAACTATCTGAACGAGCTTCCTGAAGGTGAAGAGAAAAATCAGTTGAGTTTGCTCGTAGCCGGTCAGATGAAACGTAGTTTGGCTGAGTGGAACAAGGATTCGCTGAACAATGAAAAAGTGGTAGCCGATTTGGCACGCTATACGCACGGGCAGGTTCAGCTTGAGGCTGCGCTGCTGAAAAATACCGGTGTCCGCAGCACTCGTCCGAATAACAATGGCTTGCGTACCTCACGTAACAAACGGGGAAAACGGGCTTATTAAGGCGGACTTTTTTCGTATTTTGTGAACTAAAAAACATTTCGTCATGTCATCATTTATTATTGAAGGCGGTCATCGGCTTCACGGAACCATTATTCCGCAGGGTGCCAAAAACGAGGCCCTGCAGGTGCTTTGTGCCACCTTGCTGACGGAAGATTGCGTCAGAATCAAGAACATTCCGGATATTCTCGACGTAAATAATCTGATTCAACTGTTGGCAGACATCGGGGTAGAAATTACGGTAAACGGTCCCAACGACATGACGTTTTGTGCGCGACATATAAATGCCGACTATCTGCAGAGTGAAACCTTCTATAAGCGCTGTTCCTCATTGCGTGGCAGTATTCTGCTCATCGGGCCTTGTCTGGCGCGTTTCGGACGTACGGTAGTGGCGCAACCCGGAGGTGACAAAATCGGCCGCCGCCGGTTGGATACCCATTTTTATGGTATTTCAAAGCTGGGAGCCACTTTCGATTATGATGAGAAGCTCAACATATTCAACGTGCAGGCCCCCAAGCTGAAGGGAACGTACATGCTGCTCGATGAGGCTTCCGTAACCGGTACGGCTAATATTATTATGGCTGCCGTGCTGGCTGAAGGCACTACTACCATTTATAATGCCGCCTGCGAACCTTATGTGCAGCAGCTTTGTCACCTGCTCAATGCCATGGGCGCACGCATCAGTGGCATTGCTTCTAATCTTATCACCATTGTCGGGGTTAAAAGACTGCATGGTGCTGAACATCGCATCCTGCCCGATATGATTGAAATCGGCAGCTTCATCGGAATGGCAGCCATGGTGGGCGACGGCTTGCGTATCAAGGATGTCTCCCTGCGCAATCTGGGCATGATTCCCTATGTGTTCCAGCGACTGGGCATACGGGTTGAAACCGAGGGTGACGACCTTTATATCCCGAGGCAGGACCATTATGAAATCGAGTCGTTTATCGACGGTTCGTTCATGACGCTGGCTGATGCACCCTGGCCCGGTCTGACTCCCGATTTGCTGAGTGTGCTGATTGTGGTGGCTACGCAGGCCAAGGGGTCGGTCCTGTTCCATCAGAAAATGTTCGAAAGCCGTCTCTTCTTTGTGGATAAGCTCATTGAAATGGGCGCGCAGATTATTCTGTGTGACCCTCACCGCGCCGTTGTCGTCGGTCACGATAACGAATTGCCGCTGCGTGCCCGTACCATGGTTTCGCCCGACATCCGTGCCGGTATTGCCATGCTGATTGCCGCCATGAGCGCCAAGGGCACGAGCCGCATTGACAACGTCGGTCAGATTGACCGTGGTTATGAGCATATAGAAGAGCGCCTGAATGCCCTGGGAGCCAAAATACAGCGAGTTGACTAACTTATTTTCTGCTATGTTATGATTCGTCCCGACAGCATTTACGGCATAGGCCGCATCACCCGTACACACGGCGTCAACGGTAAGGTGGAACTTCAGTTTACCGATGATGTATTCGACCGCGCCGATGCTCCTTACCTGTTTTTGGAAATGGACGGTTTGCCTGTACCTTTCTTTTGGGAGGAATACAGCTTCAAGAACCAGCATGCCGCCCTCTTCAAGTTTGAAGACGTCGACAATGAGCAGCAGGCCCGTCGTCTGGTGGGTGCGCAGGTCTTTTACGACCGTCGTTTCGCTCCTCATACGGCGCCCGACATGGACAGCTTCAAGTTTTTTGTAGGCTATCGTGTGCTTTTGCCCGACGGTCGTGAAGTGGGCCGGGTTGAATCGGTGGATGAGTCGTCGGCCAATGTGTTGCTTTCCATCCGTCATACTGACGGGCATGAGATTATGCTTCCGTTTCATCCCGACCTGGTCACCTCGTTCGACGAGCAGCAGCGGGACCTGGTCATGGATGTGCCCGAGGCGTTGCTCAGCCTGAACGACTAAAATTCTGTCTCTCACAAATTCTCTCCTTGATATGTCAAAACGAAGTCTCGTAATTTTGGGCGCCACCGGTTCAATCGGAACCCAGGCTTTGGATGTGGTCCGGCAGCACCCGGACCTTTTTGAGGTATATGCCCTTACCGCCCATAATAATATAGAAAAGCTCATGGAGCTGGCCCGCGAGTTCCAGCCCCAGGCCGTAGTCATTGCCAACGAAGAAAAGTTCGACGCCTTGCGCGACGGGCTGGCCGACTGCCCCATTACGGTGTATGCCGGTGCCGATGCGCTGTGTCAGATTGTGGAGGCCGGTCCGGTGGATATGGTACTGGCGGCCATGGTCGGCTTTTCGGGGCTACTGCCCACCATTCATGCCATCAAGGCCCGCAAGGCCATTGCTCTGGCCAACAAGGAAACGCTGGTGGTGGCCGGTGAGTTGATTACGTCGCTTGCCCGGGAATACAAAGTGCCCATCCTGCCAGTCGACAGTGAGCACTCTGCCATCTTCCAGTGTCTGGCCGGCGAGTACGACAACGATATCGAAAAACTCATTCTGACCGCTTCGGGCGGCCCCTTCCGCGGTTACGACGAGGCCCGCCTGGCTGCCGTAACGCCCGCCCAGGCCCTGCAGCATCCCAATTGGGAGATGGGGGCCAAAATCACCATTGACTCCGCCACGATGATGAACAAGGGGTTCGAGGTGATGGAAGCCCGCTGGCTGTTTGGCGTTGAGCCCGACCGCATTGAGGTAGTGGTGCATCCCGAAAGCGTCATCCACTCTGCCGTACAGTTTGCCGACGGCAGCATCAAGGCGCAGCTGGGCATGCCCGACATGCGTATCCCCATTCAGTATGCCTTCAGCTATCCCGGCCGCCTGTCGCTCAACTGTCCGCGGCTTGACCTTTTTGCGTTGCAGACCATGCACTTTGAGCGGCCCGACAGCCGCACGTTCCGTTGTCTGGCAGCTGCCTACGAGGCCATACGCCGCGGCGGCAATATGCCCTGTATCTGCAATGCGGCCAACGAGGTGGCCAACGCCGCTTTCCGGTCCGGCCGTATCGGATTCCTGCAGATAGCCGACGTGATTGAGCGCATGATGCAGGAAGTAAGCTACGAGGCGGCTCCTACGCTCGACAATTATCTGCAGACCGATGCCGAGACGCGTCGGCGCAGCGAGGCGCTCATCGCGTCATTATAGTATTTAATTACACACATACTTACTCACACAGAAAAAATCCAATGGAAGTATTTTTTATCAAAGCCCTGCAGCTCATTCTCTGTTTTGCGCTGCTGGTGTTGTGTCATGAGGGCGGGCATTTCCTGTTTGCCAAGCTCTTTAAGGTAAGAGTTGAAAAGTTCTGCCTGTTTTTCGACCCGTGGTTCCACCTCTTCAAGTGGCGCCCCAAAAAGAGCGAAACCACCTACTACGTGGGCTGGCTCCCTCTGGGCGGCTATGTCAAGATTGCGGGAATGATTGACGAGTCGATGGACACCGAGCAGATGAAACAGCCCGTAAAGCCCTGGGAGTTCCGGGCCAAACCCGCCTGGCAGCGCCTGCTCATCATGATTGGCGGTGTGCTGGTCAATTTTTTCCTGGCCTTCTTTATCTATTCCATGGTGCTCTTTACCTGGGGCGAAACCTACGTACCCGTCAAGAACATGACCCACGGTTTCAAGTTTAACGAAACCGCCAAGTCCTACGGTTTCCGCGACGGCGACATCCCCCTGCGCACCGATACGCGCACCTTCAAGAGCTTCGACTCCAACGAAACCGTGGGCGACATGTACCGCGGTATTTCCGAGGCCCGTCAGGTTGTGGTGTGGCGCGGCGGAAAGGAAGTGACCCTTTCCCTGCCCGGCAACCTCAACATGCTCGACATGATGAAGGCCAATCCGCGCTTCGTGCTGCCCCGTGTACCGTTTGTGGTAGATTCCGTAAAGGCCGGTTCGCCGGCCATGAAAGCCGGCATGCGCCGTGGCGACCGCGTGGTGGCCTTCAACGGCAAGCCCGTGAGCGACTGGAACGACTATACCTACCGCATGGGCCAGCTTTCCGACCAGCTTACCCATCTTAACGAAGCCCAGGCCGACCGTCTGCGCAACGTGCAGCTGGTAGTGGCTCACGCAGGCGGAAGCCTCGACACCATGCGCGTGCAGCTGGATGCCGACCTCCTGTTGGGCGTTTACAACCAGGCCCCCGACTATCAGACCGTAACGCGCCATTACACCTTTCTTGAGAGTATTCCTGCCGGCATCAGTCACGGGTGGAACGTGCTGACGGGCTACGTGTCCGACCTGAAGTATCTCTTCTCCAAGGACGGGGCCAAGAGCGTGGGCAGCTTCGGCGCCATCGGCAGCATGTTCCCCTCTACGTGGGACTGGCAGCAGTTCTGGCTCCTGACGGCCTTTATCAGTTTCATGTTGGGCTTCATCAACATCCTGCCCATTCCGGCCCTCGACGGCGGTCATGCCTTTTTCCTGCTGTGCGAGGTCATTACGCGCCGCAAGCCCAGCGACCAGTTTATGGAGCGCACCCAAACCGTGGGCATGTTCCTGCTGCTGGGACTGATGTGTCTGGCCATCTTCAACGATTTGGTGCGTTTCGTGTTTTAAGCCGCAGCATTTCTGGTTATACTGAAATACAAAAAACCGACCGCCGGCAGTGCCTTGAGCCTCGAAACTGAAGTCCTGCCGGCGGTCGGCTTGAATAAAGGGCCGGCCGTTATTGTCCCGGTGAGGAGTAGGCGGTTGTGTCCGGAATGATTATGTGAAGATATTGATGAAACGTGTTTTCCTGTTGCTTCTGGTTGCCTGGTTGGGCGTGTGTATCCGCATCGGCGCACAGGCCGATTCGGTGGCGTTGCCGGATACGTGCCGACAAGTCAGTGCCGATACGCTCGTGCCGCCCGATTCCGGCAGGGTGCAGCCGCCTGAAAAACACTTCTGGCGTGCCGCCGGCGAAACCTTCGGCATGAACATGGCGCAGTGGGCCTTCGACCGTTACGTGCTGCGCGGTTTCTATTCCTATATTTCCTGGGAAACCATCAAGCAGAATTTCCGTCACGGGTTCGACTGGGACAACGACCATCTGAGCACCAACATGTTTGCTCATCCCTACAACGGCTCTCTTTATTTCAATGCCGGCCGCTCCAACGGCTACAACTACTGGCAGTCGGAACTGTTTGCCATAGGCGGCAGCGCCATGTGGGAGCTTTTCATGGAAAGCGAGTACCCCTCGACCAACGATATTATTGCCACCCCGGTGGGCGGAGCCGCCCTGGGTGAGGTGCTCTTCCGCGCCTCCGACTATGTGCTTGACGACCGCAGTACGGGGGCCGAGCGCGTGGGGCGCGAGCTAGCGGCTTTCGTCATTTCACCCCTGCGGGGCTTCAACCGTCTCATCACCGGGCAGTCATGGAGGCGCGGCGCCACCACGGGCCGCCAGTTCGGCACGCCGCCCGTACACCTTGACTTCTCGCTGGGCCTGCGCGCCCTGATGTATCACGACGACAGGAGCCGCGGCCGCTCCGGCGGCATGGCCCGCCTGAGTCTGGAGTATGGCGACCGCTATGCTACCCGCTGCAAAGAGCCTTATCAGTATTTTTCGCTGCTGATGGAGCTGAATATGATAAAGACGCAGCCTCTGCTGAGTCGCGTGGAAATTGTCGGGCGCCTGCTTTCCAAGGAGGTGCTGCATGCCCGCAGGTGCCGCCTCTCGGTAGGCCTGTATCAGCATTTCGACTTTTTTGATTCCGACACCATCAGTACCTACTCACCCAAGGAGTGGGAGCCCTG
>ULUU01019591.1_pt1 | contig 11597 bp, 15 predicted proteins | sample 1958871 | NCBI WGS metagenome assembly ULUU01 (sample SAMEA4835770, study PRJEB28245) | human gut metagenome | biome: gut microbiome; material: fecal sample | place: Denmark | collected 2008 | reverse complement strand
GCCGTTTCCATGACCTCGTAGAGCCGATCCACACCTTCGCCAAACTCCTGCACATATTCATACTCATGCAGGAACTGTGCAATTTTCGGATTGCGAGAGAAATGGACGTGCCGCATATTGTTCAGCCGCACGATACCGGGCAGTGTACCGGGGCTTTCTATTGTCAGCCGGTCGTCGAACATCTTGATTTGGATATCCGTCCCTTTGATGCTGTAATCGCGGTGTGCAACGGCGTTGACAATCAGCTCTTTCCACGCGAACTCCGGGTATTCCGGCTCGGTGACAAAACGAGTATCTGCGCCGAGATAGGTGCGTTCCTTGATCTGGCTACGCACGAACTCCAACGCTTTTTCAATGACATGCAAAATGCGTCCCTCAAACACCATGTCTTTGATAACGTTCATCTCTGCGCCGACCTTGGCCTCTGTGCCCTCGTATCGGACAAAGCGGATGCGCGCACGTGGAAAGTAGTGCATCGGATTCTTACCAAACAGCAGCATGGCGGCCGTGCTGACTTCTTCCTTGCCGCCTTTGGTAGAGATAAACTCTTTGTTCTCCCGCAGATATTCTTCCGGGCTTTTGCGATAGCCGAGTTTCTGCGTGTACGTTCGGACAAAATCAAGGTCAATGTCATCTACCGTTGCATCAGGCACTGGGGTATCTTCAAAATACCGTGTGCCTTTGGCATACATCAACTGGAGGCGTTCTTCAAAATTGAGTTTCTTGGACTTGTCCCCGACGCGGAAGAAAACATCGTCTGCCTGATTTGAATGCAGTTCATTGCTCTGCAAAACCTCAATCAGCAAAATATGATCCGGCTTGCCGCCTTTATTAGCACAGGGGAGCTGTTCGGTTTCGATTTGAACAGACGGCTTGCAGTAATCAAACGGTGCGCGCAGCAACTCGTTGATATGGTTTTGATATGCATCGATACCGGTGATCGTCCCGTCGTCCTCAACACCGATGGCGATCACTCCGCCGTCAGCATTGGCAAAAGCAATCAGATGAATTGCAAGCGTCTTGGCATCAATGCGGGCGCTCTTGCGGTCAAACAGTGGAGATTCCGTCATAGTGCAGATTTGTTCGATTGTCAGCTTGCAGCTCATTCACCCGCCTCCTCATTATAAGAAAAATTCAGCCCATGATCGATGCAGTATTGGCGGATCACAAGCACAGTCATTTTATTCGGCATAGTCCTTCCATTCTCCCAGCGATTGACGGAGGTGAAGCTCACATTCAGCTCGTCCGCAAGCTGCCGCTGGGAAATCCTTCGTTCACTTCGCAGCTTGAGGACAGCTTCTCCAAATGTCATTCTGCATCACACTCCTTATATCATAGTATAGCACATGACAGCATTGCTATTCAAGAAAACAGATTAGAAAAATCGGGTGGGATTATAAAAATGAGTATGCCCCGCATTCCGAATATTTTATAAGACAAGTTCAGTTTGACGCATTTCTTGAAGTTCTAAGAGTATTATAGAAATTATATCTTCGAATGCTTGCATCAAAAGGAGAGATTGTGTTGAACAAAAAAGGAAATTGTGATAAAATTGTAGAAAAGAAATGCGTTTTGGAGATAGATATAATGAATAGAAACACAATAATCAGCCTCGCTATGTTGTACGCAGTTTGGCAGACAAAACACAAAGATGTTCTTGATTTGCTCCGCCCATTTGTCCTTTATGCTGTAGGCACAACTACGAAAATAAACGATCGGATCGATATTGATGTAATTTGTGGCTGCATGGAAAAAGAGTTTGGGTATAGCTCTTTTCCGCAGGCAATAGGTACACGAATTTTGCAGAGAGAAGCAGTCGACGTTGATACTGCAAGTAAGAAGAATATAGTTAAGAGGGATGGCGCTTTTTATTTAATAAATAGCTTGGACGAGCAGAACGCTTTGTTCGCCGAGAGACGCACAAAGTGTAAGGAAAAGTCTGATGCGGTTTCAGTTGCGCTATCGGTGTATCTTAACAAAAAAGAAGCCTGTGGAAGGAATAACTACACGCAGGAAGAAGCAGAGAGGTATTTGCTTACCTTTGCTCATTCGACTCCACTTTCTGAACAGTCAGGCATCGACGAACACGAGACTGGACACAACTTTGTCGATTTTCTTCAATTCAGCTGTTTCTTTTTCACTCTGGTATGTTGCAAACACAACTTCAGGATATTTTGCAATGACCCATAGCTTTATAAACCAACTATCAGGCAGCGTACCGGTGCCATACAGAACGGTTTTCCCTTTTTGGGTTCCGTCCAAAATGAGCGCATGCTTCAGCTTGACCTGATTTTCATCTAAAAACTTTTTGGCTATTATGCTGATGTGCTCATCCAAGGTTTCCTGCATTCCGGCTATTGAATGGTACGACAATGTCAGCGCCCCATCGCCATCGGCGTGACAGATTGACGTGACGCCATTGTTTTCTTCTGCTGTCCATCCGTCCGGAAGCTCACACGTCAAGTAATTTCTGAGTCTGACTATCATAGTGTTCTCACCTCGCAGGTTCGTCACGCAGTAGTACATGATCGCCGCCGAAATGCTCGGCTGCCAGCTTGCTGACCCTGCCATAGTCCTCTTTAGAAAGTTTGTATTTCATGGTTCAAAATAATATATACCTCATGTTTCGGACATCCATGCTTTTATGACCGCATACAAGTCTAAATCCGCTCCCAGATAAAATATGGCGTCTGGGTATGCTTTCTCATCAAGGCTTGCGATGCCGGTACCGCTCCTTTTCAGTAATGAACGGCATTTACGCAGTCCTTTAATTAGTTCGCTGCACATCAAGGTTTCCCAAATGCCGATTCTCTTAATTAAGGCTTCATCACATTGGCCAGTACAAACGGACACTCCATATTTATGATTATTATAGATTGACTCAGCTGTCTTTGTGCCGTATATCTGGGCAATGCCTATACCTGTTATATCTTCTTTCTTGATCCTTTTTCTGAAAATAAAACCACGCGCAAGTTCATTTTCAGTTAAGAAAACAGGTCTGCACCAGAAATCAAATATTATTATTGAACAAATAATCATTATTATTAGAGCTAAAATAATAACAACTGAAATCACAGAGCCAATCAACGCGAAAAACTGAAACGAAGTAGGTATTAGAGTGAATTTAGTACAAACAGTGCACAATACGAAAATAGAAAAAGACAAGTCTGAACAGCTCACAACCAGCCATAATATTGAGGGAGAATAAACCATTTTTTTCATACGCCTAAAGTCTCCTAAAGTTGTTCACTTTCATTGAAGCAAATTTTCTGCTTGTCCCCAAAAGGCGATGCTTGCTGACATAGTGGTATTTTAATCCCCGAAAATGCGGCAGATTTTATCTTTAATAGACATTTCCTCATATTTTTCCTTAGCAAAAGATATTACCATCTGATTTTCGGAGAAATTGATAGAGAGCGATATGTCGGACATTCTACGTTTTACCATGGAGCTTGCCGCATCGGCTATAGAGCGGATCAGCTCGTTCGGTATAACGCTGCTATTTACACTGGCTATAAATGCCCCCTCAAAATTATTCACATTAACTTGGCTGAACAAACGATGCAGCTCCATTTTGCTGCAAGCTGCCGAAAATCTTGGCACGGGAGAATGGGACACTGCTTCTGCTATTCCTGTGCTTTTGCCTATCGACGATAATGTCTGGATATTATTTTCATCTGAGTCTATCAGAACAATTATCTTTTGCTCCGGAAAAGCATCTAACATTGATAGCACTGCATCAGTTGAAAAAGACACGTTGCTGACATAAATATCATTATGCCTTTTATAGCGAAAACAAGCAACTTTAGGTTTCCTCATCTCAACCCTCCATGTATACCAGCGCCACATGAGCCGCCGCAAGATTCGCTTGATTTTCACCGGATACTTGCGCAAAATTGCAGTACAGAGAAACCATTTCATTTGTTAGAGAAAACGGCGGAGAATATATTTTCATGGCAAATCTCCTAATTTAAAATACCTATTTTGTTATACCCCAAGCTATGTGAAATAGCAGCATCTTGCTTATTATCTTGCGTACTTTCTTGCGCATCAGGCATAAAATGATCTGCGGAGCGAGACAATTAGGGTATTTTATCTGTCCTCAAAATTGGCTGTCCCTGCCGAGCTGGAAGCATATACTATTCCCTTTTAAAAACCCATGACATAATTGAGAAGAATATCATGTTAATTATTATCAGGCAGATATGGGAAATGATCAAAATACCAGTAATGGACTTATCACAGCCAACAGCACCAAGTTTTCCATGTGGGTGCATATGTGTTATTGCGTGAACTGATCATTGCTGCAATCACTTTTGGGCATACTTTATGCCTCGGACTTCCAAGCTTTTATGACCGCATACAAGTCTAAATCCGCTCCCAGATAAAATATGGTGTCTGGGTATGCTTTTTCATCAAGGCTTGCGATGCCCGTACCGTTCTTTTTCAGTAATGAACGGCATTTACTCAGTACTTTAATTAGCTCACTGTGGAACAGTGCTTCCCAAATGCCGATTCTTCGAATTAAGGTTTCATCATATTGGCCGGCACAAACATACACTCCATATTTATGATCATTATAGATTGTTTCTGTCTCTGCACTGTACACTTGAGCAAGGCCTATACCTGTTATATCTTCTTTCTTGATCCTTCTTCTGAAAATAAAACCACGTGTGATCTCATTTTCAGTTAAGAAAACAGGTCTGCACCAAAAATCAAATGTTATTATTGCGCAGATTACCCCTATTATAAAAATTAGGAAAATAAAAACTGAAACTATAGATGCAATCCAATCGAATAATTGAGGCGAAGGCGGTAGTGGGATGAGTTTTATCCAAACAAAATGCAATAGGAAAATACAAACAGCAAAAGCTGAACAACTCATAACCAACCAAATTATTGAGGGAGAATAAACCATTTTTTCATGCTACTAAAGTCTCCTAAAGCTATTTACTTTCATTGAAGCAAATTTCCTGCTTGTCCCCGAAAAGCGATGCCTGCAGTATTAAATCACTCTGAAATTAAACTAAATGCTGATACAAGCCGGTTAAAGTCGTCAATAACTACGTATTGTCCTTTTGCGAACTCAATACACTTTCCCTCACCATAAATGTCCCCAATAGCAAGTATTTTATTATCCGGATCATAATACTTCTTTTTGCAGAACTGCTCATAATCAGAATAGTATACGCCATCTGCATGCGGAAAATCAATCTCCACATATATACATCCAGCGGAAGCAGTAGGTTTTTTAAGTTTTGCAGTTTCACAGCTCAAAAAAACCTGATTTCCCAAGAAGTGTTCTAGTTTATACTTGTTCTCTGTAACAACTGATGTGGCAATTTCAAACGACCAATGGTACGGATAAACCGAAAAAGGACATATTGATGGTGACGGAACGTAAATCATTGAACCATCACCTGTGATAACTGATTTCCCCTGTTTTATTTCATCACATGGCTCATATACAATACATATTTGCTTTTTCATTTTAACTCCTTAGCAAAAAATGACCAATTAGTCCCTAATGCTTTGGATAATACCGAGACCGAGGATTTATTCCGATTTCCTTTATCATTCCGACCGTCGAATTTCTGCAACTCACACAAGATAAAACTGTAGCTCCTAAGTAAAAGAAGATCAATTCAAAATCCGCCATTAATTCTTACATCCTTACCAAGTTTTCCATGTGGGTGCATATGTGTTATTGCGTGAACTGATCATTGCTGCAATCACTTTTGGGCATACTTTATGCCTCGGACTTCCATGCTTCTATAACCGCATACGAGTCTAAATCTTCTCCCAGATAAAATATGGTGTTTGGATATGCTTGCTCATCAAAGCTTGCGATCCCTGTACCGCTCCTTTTCAGTAATGAACGGCATTTACTCAGTACTTTAATTAGCTCGCTGCACATCAAGGTTTCCCAAATGCCGATTCTCCGAATTAAGGCTTCATCATATTGGCCGGTACAAACATACACTGCATATTTACAATTATTATATATTGACTCTGGTGTTTTTGTGCCGTATACCGTGGCAAGGCCTATACCTGTTATATCTTCTTTCCTGATCCTTTTTCTGAAAATAAAACCACGTGCGAGTTCATTTTCGGTTAAGATAACAGGCCTGCACCAAAAATCAAATACTAATATTGCACAGATGACCCATATTATAAGAAGCAGGAGAATATAAATTGAAACTACAGATGTAATCCAATCTAATAATTGAGGCGAAGGAGGCAGCGGAATGAACTCCGTACAAACCTTGTACAACCAGTAAGCACAAAAAACCAAAGACGCACAGCTCGAAACCAGCCAAATTATTGCGGGAGGATAAATCATTTTTCTCATAAGCCTGAATTTATTCATTTTCTGAACAGCCTCTTTTCAGAGCCCAATTTATGCCCGCACCAAGGACAGTAATCTATTTTTATATACGATTGACCGCCATCATGGATGATAATGCCATAGTTTCCCGTTGTTTCATCATGTAATATCAACCAGTCCGGGCACTCAAAAGGACTGCTGTGAACCGGACAGTGGTTGCTTGAATGATATCTCATTGCGTCGCAGCAAATCTTATCTTTCATTTTATCACCTGCTTAAGATTAGTTTAAATGTCACACTTGTCCCTCTGAACACAAGAGCGGGTTGAATATCCTGGTTATGGTGGCATACCCCACGACACGGGAGCCCTCTTGAATATTGATCTTTTTGCCGAGCCAAAGGCAGTGGGGATATGCTTCCGGTGTCAGAAATGTAATAGTTCCCTTTGCGGTACCGTTTGGCGGCACTGCATCCATATGATAGTAATGATGGATACCAGTCGTCAGGTAGCTGTCAGTGATCAGATGCGCTGGCCGGTATCCGTCAGCTGCCGGAGTTGTCCTTGCACCGTTAAATTCAAATACCACTTCAACATCAGGTGTTCTGTTCACAGTGCGTCCTCCTTGGTTTGTGTACTGCCGACGACCTGTCCCAGCTTGGATATGATCGAATTATAGAATGCTGAAACTGTAAAACGGAACATCAGATACGAGACCAGATTTGCAAAAAGACAAACAAGAATTACGGCAAGCGCATAGATCGGAGCACATTTTCCCGCGGCGGCGAGGGCAGAAACAGCAACCGCAAAGAGCAGCAGAAAAGAATTGATCAGTATGCCTGCAAGTTTAGCCGATCTGCATTGGGTAAAGTCAAAGCCGATCTGCGATTTTCCGTTGTCCTCACGGACAGTGATGTGAGTGTCAGGCACAAACGAATTGTGATAAAGCGAGAATGTCCATACAGGGGTGCACACAAAAGCTGCATATGCCCCGTCGGTTTCGGTTTTATCGATTTTGTAAGTGCCCCACGTCTGCTCTTCACTTATGACCTTTTCAATAAGCGCCACGGCTTCCGAAGCACCGGCTTGCAGACAGCACGATTTATGTATTGCTTTGACCATGTTTATTCCCTCCAATAGAGAAAGACGTTATAGAATGTCCATTTTGGTTCTTCCGTCGTTTTCGTCTGTGATCAGCGTAGTTTCTGAAAAACCTTTCCTGCGCGCGTTATCGAACAGGCTTCTGGTGATGCGCTCGTCTTTAGAGAAAATTTCTACGGATTCACAGTCATATATCAGCACCAGCAGCAGGCAGCTGCTTTTGATAAATTCATCATATGTATGAATATCCGCATACGGCTCTTCTTCGGAGTACGCCTGAAGCTTCAGAAAAATCACAAGATGCGGCAGTTTGATCTGCTCATAGAAATCCTGCCCGGAGTAATACTCTTCCTTAAAAAAATCTTTGTAATGCGGAACCGACCAGACCTCATTCTGGCTTTCCACGTTATACCAGAAAAGCGTTTGGACATTGATCCCATCAAGGATCTCCTGCAAGATATCGTTTCTCCCCTGCGGGACTCTGAATGATACTCCTCTTATATTCATTGCTGACTGACCTCCCAACCCCGTGTGTCCCTGCTGACTGATGGCAGCTTCATCGGTTGATCCTCTTCTCCGTGAACGTCATGTTCTCTATCCATGGAGCAAGTATCATATCGAACCATCTATATCCATTATAGTATATTTCCGAAACTCTTTCAAGCTGAACAACAAGGCGTGAGCGGTATGCCGCTCACGCCTTGTTGTTCAGTAAATTCTATTCTGTTCAGAACCTTTGCCAGCGTCAGCAGAGCTGGGAGCCGGCGGGGACGGAGTCGTCAAGGATCATAAGGTGCAGCTCCTCCTTGCCGTCTATCTCGCGCACGGCGGAGAGCAGCATACCGTTGGACTCAAGACCCATCATCTTGCGCGGGGGCAGATTCAGGATAGCGACGACGGTCTTGCCGACGAGCTGCTCCGGTTCATAGAACTTGCGGATACCGGAGAGGATCTGGCGGGGAGTGCCGCTGCCGTCGTCGAGGGAGAACTTAAGAAGCTTATCGGACTTCTTGACGGTCTCGCAGGAGAGGACCTTGCACACGCGCATGTCGCACTTGGCAAAGTCGTCGATCGTCACATCGGGCAGCACGGGGGGAGCCTTCGGCTCATCCTTCTTGCCCTCGGCCTTCTCAAGCTCTTCGAGAGCCTTGGCCATGTCGATGCGCGGGAAGAGCGTCTCGCCCTTGCAGACCTTCGTGCCTGCCGGGAGCACGCCGTAGACCGCGGCGCTGTCCCAGCTGCGGCTGGCCTTGTCCGCGCCGATCTGCGCAAAAGCCTTATCGCAGCTCTCGGGCATGAAGGGGCTGAGGAGGATCAGAGAGACGCGCAGCGCCTCAAGCAGGTTATACATGACCGCGGCAAGGCGAGCCTTCTTGCTCTCGTCCTTTGCGAGCACCCAGGGGGCGGTCTCATCGATGTACTTGTTCGCGCGCTGGATGAGCCTGAAGACCTCCTCAAGCGCGAGGTGGAGCTGGAACTCGTCCATCTGCGCGGCGTACTTATCACGCACGGACTTTATCATGCCGACAAGCTCATCGTCCATCGCGTCAGCTTCGCGCTCCGCGGGGACGCTGCCGCCGAAATACTTCTCGACCATGGCCGTGGTGCGGCTGACGAGGTTGCCGAGGTCGTTTGCAAGGTCGGTATTGATGGTGCTGATAAGCAGCTCATTGGAGAAGTTGCCGTCGGAGCCGAAGGGGAAGGTGCGCAGCAGGAAGAAGCGCAGCGCATCGACGCCGAACATATCCGCCAGCACATAGGGATCGACGACGTTGCCCTTGGACTTGGACATCTTGCCGCCGTCAATGACGAGCCAGCCGTGGCCGTATACGCGCTTGGGCAGGGGCAGTTCCATGCTCATGAGCATTGCCGGCCAGATGATGGAGTGGAAGCGGACGATCTCCTTGCCGACGATGTGTACGTCTGCCGGCCAGTACTTGTCGAAATCGTCATACTTGTCGTTGAGCAGTCCGAGCGCGGTGCAGTAGTTGAAGAGCGCGTCGACCCAGACGTATACGACGTGACCCGGATCAAAGTCCACAGGCACGCCCCAGTTGAAGCTCGTGCGGGAGACGCAGAGATCCTCAAGGCCGGGCTTTATGAAGTTGTTTATCATTTCATTGACGCGGGACGGGGGAGTGAGGAAGGTGCCGCTCTCAAGCAGCTCCTGCACGGGCTTTGCGTACTTGGAGAGACGGAAGAAGTAGGCTTCCTCCTCGGCGTCGTGGACCTCGCGGCCGCAGTCGGGGCATCTGCCGTCCTTGAGCTGGCTCTCGGTCCAGAAGCTCTCGCAGGGGGTGCAGTACTTGCCCTTGTATGCGCCCTTATATATATCGCCCTTGTCATACATCTTCTTGAAGATGCGCTGTATGGACTTTACGTGATAATCATCGGTGGTGCGGATGAAGCGGTCGTTTGAAATGTTCATCAGCTTCCACAGATCCTTGATGCCGCCCTTGCCGTCGACGATGTTGTCAACGAACTGCTGAGGGGTAACGCCCGCGGCCTTGGCCTTTTCCTCGATCTTCTGACCGTGCTCGTCGGTACCGGTGAGGAACATCACGTCGAAGCCTGCGAGCCTTTTGTAGCGGGCGATGGCGTCGGTCGCGACGGTGCAGTAGGCATGGCCTATGTGCAGCTTATCGGACGGGTAGTAGATGGGTGTGGTGATATAGAATTTTTTCTTTTCCATGCTCTCTTCTCCTGTATTGTATGTGCGGCCGGTCAGCCTGCACGGTATAACTGTTCAAGCGCGTCGATGTAATCGTCTTCGGCTAACTTCTCCGCAGGCCATGCGATGTCCTCGGTGTGCAGATAATACACGCCGCCGGGCTCCGCGGTCTCATATAGGAAGTTGCCGTCCGCGTCGCTCACGGTGCGGTAGCCATAGACGGTGTAGCCGATGAGGGTGTCGGTATAGGTCTCGTCATAGACGGGGGTCGAGGTATGCCGGAGCGTGACCTGTGTGCCGTCAACGTCGGTGCCCCATATCTCGATGGTCAGGGACTTTGCGTCATTGTCGCAGTAGGCGACTATTTTCACCGGGTAGTCCCGGTTGTTGGAGAATTTATAATCGGGCTTGCCCCAGCTGACGGTCGCGTCAAGGCCGTAGTCGAGATAATCCACCTTGAAATAATGGTTAGTGCGCGAGACGGTCTTGAGGTTTGCGAACATCACAGCGCAGTAGAGCGTTGAGGAGACCTGGCAGATACCGCCGCCGATGGCCTCGACGACTTGACCGTCATTATATGCGCCGGCGCTCTTGTAGCCGGCCTCTTCGGTGCGCTCGCCGAGGGCGTCGTTATAGGAAAAGACCTCGCCCGGCATGAGCACCATGCCGTTGAGAGTATCAGCGGCAAGATTGATGTTGTTGATGCGGTTCGACGTACTCCATGTGTAGAGCGTCGTCTGCGAACCGAGCCTGTCACGGAAGAGCGCCGCGCGCAGCTCCTCGGCGGTATATTCGGGGTAGCTTATTTCGAGCGGGATCTTTACCTCTTCGGCAAGCCCGGCATTCTCCCAGAGCTTACGCGCGGTTTCGGTATTGAAGCTGCAGCCGACGACCTCGTCGACAACATCGAAGGTGTCGGTATAATACGCGTTCACCGGTTCGACGGCAAGCTCCTTATACATCGCCTGAAAGTCCGGCTCCTTGAGGGGCGTCTTGAGCGAGGAAAAGCTCAGCTCCTCCTGCCCCGCGAGCAGCGCTGCCGAGATGGCGTTATAAAGCCCCTCGCGGTCAAGCTCTATCTCGCCTGCGCCCTTCACGAGCGTCAGCGTTTTCTTTTCCTTATCGAGCTTATAGCCCTTGTCAGCGGTGAGGAGCTTAAGCTGCTCGAGAGCGCCGTCAATGCGGTTATTGAGATAATCGGCGTTTACGGTTTTTTCAAGCGCGTCGACATCCACGGGCAGCGCGCAGCAGAGAAAGTACCTGAAAAGATTTCCGAAGAGCCCCTGAGTGCGGCCGTAGCTGTAGGCGGCGTCGGCAGCCTGCTCGCGGCTGAGCTTCATGCCCGCCGTGACATAGTCGACCTTGAAGCTGACCTTTGCGGGCAGCGTCACGACGAGGGTCTTGTCAACGATATCGTCCCAGCCCTGCTCGTCGAGCGCGGCGAGGGTCTGCTCCTTTGTCATGCCGCCGACGTCGATGCCGTTTATGCGCACGTTCGG
>ULUU01013856.1_pt1 | contig 11635 bp, 8 predicted proteins | sample 1958871 | NCBI WGS metagenome assembly ULUU01 (sample SAMEA4835770, study PRJEB28245) | human gut metagenome | biome: gut microbiome; material: fecal sample | place: Denmark | collected 2008 | reverse complement strand
GATTTGAACCCACGACATTTGGTTTTGGAGACCAACGCTCTACCAGCTGAACTATACCCCTATATTCACAAGTGACATCTCTCGACATCACTTGTTAGTTATACCATATAATTGATTTAATTGCAAGAAAAATTTACACAATTTTGCAAATTATTTATTACATTTGGAAATAACATCTTTGGCATTATCGGTAATATCTCTCTGATATGCTATTTCATGTTCCATTCCGCGTGACTCATCATTGGCAACCTTGGCCGCTTCAAGAATCTTATTAAGAAGAACGCCTATATCAGCTGCTTTACTGCTCTGTTTCACAGAACGCTCATATATATCATTCATCATCGAAACCATTGTCTCCACAAAATCATGTACCTCATGAACTGTATCAGCTATATCCTTGGATGAACTTGTCGATTGCGCTGCAAGATTACCTACTTCCTTGGCTACAACCGCAAATCCTCTGCCCTGTTCGCCTGCTCTTGCCGCCTCTATCGATGCGTTGAGAGAAAGCATATTGGTTTTGGATGCAATTTTAGATATCACGCCGGCAAAATTCTCAATCATCTCCGACAATTCTTCAAGACGCTTTATATTGTCCTTTGATTCCTCAACAATTGTATTAAGTCCGTTAATCTCATCCACAATGTCATTAATGCTCGTAATTCCTTCTTTGACAAGATTAAGCGATGTATCCGATGAATTAATTACATCAAATGCATGTTTCTCAACCTTAAGCTGTGACTCGTCCAGATTATTGATAATCTGTGTAAATTCTGTTAAAAAATGTTCTTCCATTATCCAATCCTCCGTAAATATATTTACCTTCTGCATAATTCGGAAACTGATTTAACCCCGGTAAGCCTGATACCGCTTATATCTCCCACACTCTTAAGACATGCCGCCGGAAGAATGCATTCTTCAAATCCAAGCTTTACTGCTTCGGCAACCCTTTGCTTGGCCTGGCTTACCGAACGCACCTCGCCCGTAAGGCCAACTTCGCCAAACACTATTGTCCTATCCGGTATGGGAATATTACGAAAACTTGATATCAACGCCATTACCATCCCTAAATCCAACGCAGGTTCGCTGACCTTAAGTCCGCCTGCTATATTAAGATAAGCATCACATCCGGAAAGCTGCATTCCTGCTTTCTTCTCCAATACTGCCATTAGGAGATTCATTCTGTTATAGTCTGCTCCGGCAGCTGTACGTCTCGGCATTCCGAAATTCGTATGGCATACAAGAGCCTGAATCTCTACCATGATCGGTCTTGTACCTTCCATAAGACATACAACGACCGAACCCGGTTCGCCGGAAGGCTTACCCTCAAGCATATATTCCGATGGATTAAGCACTTCCCTGAGTCCCTCATGGCACATCTCAAACACGCCGATTTCATTGGTTGCTCCGAATCGATTCTTTACCGCTCTTATTATCCTATATGATTCACTTCGTTCTCCTTCAAAATAAAGAACCGTGTCCACCATATGCTCAAGAACCCTCGGTCCGGCAACAACGCCTTCCTTCGTCACATGTCCGACTATAAATACCGTTATTCCGAGTCCCTTAGCTATCTGCATAAGAGCATTCGTAGATTCACGCACCTGACTTACGCTGCCTGGTGCCGAATCCGATGTCTCACAATACATCGTCTGAATAGAATCAATAACAACAGCATCCGGCTTCTCTGCCCTGATTGCCGAATCAATTGTATTAAGATTTGTTTCACACATAAGTGTAAAATTATCCGGCATATTACCTATTCTGTCTGCGCGCATCTTAATCTGTCCCGGCGATTCCTCACCTGATATGTACAGAACCTTGCGCGATGCTGCTATATTGGCACACACCTGCAGCAGAATCGTAGACTTACCGATTCCGGGATCACCTCCCACAAGCACCATGGAGCCTGCGACAATTCCGCCGCCCAAAACTCTGTCAAGCTCGCCGAATCCCGTGGTATATCTGTCCTCAGAATTAGAATCTATCTGTGAAAACCTGATAGGTGCATTTCCCGATATACCTGTTATACCGACATTATGACTTCCGGTCTGTGCCGAACCCTTCACGGGTGCCTCAACCATTGTATTCCATTCCTGGCATGATGGGCACTGCCCCATCCATTTGGATGATTCATACCCGCATTCTTTACAGAAAAAAGTTATATTCTTAGCCTTTGCCATATCCGCCTTTCCGGTGTGCAAAGGACTGTGTTAAACACAGTCCTTAATAACATAAATTAAATTCATTCTATGCTCTTACAGCCTTAACCTCTGCGGAATTACCGCCTCCGAGTGTAACTGAAAGGACAAGCTTACCACTGATGTTGGTAGTCATACTGCCAATGCTTACGCCGTCAACGTATACCTTGTACTCTGTAGATGGTTCAAGTTCAAGTGTAATCTGAGGGTCTTCACTGCCTTCCACTCTCATGCTGACAGCACCGTCATTCATAGAAAAATTATTAACAGCTGTTCCCGGAACAGACTCATAAACAAACATTCCGTTCCTCTCGAGCTTGGTAATCTCCTTGAATGTCTTAACCTTATAGATATCTCCGTTGTACTCAACATTATCGAGCTTGGTCTTGGTATCAAGTGTATAATCGCCAAAACTGATCGTTCCATCGCCCTCTATGTGGATCAAATCGTTTACTACAGCCATTGCCGTTCCTCCTGATTGTGTTTGTAAAAAGAATGTAATCTTATTATAATATATCTCCTGTCTAATTGCTACATTAATTTGTAGAAAAAATCAGTTTTTTATCACCGTCGTCTGCGCATGTTATGTGAACATTATCGCCATTCTTAATTCTGCCTTCGAGAATCTGTTCGGCAAGTTCGTCTTCCACAAGCGTCTGAAGTGCTCTTTTTAACGGACGCGCGCCGTATTTCTCATCATATCCTTTGTCAACAATAAGCGCCTTGGCCGAATCATCAAGTTCGATATGAAGATTCATCTGTTCGCCGATTCTCTTGTTGATAGAATTTACCATTATGTCAACAATCTGCGCTATATCACTACGTGTAAGCATATGGAATACAATTGTCTCGTCAATTCTGTTAAGGAATTCAGGTTTAAACAGACGTTTTACCTCTTCCATAACTTTGCTCTTCATTGTTTTGTAATCCCGGTCAGGATCGGTCGATGTGTTAAATCCGAGATTCTTTGGCGCAACTATGTTCTCAGCACCTGCATTACTTGTCATGATGATTACGGTGTTTTTGAAATCAATCTTACGTCCGGTAGAATCAGTTATTATACCATCATCCAGTACCTGCAATAAAATATTAAATACATCCGGATGAGCCTTCTCAATTTCATCAAAAAGTATTACCGAATATGGATTGCGGCGCACTTTCTCGCTTAATTGTCCGCCTTCTTCGTATCCCACATATCCCGGAGGCGAGCCTATCATCTTAGATACACTATGTTTCTCCATATATTCGGTCATGTCAACCCTGATAAGATTAGCCTCGCTGCCAAACATTGCATCAGCCAGTGCTTTGGACAATTCTGTCTTACCCACGCCTGTAGGTCCGAGGAAAAGAAATGAACCCGTAGGTCTCTTAGGGTCTTTAAGACCGACTCTGCCTCTTCTTATCGCCTTGGCGACTGCATTTACAGCTTCTTCCTGTCCGACAACTCTTTCGTGGAGTGTCTTCTCAAGATTCATGAGCTGCTCTGACTCTCCCGCAGCTATTTTATGAACCGGGATTTTGGTCCAGTCAGATACGACATCCGCTATTTCTTCCTCTCCTACAACAAGGTTACGGCTGTCTTTCTCCTTCTGCCACTGTGTATTAAGGCAGTCAAGTTCACCGGCAAGTTCCACGCGGCGTGCCTTAAGTTCTCCCGCACGTTCAAATTCCTCATTGACAACAGCCTGTTCTTTATCCTTGTCAAGTTCTTCTATAATGTGCTCGATTTCGCATATTTTCTCAGGCTTTACATATACCCCAAGCCTTGTCTTCGATGCCGCCTCATCAATAAGATCGATAGCCTTGTCAGGAAGGAATCTGTCATTGATATATCTTTCCGATAGTTTAACGGCCGCGGTAAGTGCCTCATCAGTAATTGTTACATTATGATGAGTCTCATATGCTTTACGAAGCCCCTTTAATATCTCAATAGCTTCGTCTTCCGACGGTTCTTCAACATTAACAGGCTGGAATCGTCTCTCAAGAGCAGCATCTTTCTCGATATACTTACGATATTCATTAATGGTTGTGGCACCTATTATCTGAACTTCACCACGAGCCAGCGAAGGTTTTAATATATTGGACGCATCTATCGCACCCTCGGCACCGCCGGCACCGATAATTGTATGAAGCTCATCTATAAAAAGAATAACATTTCCGGCATTACGGACTTCGTTGATTATCTTCTTGATTCTTTCTTCAAATTCGCCACGGTATTTGGATCCCGCAACCATTCCGGACAAATCAAGTGTCACAACTCTTTTGTTCTTAATGGTGTCAGGAACATTTCCTTCCGCAATCTGCAATGCCAGGCCTTCAACTATTGCCGTTTTACCTACACCCGGTTCTCCGACAAGGCAAGGATTATTCTTGGTACGCCTGCTGCTTATCTGTATAACACGTTGGATTTCATGTTCCCTTCCTATTACCGGGTCGAGCTTACCTTCCGTTGCAAGCTTAGTCAGATCCCTGCTGTACTGATCAAGTGTGGCTGTGGGTGATTTTTTCTTATTCTTATTGCTTATTTCATCCTTATAGGCCCCGTAATTATTCGCATCTCCGACTGCCATCATCACATCGACATATATTTTCTGTATATTGCACCCCATGGTTGCAAGCAGCTTGGTAGCCACACATTCGGAATCTTTGAGCATGGCAATAAGAATATGCTCCGTACCCACTAACTGCGCTTTAAACCTTCTGGCTTCCCTGGCTGCCATATTGAGAATACCCGCGGCTCTCGGAGTATAACTCTCCGGTTCCGAATATTCAGCCATATTATCAGGATGCATAAGCTGGCTCACCATTTCCTCAAATCGTTCCAGATCGACTTCATTCTTAAGAAGCACTGTCTGTGCAACGCTCTCGTCCGTCTGCATAAGTCCTATAAGAATATGTTCCGAACCTATACTTGAATGTCCGTACGCATATGCTGTTGTCGCGGAATTCTTTAATGCTTCCTCTGCTTTCTTGGTAAATCCACTTTGCATATATAATCACTTCCTTCATATATTTATTAATTAATCAATTTCGGGCAGGTTACTTCTTAAATATTGTGCCCTTAACATATCTGTTTCAGCCACCGATAATGCCTTGCCGGCCGAGTTATTAAGCACAGCAGGCTGTATGTCCATAATCAGCCGGTTAACATCAATATTATGACCGTCCTTCGTTGACAAAATTCCGATTGCAAGACCTGTCATAAGTTCAGATAAAAGTGTCATCGCATCACGTAATGTGAGCTTTCTCGCGTATTTGAGAACGCCGTATGATTTGTATGCCACATCCTCGGCGCGGCATTTATCCTTGTCATATATAGCACTTCTTTGTTCACGTTCCTGACTGATTATCTGCAGGACAATATCATCAAAATCCTTGATGATCGTCCTTTCATCCTGTCCAAGCGTCTTCTGTGTTGACACCTGGTACAGATTACCGAAACTGTCTTCCTCATCACCGTAAACCTGACGCATTCTTATTCCGAAACGTCCAAGTTCCGTACCTATCTGGGTGATTTTTCTTGTCTGCGACAATGCCGGCAGATGTAATGTATATCCGGCGCGGAGTCCCGTACCGACATTAGTCGGGTATGTGGTCTTATATCCGTATTGTTCATCATAGGCATAATCAAATCGTGAATCTATATAATCATCTATTTCGTTGGCTTTCTTAAAGCAGGCCGGAATATTCATTCCATTGGCAATAACCTGGATTCTTATATGATCTTCACCGTTAACCAGCACCGATGTTCCCTCGTCCCCTGACAAAATCACGGCACCGTTCTTTGACTTTACCAGATACGAGCTTATAGAACGGCGTTCCTTGAGCGCATTCTTCTTAGCCTCGGTGCAGCTGTTCATAAAATAATATCTGTATTCGTCCGGAAAATCCTTCTGAAATGTTCCGACAACGGAATTAACCAGCTCGGTTCCGTCTTCATCGCTTATCTTGGATGCAAACGGATAATTTGAGAAATTCCTCGCGAGCCTTATCCGGCTTGAAAGAACCACATCACTGTTAGCGCCGTTACTTTCGTACCATTTATTCATGCCTGCTCCTTTCCCTTAAGTTCGGCTATCGCATCACGTAATCTGGCTGCTTCGGCGTAATCTTCCACAGCTACGGCTTCCTTAAGCTTCTTTGTCATAAAATCTATTTCTTTAGCAATATCATGTTCATCTACTCCAGCGGTTCCTTCCGGCTGTATCTGTTCCTGCTCCTGCATCTTATATAGCATCGGCTTCTTACCGGTATGACGGTCGCTACCCTGTATCTTCTTAATTGTACCCGCAATAAGCGGTCCGAAAACATCATAACATTCAGAGCATCCGAATCGTGAACTTGCAATGAATTCACCATATGTCATTCCGCATTTCGGACATACAACATTCACTGCCGGATCATCGTTCCCATTATCTGACAAGAAACCCTGTGCGCCGAGAAGTCCCGACAAAAGCTTGGTAAAATGCATATCATTATCAAAAATACTTGAATAATAACTTACATCCGTATTGGCCGCACAGCTGCTGCACAGATGATGTTCGTTCTTAACGCCGTTAACCACTTCTGTATAATGAAATGTTGCAACATTTTTCTGACATTTTTCACATAACATGATTATACCTCCTGTTCTCCTGTAAATTCAGCTATGACATCATCAACAAGTGCATGAATCTTATCCGTCGAGATATTACGGCACATTGCCTTGGCCACCACAACCCTGAGTTCGTCCGTAAGCTCATTCATAGCCTTAATCCTATCTATATCCAGTGCGATCACTGCCCCATGCCGTCTGTCCAACTTAATATAGCCTTCCTGCCTGAGAACCGAATACGCCTTATTAACCGTATGCATATTAATTCCTATATTATCGGCTAACTGTCTTACCGACGGGAGCGAATCACCTTCGTGTATCTTCTCATTCGCTATACACATTATAATCTGGTTACATAATTGAACATACAATGCCTCATCACTGTTAAAGTCAATTGTAAAAATCATATATCATCATCTCCCTATGACATAACCATATGTCTGTGTTATACATATACTATAACAAACAAGCGCAGAAAAAGCAATATCTTTTGCTGATTCTGCGCTGATTTAATACTTTTTTAATAATTATTTATCTTAGAGAAAAAATTCCTCGTCATCTCCGTCAGACGGCTCAAGTTCTATTGTTTCCGGCTCTTCCCCGGTTCTTTCCGGCTCTTTTTCCGGCTCCTTTTCCGGCTCCTTAGCCACCGGTTTTTCGTCGTCATCAAATATATCATCTCCGAGGTCAATGATTTCGGTCTCGATTTCAAGCCCGTCTTCATCATTCTTCAATGGCTTAATCTCAGACGGTTTCTGTGCGGGTTCATCATCAACCTGCTGTGCCTCGGTAACAAAAGCATCCATATCCGCCTGGGTTACCTTATCTTTGACATCATCAAAATCGTCTTCTTTTACCTCCGGCTCAGATGGCGTCTCAGGTGCTTCGGTCTTCTCCTCGGTGTCTGTTTCATGTACTTCAGTTTCCTCCGCTTCGCCTGCTTCAGGCACTACAGTTTCCTCCTCGGTATCCTGAACCGGTTCTTCCGTTGCGGCCTGTTCTTCTTCTGCTGATCCGGATTCTGTATTCTCTTCTGCGGCAGCTAACAATGCATCCGGCTCATCCTGGGCATTGTCAGACTGTGAATCGTCATCTTCATTATCATAGTCATAATCATCTTCATCAGGTATTACCACCGAATGTTTCTCTTCTGATTTGTGTGCAGCCAGAACTACCACAAGCACTATCAATGCTGCAAGCACAACTCCTCCGGCTATAAATGTAATATTACGGCCTTTTATGAGTGATGCCTTGGACTCTGTAAGCTTATCATTGTCCTGTTTAAGTGAATCCAGTTCTTTCTGCATATTATCATCGGATATTGCCGGCTGCGATGATGTATTATTACTTCGCTGTATTGTTTTTTCTACAGTGTCATATACATACCATATGTGCTCGCCTTTGGAATTGACCGCATAGAAATATACAAATTCGCTGTCTTTATCCGGTGTGTAAACTTTGACTTCAGTGCCCTGTATCTCACATTTGGTTTCTGCCATTCCTTCCGGTTTCTCTGATGCGTGTGATGCATCCAGATATACATAAACATTCTTTCCGCTCTTGAATGCAATATACTTCTCAAATGTCTTGGTTTCCTTATCATAAATATATATTGCACCATTCTCATCGGCATCTGTAAGGTATACAAGATTCAGTCCCGTAACGTCGTTTGTAACGGTTTCTATTGTATCACCGCTGATATCAAGTGTTCCGGCTGTATATCCGTCAGGAATTTCATCCTCCGGGAAAGTCTTACTTATAACATATTCCTTGCCGTCTATTGTAACTGTGGTATCCTTAACCGGTTCAGTTTCGGTCTCGGTCTCAGTTTCCGGCTCGGTGGCAGGCTCGGGTGTTGGTTCCGGAGCCGGAGCCGGAGCGGAAGCTCTGTTTACATTAATAGTGTATGTCATGACTTTACCGCTCTTTGCATACGACTTGACAGTAATAACATTATTTCCTACTGCAAGATTGGTGTAAGGTCCTCCAACTTCTGTCTTACCACCCTGTGATGATTTAGCTGATATATGAAGGACTGTGACATCATAAGGAACACTGCATGAATAATTTATTGTCCACTTGGCAAAAGGCTCCTTTAATGATGTCTCTGCTATGCTAAGGCTGCTGAGCGTTGCATCCGAAAAAGTCGGATCTTCTGTCTCCGGCTCAGCCATAACCTGTGTTGTCGGCGAATTGGATTGTAAATCAATCCTTGTTTTTTTATTATTTTTAACACCGAGTACAACTATATCCGTTGCCGAGAAATTAGCAGTTCCTATTGCCTTAGGCTTAAGAACAACCTTTATTTCGTATTTATTTTGGCCTTTGCCTTCGTCCCTGAACGGAATTGTACCTGACGGGCTGGTGGTTCCTGCATCCGCCCCCTCGGAACTTACATAATCAAACAATTCTGCATTATAGTTAAAATTAAACTGCATTCCCAATATCGGCACAGCGGACGACATTGTTATAATGACTGTTATATTATGCCCTATAGTAGCCTCACCCGGGGCCATTATTGACATGCTTCCGGATTCGGCATATGCCTTATGTGACGGTATAAGAAAGGTTACCGCCATTATCACCGCCATTATAATTACTGATATTTTTTTGATTTTATTCATATATTTACCTCGTTTGTTTAATTGTCCCGTTGTACCACATGTATATTTTTATATCTACCATATCAAATATATCAACACCTTCAGAAGACGTATCAACGTTGGCAGCTTCCAGATATGCTCCCGTCAGAGACGGTGCATACCAGCAATGAATTTTAACTTCGGTGTGGTCAAATATATTAACTTCACCATCTCCATCCACATCACCATACAACACCGCCTGATACTGTTTGAACACTTTTCCATCAGCATCATAAACAGTTATGTAATCACCTGTTGCAATTATATCTGTTGACTTCTTCTCCTTTTTAGATGAATTGAGTACCTTTAATGTTCCGTTTGTTACTGACATTGACTTCAGTACGCTTGAAACTTTCTCACCAATCGAGAATCCATTAATATAATTTCCGTTGATCTGAAGTTTCTTATGGTCAAACGCAGTCGCGGCTTTTCTTGTAACATCCACCTTATAAGTGGTCTTATTGGATGTATTATCTTTCTCATAAACATCAATATAAAATGTGTTCTTACCAACTGAAAGTGATTGTGCTTCTATTTTTCCGTTGGAACACTCTATGTTCTTATTCCCATACCTGAGTTTTACAACAACATCCTTATCCTCGGTTGTGAATGTAAATCCCATCTTGCTTACACTGTTGGATACTGACATGCTGTAGCTCTTCACCGTCTTATTATATGCTGATGTAAATGTTCCCGAATCAGGTTTCAAAACGGTGAGTGCTGTGCTTTTTACCGTATTTTCAAGTCTCTCAATATTAACTGTATAATACTGGCTGGCTCCGAGCTCAGATCTACATAATATCTTGAACTCATTATTTCCGACCTTCAACGTCTTCTGTCCCGTTCCGGTTACACTTGACGTTGAAGCGATTGCCGATGCAGATAATGTAACATTCTCTGTTTCATACGGAACCGTAAGGCTGTATGCATATTCATCCCTGTAAAATGTCGGTGTTAACTGAAGATTAGTGTTACCGCTCTTTACAGTGAGAGCATTCAGTTTGTAGTTAGGATTAGCTGTGCTTCTCGATGCTGGTCTGGCACATGCTGTTTTGGGCATATTATTATATACAGGTATCCTGAATGTAAATGGAGAGTCCAAAACATCATTTTCAATATATGTCGCTCTTACCGAATATCCTTCGTTAACAGGTGCAAGTAAATTCTGCATATACTGATTCCAGTACAGATATAATTCATTTACCACACTGAATTTCTGAAAGTATAAAGTGTCCTGTCCTACATTATTCTTGCTGTTTGCAATCTTGGACGCTCCGCCTTCCAATGCTTTGTACTGGCTTGTCCATCCGTTCTTCATAGCCTCCCGACCACCATTATTTATAACATCAGCAGCACTGTCTCCGGCTGCCTGAATATTAAACATATTGTAATATGCTGTTTCTTTCTTTCCTGCAGCATGGAATGTCTTTCCTCCATCACTTGTCGCAAGGCCTGTGGCCAGACTGTCTTTCAGGATATATTGTTTCTTAATCTGGTCGTATGAACCACGGCCCTTTTCCTGAATAAGTCTGGCGCAAAGCATTATTGGACTGACATTATATTTCTTACCTAGCTCAATCAATACTTCTGCATATGTACTATTTGTGCCTCCGACTTTGGCATAATCACAGTCCATCCATGTATTATCCATCATAAGTTCCAGGAGTTCTATTGTGTGGCAATCCTCATTATAGCTTAACTGTTCAAACATAAATATATTGTTCTCTGTAATCCAGTTTCTCGGATCCATAATGTATTCTACCGCAATAGTAGATGCTTGTACCCAGTCTCCACCGCTAAATGGAACCCAATCATTATTATCCCAGTCGAATGATCCTCTTATGCCAACACCCTTCCACACTGTCGGAGTCTTATACCATCCATTATCAACCCCTTTGAGTGTCATTATATTCTTAGGAACCAGATTACGGCTTAAGACCAGTTCATTCTTAATGACTGTATTCCAGTCAAGTCCCGTATTCACTGCCTCAAATGTCCAGTTCGGATGTTTCCTATTCAATGCACGCAGACTGTCCCTGTACGATTCTGGAAACTGTTTGAGTGATTCTTCAAACTTCACATCCGCCACAACATCTATTGTCTGCTTAATCCCATATGCTCCGACAGCAAGCATAGAAATAACAGCGACTATTACTGTCGCTATATTTATCCTTCTTTTTCTAAATAACTTCAACATC